>Ga0335398_10009141_pt1 | contig 11536 bp, 7 predicted proteins | sample BON03_FD_205742 | JGI IMG/M metagenome (GOLD analysis project Ga0335398, IMG submission 205742) | Freshwater microbial communities from Lake Bonney liftoff mats and glacier meltwater in Antarctica - BON-03 (spades assembly) (version 2) | ecosystem: Environmental > Aquatic > Freshwater > Ice >...
TTCGCGCGGCCGTTTTCTGCTTCTTTCGCGTCCGCTCCAGAAGCAGAAAACTGCCCCACACCTGCGGTCAGCCTTAACCCAAACTGACTCTCATAACCGTGGTACTGAGAACTGGGGCACGCCACTGTTACTTTGCTGGCGATTTGGTGAGCCCGCTGATTGCATTCTCGGCGAACGGAATTCTGTCCGCTGCGTGCCAGCAAACACGCCGAATTGAATTTCATCGACGCAAAAGCGGAGATGCTTTGCTGGTCGCGTCAATCACGGCTGCGTCCGATGTGAGGCATCTAACGTGCGGTCCAGCTGCGAACCAGTTCCTGGCGTTTCATGCAGGCGGAGGTGTTTCGCAACTGGAAGTGCCGTTTCGATGAAAATCCATGCAGCATCTCATGCGAACGCCATCATCTCCAGCAAAGAGATTCTCCCGGAAGCCCGCGATTGCCGGCCGCAGAAATCTGTCGCCTGTTTAAATTACAATCTCACCCAGCAAATCGTCAACATCAGCGACATTCGGAAGGAATGGCAGAAGTCGATCCGCCACACAGATACGGACACGTTTAACGCAGTCGTCGAACGTGTTGTCCGACATGGCAGAGACAATTGGTGAGACCTGCTTTAATGGTCGGTAGGCATTTTCTTTTGGATAATAGATGTCGACCTTGAATTCCACTTCGCGATGTAGTGGTGGTGCGTCAATCAATACTTCAACGGGGCTGATATCGATTTTGCATAGTCTGCATAACGCAGACGCCAGCTGATTAGAGCAATCTACAATTTGTTTGTAGGGCATTTGCCGCAGAGCTCGGTAAAGTTCCGGACGCTGGAACAGGCTGTATTCGCTGAACCTTTTATGAAGCCGTCGCCTTGCCCCAAACAGGCCATTTGTCAGTGATTGAGCGGGTAAGCCATTGCAGGAGTCAGCCAGAGTTCTGATCATTTCAGGCTCGGTCATGCGAAACAAAGTGGGCAGATCCAGCTGTTGATGCACATCATAAAAAGCTCGAGCAAACATTGTGGTAGCCGATCGAACGGTGTGATGCCAGTACACTTCACTGAACATCACATACCGAGCAAACACCATCATCTCGGCGGCCGTTTTTCCTTTGTGAGTTATTGCAAGGCCATCACCGGCTTCGTTGAGAATTAAAGAACTGATGAGTCTGTTGCGATCGAAGTTTCTTCCGTAGGGCACTCCGCAGTGCTGGCTGTCTCTGTTCAGGTAGTCCATCTTGTCGATGTCAATTGGCCCGGACAAAATAGACTGCCTCAGCAGCAGGCTCGGATCTTGGGATTTTCCGGTCAGCACTTCCAGCACTTCACGGGGGGCTACATTCCATTCGCTTTTCAGCACATCAGCCAATTCGCTGTCTGGTCCCAGAAACTCTGCGGCGAAGGCCTCGTGAGGAGGCATTGTTTCCAGTTCCAGATCTTCAATTGGATGGCAAAACGGCCAGTGTCCAATATCGTGAAGCAAGGCGGCGACTATTAAAACTTCGGCATCGTGCGGAGAAACGGCGGCCGCAAACCTGTCGTCTTTACCCAGTTGCCAAAGATACAGCAGCGCGTTGTGGTAGACGCCTAAAGCGTGTTCGAATCGTGAATGAACTGCACCGGGGTAGGCTCGCGACGCAAGTGCCAGTTGTGTAATTTGCCTAAGTCTTTGGAATTCCGCCGTGTCGACAATTGCTCGGACTCGATTTGTGAATGGAATGTCCTGTTCGACAGGCACACGCACAACACCGACGTTGTGGCCTGTGCTCGAAAGTTCCGGAATCTCGGAGAACGGGTGCATACTGTTTTTTAACCAGACAAGGCGTTCGTCGTCAAAAAACGACGATTCCTGTTCGATTTGGCGTTTGGCGGGTCACAAAGCGGAGAATTTCAAGGTCGAGTGACGATGATACGCCAAATCCCCTTGAGTTTCTGATGCTGGAGTGTAACGACTCTGGTACTTATAGACATTTCCACGTAGTCTGATGTGGTTGTGTCGAGGCAAAAAGTTCGAAACGCCCGTTCCCGTGCTCATCTGACAACGCGTCAAATGGAAGAATCGGTGACCAAGTGGCGCATTATTCGGCGTTATTATCTACAATGCCCGACAGAATCGAACAACGCGTCTAACACATCCGAAAGGATGTCCCCACATTTACGGCTCTTAGTGATACAGTTAAAGCAATTACAGAATGGCGAAAGAAGAAGCAATTCAGGTCGAAGGCAACGTTGTCGAGGCACTCGCGAACACTCAATTTCGCGTGGAACTCGAAAACGGCCACTTGGTCATGGCCCACGTGGCCGGTAAAATGCGAAAGCACTTTATTAGAATCGTCCCTGGCGACCGAGTCGTTGTGGAGGTGTCTCCGTACGACCTCAAAAGAGGTCGCATCGTTTATCGAGAACGATAGAACTTACGTTTTCTACATAAAGTTCTGCGACTCAGAACCAGCATTTCGGCCCAAACTCGATGACGACTCCTGTTGAAGCTCTGCCGTTTGTCCGCGTCTTCACAGACGGTGCGTGCAAAGGTAATCCGGGCCCTGGTGGTTGGGCGTGCATTCTGCGTCATCCAGCAAGTGGCAAAGAGATCGAACTTAGCGGCGGTGAGCCGGAAACCACGAATAACCGCATGGAACTTCAGGCTGTTATCGGTGGCTTGAGTCATCTCACCCGCAGAACGCAGGTCGAAGTTATAACCGACAGCACCTATGTCGCTCAGGGCTGTAAGTCCTGGATGGCTGGCTGGAAGAGAAACGGCTGGCAACGAAAAGAGGGCCGGAAGCTAAAGCCTGTACTTAATGTCGAGTACTGGAAAAAACTAGACGAATTGCTGAGTCAGCACGACGTGAAATTCACTGTTGTGAAAGGGCATTCCGGCCACGCCGAAAACGAACGTTGCGATGTGCTTGCCGTCGCCGCCGCAGAAGCACAACGCTGACTCAAACGCGAAGTACACTTCTGCCAACTTGCGGCATCGCATTGGCACAAATCCACCTGAGGCTTAGCGACGACGTCCTTCGGACAAAGATCGCTGATAAAGTTCCAGAAGATCCTTGTACTGCGCCGGAGGCCGAGAACGCTGTGACGTGGTGTCCTGTTTTTCTATGTCTCGATTTGTCCTGCCGACGCGTTCTTGCGGTGAAGCTTCTAAATCGAGACTCTTAAGCAGTTCTTCTACTCGCCGTCGTTGTAATTGCTGCGATTTTGAATCTGCAGCGGCCTCGTCCTTAAGCGTTTCAAGTTGCTTCTGCATGCGTTCACTGAAGGCTTCCAGTTGATCTTCTGTCCAGCCAAGTTCATCGAGTAGTTTCTGGTCGACTTTGCCACGTTCGAGATCTTTTTGAAGACGCTTAAGGACAAGATTTGCAGCTTTTGCGGCATCCTGAACATTGGGATCATCCGTTTTGAATGGATTGGATGCTTCTTCACCGGCTCCACTTGAACCAGCTGGACCCTGCTCGGCATTGCCCTGCGGCTGATCTTTTCCAGATGTATTTGACCCGCCGCCACCTGCAGGATTCTTGCCGCCGCGACCCCCGTTCCCTTGCTGGCTTTGCTCAGCTTTAGCTCCGGACGCACCTTCACCGCCTAGTTCTCCACCTTCCTCAGCGCCCTGCATTCCGCCTTCCTGTCCCTGCTGTCCGGCCTTGTCTTCCTGTTTTCCGGCGTCCTGTCCCTGCTGTCCGGATTTGTCTTCCTGTTTTCCGGCGTCCTGTCCCTGCTGTCCGGCCTTGTTTTCCTGTTTTCCGGCGTCCTGTCCCTGCTGTCCGGACTTGTCTTCCTGTTTTCCGGCGTCCTGTCCCTGCTGTCCGGCCTTATTTTCCTGTTTTCCGGCGTCCTGTCCCTGCTGTCCGGCCTTGTTTTCCTGTTTTCCGGCGTCCTGTCGCTGCTGTCCGGACTTGTCTTCCTGTTTTCCGGCGTCCTGTCCCTGCTGTCCGGACTTATTTTCCTGTTTTCCGGCGTCCTGTCCCTGCTGTCCGGCCTTATTTTCCTGTTTTCCGGCGTCCTGTCCCTGCTGTCCGGCCTTGTCTTCCTGTTTTCCGGCGTCCTGTCGCTGCTGTCCGGCCTTGTCTTCCTGTTTTCCGGCGTCCTGTCGCTGCTGTCCGGCCTTGTCTTCCTGTTTTCCGGCGTCCTGTCCCTGCTGTCCGGCCTTGTTTTCCTGTTTTCCGGCGTCCTGTCGCTGCTGTCCGGCCTTGTTTTCCTGTTTTCCGGCGTCCTGTCCCTGCTGTTCCGAGTTGTTATCCGGTGATTCGTTGGGCTTCTCGGTGCTCGACGATTCACCTTCGTTCATCTTGCTTGGATCAGGTTGGGGCTTGCTGTCTGGTTCTTTCCCATTGGAACCTGTTTCGGACTGCTTTTGATTGTCCTGTGGCATTTCGTTTGTTGGGGGAACGTCTGTTTGTTTTGATTCCTGGTCGTTGGTTCTTTCGTCGCCAGCAGTCTTATCGACTTTGTCAGTTGCTGCATCTGCATTTGGCTGGCCCCCGTCCGTTGATGGACTTTCATCGGTTGATGATTTAGTCATCTCCTCGGATGTATCAGACTCTGGTGTCGTCCCATTCTTTGGTGGCTTTGCTTCGGTCGCTGAATCGTTTGCGTTCGACTCATTTTCACGAGTTTGATTCAGCCTCGCTCCATCCGGCTTCAGCGAAGGTTCGCCATTGCGTTGTTTTTGATCGGGGGACGCATCCTCTGGCGATTCACCATTATTTTGCCGAGTTTCTGTTTCCTTATAGCTTTCCAACAATCGTTGCATCGCGTCGCTGTCCGATGCAGACGGCCTGGACTTGTCGGACGGCTTGTTACCGTTACTCGATGGCTGTCCTTTGTCTGCTTCGTTACCAGACTGCGGCGGCGAGTTTTCGCCCGTCTTGCCTGCATCCTTGTCGGAAGGTTTAGTACCGCCTTCTGACTTGTCGGATTCAGTGGCAGCAGCTTCCGGTCCAGGCGAACTTTTATCACCTGGTTGTTGACCATTTGGGGCCGTTTGGTTGCCGTTTTCATCGCCGGCGCTTTGTTTATCGGCGGCATGGGAATCGGATTTTTCTTCAGGGTTGGTATCGTTTGGGGAAGGTTGGTTGTCTGCTTCAGCGGGTTGTGGATTCGATTCGTCCGGGTTGACGGTTTCGTCGTTTTGACGCTCCGAGTTGCGGTCGCGCTGCTGTTGTTCCTGCAGTTCTTTGTCACGCTGAAGTTGCTTCTGAGCTTCTTCGGCCGTCGTTGGCGCTTGAATTTCGAACTGCAGAGTGCCGGAACGCGACTGGCTACCCAATGGAGGCTTGTTATCGCGAGCCGTAATGTAATATCGCACCACATCGCCCTGCTTAAGTTTCAGCGGTTCCAACGCAAACTCCCACGTGCCCGTCCATGACTTTTGCAGGCTTTGGCGGGTTGCATCGAAAAGTGGTTCCGGCGTTCGTAGTTCGCCATTAACTTCGTAATTCAGCTTAACGGATCGCAGCAGAAAGTCGGGGTCTTCTGCTTCGACAAGTAGCGGCACAATCGCATTCGACGGCACGACCAGATCGCGAATAGGATCGAGCAACTTCACGATCGGAGACTTGTCCGGGCGAACCGTTACGCCGTAAACAGTCGGTTGAGGATCGGTGCGGTCGTTTTCGTCAGACACTTCAATGCGGTAATACTTAGCAGACGTACCGTCTTCTCGAAGATTAAGCTGAAAGCGTCCGGTCAGCTTTGTTCCACTAACGTCCATCACAAATTCTTCGGCAGGAACCGCGAAGGTTGTGTCGTCGCTGAAAGCTACTGATGCTGACCGCAACGGCACATTGGATTCGGCAGAGAGAATAATATCCGAACCTTCCCAAACGTCGATGTTTCCATTTTGGGTGGAAGCGATGGGAAGTGCCATGTAGTCGGGATAGCGGTAGGTAATCTGCGTCACATTGGCTGATGGAGGCTGATCGACCGTTACGGAAAACTGTTCGGATTCAGCGTCGCCAGCTGTGACGCGGTAGGTGAAGTTTTGCCGCAGACCTCGATCTGCAGAACCAGCCAGTAGAACTCGGAAACGTCCTTCGCCTTCGGACGCCTGCATCGTCAGCTTCTCATCGACGTATGTTTTGTCGGCTGTCGAATACATAACCAGAACTTCATCCGGAACGTTGCCACCGATATCAACGATGACCTCCATTTCAGCTCCCGCTTGAATAGTGGCGTGACCTGGTTGAACTTTTAGAATACGAGTTTGCGTTGCGACAGCCGTACTGGACAGGCTCAGTGGTCTTAACAGGTTAATGGCCTTGGGGCTGAAAACCGCATACAGGCATGTCGTTAGCACAAGGCCAAACAGCAAGAACCCCAATTGCATTAACCAGTGCCGATCAATGGCTTCGTCCATATTGACTTTTGCGAGCCCCACGGCTGCGCGTTTTTCGATCGTCTTTCGAATAGATTCAGATGCGCTGCTGCCAGACGCATTCAGGTCGATCAAACTAAGAAGTGAACCATCCATCCCACCGCTGGCGTCATCCAGCATTTTGGCTGCGTACAGCGAACTGACTTCTTTCGTCCACGGGCGAATGACGTACCGATAAACAATGTACGCGCAGGCTGCCAGCGCAAGACTCAGCATGGTGGCGCGAGTGACCGGGCGAAAGCCGCCGCTGATAATCCAGTGGTCAAAAATGGTGAAGGTCAGCACGTAGCCAATCAACAGCACACTCGCCAGCAACGAAGCCGTCAGTAGGTCCGTGAATTTAATGCGATTGCGAGCCACCTTAATGCGGTGCTCGATATATTCGTCGCAATTTGCGTACGGGCTGGAAGGCTCAATTGCGGTTGACATGTTTTATCCTCAGGGAGAACCCTGTTCGTGTTCCTGATCTGCAACACGTTAGCCGTTTTATGTTTTTTGCTGCGTGACATTGTCTCGAACACTGCGAGCCCATTACGGACGAGCCATATTCGTATAACGATTTAACCGCGGCGACGTCCGTGTCTTCTGATTCGACCGCACAACACTTGAGTGATCTGTGACTTCGCGTGGTTGAGTAATTGTCTCGAAATTCGACCGCCATGACAAATTATATCGGTATGTCGGGTTAGGCGAACTGAAAAGAACATTCCGAGACACGAATATAAGGCTGTCACGGCGTCTTTTAGGCGAAACTACAGCAATTTAGGTGGCCTACGTCTGGTCGGGCGGCAGTGGCTCCTTCGCCCGGACTGCAACGACAGCCATTGAGCGGGCACTTTATTTTGGCCCGTCGTGCCAAACCAGAACGGATTGAAGAAAACGCAGCAGTGGTTCCGGGGTTTAACGATGTGCTTTGGGTTCAGGCGTTTGAGCAGGCAGCTTTACGCCCAGGATGGCGGCGGCATCCTGAATGCGGGAGTCTCGCCACATTGTTTTCTCAATTACGTTGCTTGGTCGCTGTCCCGCTTTGTGGAAGGCTGACAGAATTCGTACCAGCGATTTTGACAGCTTCAATTGCACTCGAACTGGTCCCGCAGATGGTGGCGTCGCCGACTGTACAGACTTCTTTTCAACCGCTCGAGAAAGGTTCTGTTTTACAAATCCGTCTGCAGGCCGAGTTTTCGAAGCGGGCGGAACGGATTTCGATTCGCACCCGCGTTTGGGGATTCCCCGAGTCAGTTCGTTGAATAACTCCGCTGTTTCCAATGCAGTCATTGTACGAGCGGCCGATTTTCCCGAACGCACTGTTTCAAGACAGTGGCGGGCCGTTGACAGCAACAGCAGTTCTTCGGCATCGGGCTGGCCGACATGCGCCTGGTCAATTCGCTGCGGGCTGTGATATGAGTTTTTCGCCTTCGCAGAATCTGGACCGGCGGCAATGGAAGTGCTGAGGGATTCGCCCATGAACCGTTTTTGCTGGACAGGTGAGTTCACCTGTTCTGCGTGGTGAACGGGAACTGATTGAGTTCGAACAGGGCGAACTCTTGTGAGCAATTGTGGCATAGCACACCCAAACTTTCTTGAGGAACGATTCTTTGGCAGTCAGGCTAATACCGGCAGCAAAATGCAGTTTCAGAATCCGTTCCGCAGGGATGGGGTTGATTCGGCGCGTAACTACACAAAGGAATTTGCGATGGGGCGACGTGAGTTGCCGCGGCATGTATGCTGCATCAGAAGCAAACCGACTTTTGCAACTCGCAATTCTGCCTTGATTGGGTTTATCGGCAGAGATTGCCGAAGCCGTGATTTGCAGGTGCAAAAATCAGCGGAGTTTGGATCAGCGTGTGAAGCTGTATCGGTTATGCAGAAGGATACCTTGCGGTGTGCTGCATGGACTTCATTCGGTTTCGAGGTCCAGCCACACTAAACGGTGATCCGAACAATCGATAGCGTCCGACTGCGATTGGCCTTTGGCAGGCCAGAAGACTCCACCATTTTTTACGATCCAGTCATGGCTCGGCAAGACGTAGTCGACTCGAAGATTGCCAACTTCACCATCCGAAAAATCTGCCGTGTCGTTTCTGGAAATTCCCGTGTGACGCATGTTGGCCCCATTCTGTGCCTCGGTGGCCTGAACGGCCCCATCGCTGCCGGGCACGAACGTTGAATTAACTCTATTATGATTCAACAGCTGTTGGATGGCGTTGTTAAAACTGCCTCCATCAAACGGGTCAGCGTTTTGGTCTCCAAGAATCACAAACGATTCGTCTGCCGGAAGCCCGCCGGCGCGACCATTGTCGTCCATCAACCAATTGCAGTCTGCGTGAGTCAGGTATTCGGCCCATAGGCGAATTTCGTCGTGGTTGCGTTTACCGTTGCGGTTTTCCGGACCATCAAACGCGGGAGGAGTGGGGTGCGACGCCAGCACATGCAGCACTTTTCCGTTTACGTTTATCGGAACGTCCCAGTGACTCTTGGAGGACAGGCGAAACGCATTCCATTCCCGCTGCGAATACCACGCAGCGTTGGTTGATGGATCAATCGGGACAGCTGCCGCAGGCATGTCCCGCCACAGCAGCTTTTGAAACGTGCGGACGTTTTTAACGTCGATGGGGAACTTCGAAAGAATGAGCATGCCATACTGCCCTGGAAACAGTCCAAATCCAAATGCGTCGCCCGGGCTATCGGTTTTTCCATCGTGATCGAAGTCAATCCCGGTGGGAAGCCCCGTGTTAACGGTCGTCGAAAAAGAATAAGAGTAAGTAATCGGGTGGCTGGCCCCGTCTTCTGCGGCCTGGAGGAATCGTTCTTTAAACAGTTGAATCGATTTGCCATCTGAGTCAAAATCAAATTCATTCAGCAGAACGATGTCCGCACGCACAGTACGCAGAATCCTGGCGACTTTTTGAGCCTGAGCATTATCTGACTGTAGATCGTTCGCCAGTTTTCCTTTTACGCGACGATTCAGGCTGACATTAAATGTCGCAATGCGCAGCGGTTGATTGGCGTCAATCAGCTGAGCAGAACTGCGTGCAGAAAACACAAAACTGGTCAAAGCTAAAATAACAAGACAGGCGATCCAGGTCATAGAGCGAGCAGCAATCATGGTGAGCAACAGCCTTCGGGCATTTAGTGGTGGTTCCGGAGTCGTTTAGCAGTATGCCGGCGCGCTCCATAAATACAATGACCGCAGAATATGAATATTGTCGGAAAATCGGCCGCGTCTGATTTGGCACAGTCCATGATTCGGTGTTGGGGAGTGCTGGTTATTCACGGTTATCAGAATAAAAAAGGCTCGGTGACGTCCAGATGCAATCATTGGGAAACTGTTTCAAATGTCGCTAAGCTCACCCAGCTGATTTACTCGGTTTAAAATATCTGCCCGCGTCTCTTGAGCCCGACCCGACCCGACCCGACCCGAGACGTAAAACGGAAATGCAGACTTTGTTGCTGAAGGTGTAGACTTATATGAAAATCTTCATGTCGCTTGTGTGTTTTGCAATCACAGCATCGAACCTGTGTGCTGCTGAAGCCAAAAGACCGAACTTTGTATTTATTCTGGCTGATGATTTTGGCTGTCGAGATCTCAGTGGCGAAGGCAGTGCTTTTTATGAAACGCCAAATCTCGATCGAATTGCCAGAGATGGCATGAAGTTCGTCAACGGTTATGCCACTTGCCAGGTGTGCAGCCCTTCCAGGGCCAGCATCATGACGGGTAAGTATCCTGCTCGTCTGCATATTACGGACTACATCGGTGCACCGTCGGGTTACAAATGGACTCGTAACGGAAAGATCCTGCCTGCCGAATATCTACACGATCTTCCTCATGAAGAAACAACTCTGGCCGAAGCCATGCGAGAAGGTGGCTATCGAACGTTCTTTGCGGGAAAATGGCACCTCGGAGGCAAGGGGTCTCATCCGAATCATCACGGGTTCGACATTAACATCGGCGGACATTTCCGAGGAAGTCCACCAGGAGGCTTCTTTGCCCCGTTTCAGAATTCGGAAATGTTGGATGGCCCCGCTGGTGAGTCGTTGCCGCAGCGGTTGGCACAGGAAACTGTAAAGTTTATTGAAACGACCAGCGGTAAGCCGTTTTTTGCGTACCTGTCGTTCTACTCAGTGCATGCGCCGATTCAAACGACGCCAGAACTATGGGCTAAGTATCGGGATAAGGCCGTTGCTAAGGACGCTCCTGCCGAACGTTTCCTGATTGATCGAACATTGCCGGTCCGGCAGGTTCAGGACTGCCCGATCTATGCAGGTATGGTTGAATCGATGGATAGTGCAGTTGGTCTTGTGCTTGAAAGCCTGGACCGCCTTAAGCTGGACGACAATACCGTTGTGATCTTTACGTCGGACAACGGAGGAGTTTCCAGCGGTGATGCATTTGCAACGGCGAATCTACCTTTCCGCGGCGGAAAAGGGCGACAGTGGGAAGGCGGCGTACGAGAACCATATTACATCAAGGCGCCGGGTATGAAGTCCGGGACGAACGAGACTCCGGTGACGGGAACTGACTTTTATCCCACGATTCTTGAACTTGCGGGATTGTCGGCCAGAGGCGATCAGCACATGGATGGGGTCAGTTTGGTGCCCTTGTTGACGGGCGGAAGTATTAAGCCTCGCTCACTGTTTTGGCACTATCCGCACTACGGTAATCAGGGAGGCGAACCGTCTTCGTTTGTTCGCGATGGCGATTGGAAACTGATTCACTATTGGGAAGATGGCCACGACGAACTCTACAACATTGTTCGCGACATCGGTGAACAAACAGATTTGGCAGCGTCCAATGTAGATCGTGTTGCAGGGCTGCGGAAACAACTGGATGCGTGGCTGGTGGAAACCGAAGCTACAATTCCAGAAATGGATCCTCGGTTTGATCAGAAGAAGTTCGAGAAAAATCAAACTGAAATTCGTAATTCGCGAAAGCCAGCGCTGGAAAAGCAACACGCGGGATTTCTTTCCGAGAGCTTCAAGCCGAATCCAACCTGGTGGGGCTCTAAAGTTACAATCGACTAAGCGGCGTTAACCAGGGGTTACTGTAGAAAGTTGTGTTTGAGCGAGGTTGAAAGAGGCGGCGTATTTCGGGATGAATTGGTTTGCAAACAATAGACCAGATTCATTTTGAAAGGGACGCCACCCATGACTCAGAGTACCAAT
>Ga0335398_10009150_pt1 | contig 11529 bp, 10 predicted proteins | sample BON03_FD_205742 | JGI IMG/M metagenome (GOLD analysis project Ga0335398, IMG submission 205742) | Freshwater microbial communities from Lake Bonney liftoff mats and glacier meltwater in Antarctica - BON-03 (spades assembly) (version 2) | ecosystem: Environmental > Aquatic > Freshwater > Ice >...
TGCAGGTCGGCGAGACACCGACCTGCTTGCTTAATCCTCACAATCCAACCCTCAAGCCGGTTTGGCGTCCCCGCCAAACGGCACTACTCGTTTAAAAAAGCCTCTTTCGTGCAGGTCGGCGAGACACCGACCTGCTTGCTTAATCCTCACAATCCAACCCTCAAGCCGGTTTGGCGTCCCCGCCAAACGGCACTACTCGTTTAAAAAAGCCTCTTTCGTGCAGGTCGGCGAGACACCGACCTGCTTGCTTAATCCTCACAATCCAACCCTCAAGCCGGTTTGGCGTCCCCGCCAAACGGCACTACTCGTTTAAAAAAGCCTCTTTCAAACGGCACTAGCCCACGGAAACGAATTCGACCCGCAGGAAGCACACGGACGCTCGATTACAGGTCGGAGAGGTTCTCGCTCTTTCGTGCAGGTCGGCGAGACACCGACCTGCTTGCTTAATCCTCACAATCCAACCCTCAAGCCGGTTTGGCGTCCCCGCCAAACTGCACTGCTCGTTTAAAAAAGCCGGTTTGGCGTCCCCGCCAAACGGCAGCGCCCTGTCACGAAACCGACCAGATTAGCTCTACTTATTCTGAATTTTTACCAAGTCATGACATTCTGGGGCGTAAATTGATTTTTCCTAAACAAAGACTTTCAGAACTTTGAAAGTAGTATGAGAACGCAGTTTCTAACAGCCGTTTCAGAGCGGAGAAAGCCAATATTTACAAAAGATGATGGCGACTTGGTTGAGGTCATTACATCTGCGCTCGAATATTTTATTTTAAACAGGCCTTTTCAGCTTCATGAGTATTGCATTATGCCCAATCATATTCACATTCTTTATAGTGAATTAAAACCCAATCTTGGTTTTAAAAACTCCTTTCTTAGCTATACCGCCAAAGAAATAGTAAAACAAAACAACGATAGAGACAAAGGCTTGCAACATGATTTTATAGTAAACAAATCCGATAGGATTCATCAAATTTGGCGCAGGCATTCTAAGAACATTCTTGTCACTAAAAAGGATCACTATTTTGCGATAGCCACCTATATCCAAAAAAATCCAGAATCCGAATACTGGAAGGAATCCTTTTTTAATGAAACCCAAGAATCTAGGTTAAAATTGACAGGTCGTTTTTGGAACTAACTTAACCCTCAAGCCTGGAGTGTCTTGCTATTCGCGGTGCAGGTCGGCGAGACACCGACCTGCTTGCTTAATCCTCACAATCCAACCCTCAAGCCGGTTTGGCGTCCCCGCCAAACGGCAGCGCTCGTTTAAAAAGGCTCTTTGCCAAACGGCACTAGCCCCACGGAAACGAATTCGGCCCGCAGGAAGCACACGGACGCTCGATTGCAGGTCGGAGAGGTTCTCGCTCTTTCGTGCAGGTCGGCGAGACACCGACCTGCTTGCTTAATCCTCACAATCCAACCCTCAAGCCGGTTTGGCGTCCCCGCCAAACGGCAGCGCTCGTTTAAAAAGGCTCTTTGCCAAACGGCACTAGCCCCACGGAAACGAATTCGGCCCGCAGGAAGCACACGGACGCTCGATTGCAGGTCGGAGAGGTTCTCGCTCTTTCGTGCAGGTCGGCGAGACACCGACCTGCTTGCTTAATCCTCACAATCCAACCCTCAAGCCGGTTTGGCGTCCCCGCCAAACGGCACTACTCGTTTAAAAAAGCCTCTTTCAAACGGCACTAGCCCACGGAAACGAATTCGACCCGCAGGAAGCACACGGACGCTCGATTGCAGGTCGGCGAGACACCGACCTGCTTGCTTAATCCTCACAATCCAACCCTCAAGCCGGTTTGGCGTCCCCGCCAAACGGCACTACTCGTTTAAAAAAGCCTCTTTCGTGCAGGTCGGCGAGACACCGACCTGCTTGCTTAATCCTCACAATCCAACCCTCAAGCCGGTTTGGCGTCCCCGCCAAACGGCACTACTCGTTTAAAAAAGCCTCTTTGCCAAACGGCACTGCTCGTTTAAAAGGCCGGTTTACAGGTGGAAATTCCGCATGGGAATTACACCCAATGCCCTGATAGCGTAGTTATTTCATAGAAGAGGCCCGGCCATTTTGCTTGGGCATTTTTGCGTCTGAATGCCTGCGCCTCTCACTGTCTCACCCTCTCACTGACTATTCATCTTCACTCCGATCGAGCAGCTTATCATTCATCTGCTTCGACGTTTTCGCACCAAGTGACTTTAACTTCTCGGCCCTGCGAACCAAATTCCCTGAACCATCAACAAGCTTATTCATCGCCTCCGAATAGGTCTTTTTCGAGGTGTCCATCTGCTGTCCTAACTTGATAAGGTCTTCTGAAAAATTCACAAATTTATCATACATGTCTCCCGCCTGACGGGCAATCTCTAGCACATTTCGGTTCTGATATTCATAGCGCCAAATATTGGCCACGGTGCGCAGGGTGGCTAAAAGCGTGCTCGGGCTCACCAAGACTATTTGCTTTTCATAGGCCTGATTAAAGAGGTCGGATTCTGCTTGGAGGGCGGTGCTAAAGGCGGGCTCAATGGGGATGAACATCAAAACAAAGTCGAGGCCTTCTACGCCATAGAGTTTTTGATAGTCTTTGGCAGACAATTGTTTGATATGATTCTTGATGGATTGCACGTGCATCTTCAAATTCAGGGCCCGCTCCTCGGCCGTTTCTGCATTGATGGCCTGCTCGTAGGCCACCAGTGAAACCTTGGAATCGATCACGATATTTTTATTGTCTGGCAGCTTGATGACCACATCCGGACGTAATCGACCCCCTTCAGTAGTGGTTGATTCTTGTACGATAAACTCTTGTCCTTTTATCAATCCACTGCGCTCCAGGATGCTTTCAAGAATGTACTCTCCCCAGTTTCCTTGGGTTTTTGTATTCCCCTTGAGTGCATTGGTGAGATTTTCGGCTTCCTTGGTAATTTGCTGATTGAGTTCCTTAAGGTTCTTCAACTGTTCGCCCAAAGAACTATTCATCCGCACATTTTCCTTATTGCTTTCCTCCACCTTCTTTTCAAACTCGCCAAGTTTCTCTCTTAAGGGGTTCAGCAATTCACCCATGCTGGTTTTGTTCTGATCGGTGAATTTTTTGGTTTTCTCTTCGAGTATTTCATTCGCGAGATTTTTGAACTGCAAGGTCATACGCTCATTGAGTTTTTCGAGCTCGCCCTTTTGTTCTTCCATACGCCGCTGTAATCCCAAACCTTCTGATTTGAGAGTGGCATTTTCGCGTAGGAGGTTTTGATTCATATGGTCAAGGTCTTCCAGACGCTTTTCCAATTCAAGCTTGCGGCTCTCTGACGAGATCGCGCTTTGCTCCAAGCGTGCTTTTTCCAGCTGAAGGCTCTGTATGTCCTGATCTCCCGCCCGTTTTTTATTCAGGGCGATGAAGTATCCAACCGCTGCACCAAGGCCCAAACCCAGCAAAAGAAAAATCACTCCGTCCATGCTTCAAATTACGCTCTCCTCCTGTGGTCATCCAAGTAATTTATCGCTCATTATTTGTGTCATTCTATCGGGAAATTTTCCATCTATCGGCAAACCAAGCACCTCCAAGGCTGTTAAAGAAGGATTATATCCCCGTTTTTACGATATTCGCTCAAACCCAAACCAGAATGAAGTTACCAAACTCTCTTCATCAAATGCTTCGTGATACCATTGCCAATACCAAGCATTTGAATGATGTTTTCTTGATGCAAAAGATTGATGGTCAGTATCAATCGTTTACTTATGGAGACATTCTTGACCGCATAAATTCTGTTTCTGCCTACCTCGTAGAGAACGGATATACCAAGGGCGAACGACTAGCCATGATGCTAGACAACTGCCCAGAATACCTCGCATTCGACCAAGCTTTGATGCAAATCGGCTGTGTAAATGCATCCATCTACCCCACTTTGCCAGAAAATGAAATTGAATATATTCTTCAAGACTCCGGAGCAAAAGGTATTTTAGTTGGGAGTCCTTTTTTACTTAAAAAGCTCTTAAAGGTTGTCGATAATTGCCCGGAGATTCGCCATATATTCATCAATTTTGAACTAGAAAATGCCAAGTCGGATGATCCGCGGTTGGTCTCCTTGCATGATCTTTTTCGCATGGGCAAGGACCTCTATTTCAAGAATAGAGAAGGGATAGAAAAACTCTTCCAATCAATCGGGCCAAAAGATTTAGCCTCGCTTATCTATACTTCAGGAACCACGGGTGTGCCAAAAGGAGTAATGCTTAGTCATGAAAATTTTATGAGCAATGTATTAATGGCGAAGACCCAAGTTCCTTCTATCAGCAAAGACGACCGCTACCTTTCCTTTCTTCCTCTCTGCCATGTTTACGAACGTTTGGCTACCTATTATTTAGGGATTTATGTGGGAGCAGAAATTGCTTTTGCACAAGGTATTGAGAGTATTTCGGCAAATATGATTGAAGTACAGCCAACGGTTATGACTACCGTGCCACGCCTATTAGAGCGTGTCAAAGAAAGGGTCATTAAAAGTGCCGAAGCCAAAGGTGGACTTAGCAAAAAGATCTTCTATTGGGCAGTGGGTGTGGGAGAAAATGTTCGTGTCAAAAAAGAAAATAAACAATGGGTCAACCCCATCCTTGCAGCACAGCATCGCCTCGCTTCCGTGCTAGTCTTTAAAAAGGTAAGGGCCCGCATGGGAGGAAAAATGCGCCTCTTGGTATCTGGTGGCGCTGCCTTGCCTCAGCATGTGGGTGAGTTCTTTGGAAACCTGGGCATCAATGCTTTAGAAGGCTATGGATTGACCGAAACCTCTCCTTTGATGAATATCAATCTCGAAGGAAAACAGGTTTATGGAACTGTTGGCCCCGTGGTGCCTTGGCTTCAAATAGGTATTATAGACCAGAAAACGGGCATATTCCGCACCATTCAAACAACAGAAACTTACGACCCTTATTTTGAAAGTGAAGAAGGAGAAATAGTAGTAAAAGGGCCCTCCGTAATGATGGGTTATTGGAATAAACCCGAAGATACGGCTGCTGTTATTGATAAGGATGGCTGGTTCCATACGGGAGATGTCGGCAAATTCTATAAAGGAAATTTGAAAATCACCGACCGCATTAAAAACATGATTGTGAATGCGTATGGAAAAAATATCTATCCGACACCTGTTGAGAATATCTACCTCAAGAGCAATAAGATTGAGCAAATTTTCTTGATTGGCGATACCCGTGAATTTATCACAGCCATCATCGTGCCTTCCAAAGACGAAATCAAAGAGAAATTTGGTGTAAAAGAAGACTTCTTCAATGAAGAAGATGGTTTTATCCGCGAGGAAGAAATCGTTCGCTGGATGAATGACGATATCCGCAAACTATCCAATGAACTCGCCAAGTTTGAACGTATCAAGCATTTCACGCTAAAACGTGTGCCTTTCACAGTTGAATCGGGAGAGTTTACCCCAACCCTCAAAGCAAAACGGCGCGTGATTGAAAGCAAATATGCCGACGAAATAGAAAAGTTGTATGCCAACGTGGAGGAAGATCACTCGTAAGCACCTGCTTCCACGAAGCTAGAGTCTATCCTTCCTCTTCCTTCGCTTAAAGAGTTTTTCGGGCATGGGTTTGCCCAAAATCCAACCCAAACCAATTTGTCCCGAAACCAGAAAAACAGGGTCAGGCAGTTTTCGGTGCATATCGGGTATTCCAAATACTGATTGAACTTTTATAGGACTTAAAGCGAGGTGCGTATCGATTTCCGCACGACCGAAAATATAGATACGACGAGCTACAAAATATTTGAGTGCCACCGTAGAATAAAATGAAACAGCAGGAACATGCTGCGGCCCCCTGAAGGCAAAAACATGAATCGTATCTAATGCTAGACCATATCCTATAACCTCTAAAAATGGCGCATTAATTATCGAAATGCCCAGGTATTGCTCCACCTCAAAGCACCATCGATTTTTAACAACCTGAAAGGCGATGCCAGCATGGAGCTGATGCACGCTCCAAAAATAAGAGCGAACATGATAGTTTATGCCAGCCCTCGTTTCTTCCAACCTATTAGAAAGGGTAGAATATTCTGGTCCAAAAACAGCCACCTTATATCTGCTTACAAAAGACCATTTCTCATCAAATCGTGCGGCGAATCGAATTCCAATATCATTTCCGCGACGTAAAAAGTAACCATCCAAAGCGTCCCAGAGCAGGGGCTGTTTCTGCAAGCTTCCAAGTTGCCCAAATTGTAGTTCAATGGAAAATGGCTGATTCCAAATGGTATCTTTTTGCGCCCTTAATTTTAGCGTACATAAAAGGCATAAAATAATCAAAAACCCTTGCTTCATGGCACTCGTGTTAGTTGAATATCCTTCTTGTAATCTTTAAACTTAATTATTCCTGCATAGGTGGAGTAGTCCAAATAAAAATCCATGGCTCCGTATGTCTTTCTATAGTGTGTGGTATCAATCGTTCTGCTCACCGAATCTAATTCCACTGCACCAAAGCCATTTTGCGGACATTTTATTTCTAGTACCCGCGAAGTATCATAGTAGTTATTGCCCTGTTTTCTGTAGCTGCCAATGCTGATGACAATGTCCCCAACCGAACCTTCTCCTTTTAACCTTAGTTGCTGCACTTCCTTATAGCCGTTGTCCCACCTATATGCATGCGTTGTCAAATACTTGGTCTTTTCTTGTACCACAAATGCCAGGGTATCGAAGGTGGACCGATAACCCATTTCAAACAGAACGGTATCACCTGTATGATAGAGCGCTGGAAAAAGGCCCACCAAATCCGTGTCCAACGGAAAATACATGTCATCACGCACAAAGCACGATGACAAGCTGCATGAAATAGCCAAAATCCAAACGAGTTTCATCCCGGCAAATTACAGAAATTCGAAGAAGTACCTAGGGTTTATTCCCAAACAGAGGAGCGTTTCTCTCGCATATAGGAGCGCACATTCATCCAAAAGGCAACTACGAGATAGAAAAGTATAGGTGAGCCCAGCGTGAGGCAGGAAGTATAGATAAAGTAAAGACGAATTCGCTCGGAGGATATCCCGAACTTAGAGCCGATATAGGCACAAACCCCATACAGCCTTTTTTCCATCAAATACTTTAGCGAACTCATCCCTCAAACTTACGTGAATGATTGGCAATTTATCAAGAGGTAGAATCCTCTGGGAGAAAAATAATTTTAGGCTCCTTTTTTAATAATCGATTACCTACTTCACAATTCAAGCATCGCTTCTGCTCGCAATACGATTTAGAGAGCACAAACAAACTCTGTGATTCCCCAAAAGAGCGCGCTTTGATGCCCAAAGATTTCCATCTCCGAATGAGGGCATTATCCTCCGGTCTTAATTGATGAAAAGCATCTAAAACCCATTCTCTCTTATCTGGTAAAGACCAATGTTCTGCATACACAAACAAGAAAGGAAGGATGGCATTGCCCAGCAATAACTGCCGAGTAGCCGCACCCATTTCCCCGCTGAGTCCTCTATTGGGTAGTCCGAATTTAGAATGCGACTGCCAATATTCATTGGCCCTCACCTCCAGCAGAGATTCCATTTCACGCAGATTGGTACAAGACAAAAACGTATTCAAGGGGCTTTCCATCGAGAAAAGAAAATCGGCGAATTGCGAAAGGCGAATGGTTGGAAAATTGGCCGGTCTCAGGCGCAGGAATTTCCAATGCACCGCCTGCATGGGAACGAGTTGATGTCTTTCTTTCATAAAGCGGTAGCGATCCTTGAGCGAAGAATAAAATCCATCCATAGTTGGCTGCTGCAAAAATCCTGCTTGTCCCATAAGCAAGGCTTCCAATTCCTCGCGCTTTGGCTGATGCTTTCGCACGACCCGCCAAGGCGTTGCGCGCGACACAATCTCAAAGGGCAGGGCATTGACACGCAAGCCAAAATAATGGGCAATAAATTGATAAAATGTGGCTTCCCAGTCTTTGTTCGTTTCTACCAAAAGGGCTTCAATACGCTTCGATTTCATTTCCAATCGCTCCACCAAAAGCCGCTCCAACCATAAGGGGCTTAATGCCTCCGGACGATCCTGCAAGAGACCTGAGCAAGGAATCGGGTCCATGCTCGTCCGCCAAGATTCCACCAAGTGCAGGTTGTCTGCATCGATAAATTCCTTCAGCTCGAGCTCTGGAAAACTCTTGTTAAACTCTACATCACTTTCATACACCACATGCAGAATGATGGAATCAAAAACAGGATCCTCATCATGTCCGTGTTTGAGCCAATCCGAACTTTTGGTATGCAATTCTACATTTCCCACCCAAAGGGTATCACTAATGCGAATACGTGCATGCAGAAAATCGGGTCCAGCATCCTGGTTTAATAGTCCGGGGTAAATCACCTGAATGGGTTCACCGTCGGTAGTGCATAGTGCGTCTTTCTGGAAGCGTTGAAGCTTCCAATAATAGCTGAGTAATTCTTCGTTCATAACCTGAATTTAGCTATGATTCTTTGGCGTTCCTAAGTGTGAAAGGCGCTTTTTACGTTGGTATGACAATGTGTTTATGGGGGAGCAGCGTTTTGTTGCGGAGAAAGATTTCGTCGTAGAGTAAAAAAGGACGCGGAGGCGCTATAGGGTTGCTGACGCCAGAGTAAAGGCGCCAAATTTAAATCACAAATGATTCCACCGCATTTCATTGAATTTCAGCAGATGGAGCGAAGACGGAGAACCAAATTAAAGCAACTTCGCCATGTCCCCTTGCATTTTGGCGGCTTCGCGGGCAGCGGCTTCGGCGAAATCGGTGCCCGAGGAGGCGTAGATGATACTGCGCGATGCATTGATAAGGAGCCCGACGTCTTTGTTGGCTCCGTATTTTACCACTTGCTCGAGGCTTCCTCCTTGTGCTCCAACGCCTGGGACGAGCAGAAAATGATTCGGAATAATTTGACGTATCCGTGACAATTCTTCAGCGCGCGTGGCACCGACTACATACATCATGTTTTTATCGGTTCCCCAGGTAGCGCTTTTTCTCAAAACCTCTTCGAAAACTTGCTTATCGCCTGTTTTTAAAGTCTGGAAATCCTGAGAGCCGGGGTTTGAAGTAAGAGCGAGAAGAATGCTCCATTTTCCTTCAAACTCAAGAAATGGACCCACAGAATCATGGCCCATATAAGGGTTGATGGTAATAGAGTCGTAATTCAGGGTTTCAAAGAAAGCCCGTGCGTACATGGATGAAGTGTTGCCAATATCCCCACGTTTTGCATCGGCAATGGTGAAGATAGTGTCGGGAATGAACTCCAAGGTTTTTTCCATCACATCCCAGCCTTTTGCACCAAGGGTTTCATAAAAGGCAGTATTGATTTTATAGGAAACGGCATAGTCGGCCGTGGCTTCAATGATGGCTTTATTGAAATCTATCAGTCCTTGCGCATCGTGGCTAATCCCTTGTGGCATCTTGCGTGTATCGCTATCGAGGCCCACGCAGAGGAAACTCTTTTTGGCGCGAATCTCGTTTATGAGGCTAGTTCTATTCAAAATTCCGTGATTTGTGGGGCAAAAATAGACAATGACATGGAAAGCATCAGCCTTAAAAATGCCCAAGAGCAAGTTGACCACTGGATAAAGACCGTGGGAGTCCGCTATTTTTCGGAACTTACCAATACAGCAATCTTAATGGAAGAGGTCGGTGAGCTCGCCCGCTTGATGGCCCGCAAGTACGGCGATCAAAGCTTTAAGAATAAGGAAGCCGATGCTGATTTGGGCGATGAAATGGCCGATATTCTCTGGGTATTGATCTGCTTAGCCAACCAAACAGGGGTAGATTTGACCGAAGCCTTTGTGAAGAATATGGACAAAAAAACCACCCGCGATGCAACGAGGCATAAAAAGAATGACAAGTTAAAACCCGACTAATCGACAGCCCCAACTTGCAATAAAAAAACCGCTGACAACTTCTAAACACTTCCGCCTTCGCAAAAAAGCTATGGCGGACGCAAAAACACCTGAAACCTTTATTTAAAGCATAAAAACCTTCCACTCATAGATAATTCTATGGGTAGTTTCTTACAATTCACTAATTTCCTTTAGATTTGGAAACTACTTATATTCGAGCCAGATGAAATCACTCTTAAAATATTCCCTCGTAGCTGCGATGGGGTTTTTATTCAGCTATCAATCCAATGCCCAAGCTTTCTTTGGTGTATATGGAGGAATGAATACAGCAGGCCTGCAATTGGACAATTGGAAAACCAATAAGGACCCCTTTGATTTGAAGCCTACCTTTCAAAGCATTCGGCGTCTCTCTTTTGGGGTTACCTGCGAATTGCCCTTGTCAAAATACATCTATTTCCAACCTGAATTGGCGTTTACCCAAAAGGGTGGAATCATGTCGATTGACTCTGGGTTTAGCGATATTACGGGTAGCGGAACAACTATTTACCAAACCGTAAATAACCTCGACTTGAATTACCTTCAGTTGCCTTTGCTCTTTAAAGTAAGAATGCAATTGACCAACCCCCGTCCTTTGTATCCGAATGAAGGAACTGGCAGGCCCATTTTCTTTGAATTTTATCTCGGACCAGTAATCAACTACTTGCTTATTCCAAGATCTAACTACTCCCAAACAGTTACCTATACGCCAGCGGGAGCAACTGTTCCTGAATCTACTATTAAAACTGTTTATACTGGAAAAACCCAAGGAGGCTTAAAAAGCATAGATATCAGCGCCGCTGTTGGGGGAAACATCAAATGGCAGGTGAGTAAAAAGACCTTTATCTATATCGATGCCCGCTATTCCTTGAACTTCCTAAACATCAACGATAAAGCGCTTCGCAATGAGTATATAGACAAGGATGGAAACGACAAAATTAGCTATCCAACGCTTAAAAACTCTGGCAATATGGCCTTGACTCTAGGTATCACCCATACCTTCACCAAACGCCGCCACTGGAATCATCCACGTATGAAGAAAAGAAGATTCTAAGCGAATTTTCCGAAAGACTTTAAGAATCCCTGCCATTTGGTGGGGATTTTTTTTGGTCGAAATTCAATTTGTATTAAGGTAATATTGAGGAACACTCTCAGTTGATGGTTTGGGGTTTGGGGTTTGGAATATACTGGCGCAAGAAATCATCATGCGCACAATATTGAATTAATTCATGAACGCTTTCAAGACTGAATTTGTGGAGCACTTTTTCCTTGAAAGAATTCACTGTGCTAATACTCACTTTCATTCGTTCCGCTATCTGTTTAGGCGATAGGGTTTCGCAATACAATTTCACGTAGGGCTTTTCTCGCTCCGAAAGTACCGTATAGAGGCTGTCTGAGCCGCTTAGCTCTCCCCTCATTTTAGTAATTAATGTTTGAATAAACGAGCTTCTTGAGACTTGATTCCTTAAAAACACCTCACTGCATCCATCAATTGGACTGAATCGGACTCTTCTTTTAATAATATGGATACATTAAGTAAAGGAGACATATCATGAGGTGGATTCAAGTGATAAATGCAACATTGCCATCATTGTTGATTGCTGCTGCAAAAACTTCATTAGGTGTTAAATACCCGTGTCTTTTTCTGGGTCTGTTGTTTAAAATATCTTCCGCCTTCTTGAC
>Ga0335398_10009151_pt1 | contig 11527 bp, 12 predicted proteins | sample BON03_FD_205742 | JGI IMG/M metagenome (GOLD analysis project Ga0335398, IMG submission 205742) | Freshwater microbial communities from Lake Bonney liftoff mats and glacier meltwater in Antarctica - BON-03 (spades assembly) (version 2) | ecosystem: Environmental > Aquatic > Freshwater > Ice >...
AACGATAACCAGCCGCCCCGCGGCAATCTCTTGGATGGCAGATTCGACGGAATCGAAAACAGCAGTGGGCGCGTCGGACATAGGCGGGAAGATTCACTTTGCTCGCCGCCGCTGTCAACGCGCCGCAAGGACATCTTGCGAGTGCCTTTGAGGTATTTCTCTCGTGGCTCCTCCCTCGCGGTGGCCTGATATTAAGATAAGCCCGATGATGAAAGTAATCCTCGGCAATCTTGAAATCTATCTCAGCTTGGTGGGATTGTCCGCAATCGTCGCCAGCGGGATTTCCCGGCACCCGGCCACCTTCAGTCACTGGGCGTTCGTCGCATTCGCCCCGACCAGCGAGGGGTTGATTCACGGTCTTATCTTTTGGCTGGGGCGACGGCGCCAACGGCATATCCGGGATCAAGCCAACGCCGAGATCAAATGCATGTTGCGCCATCTCATCAATAATCAGCCACGGTGATCGCAACCATGTCCAACCCGAGAAAAAGGGAGGACGAGACTCCGTCCAAGGCCAGCACCTCCACCACTCGTGCGGTCCATGCGATCAGCTCGGCGCCCGAGGAACTTTCAGAAGAATCGCTCAAACGGTGGAAGCGGCACGACAAGGACGCCCCGGCGTCGAAGAGTTTCCCTGAGGACTCCTTTACTGCCGGAAACTGACCGAGTAAGTCTCGACGTCACTCTCCTTGGATTCGTCGTCCTCTGCGTTCACTAGCGTGATAAACAGCAAGAAATTGTAAGGAGGCCGCACAAACTGTGGCGAAGTGAGGAACTTCCCGTCGCCCCCGGCGTTGAGCACCATCCGGTTGATCCGGCTTTTGGCTGGCGGCGACCACCGCACCAAGGCGCGCCTCCGATCCGCCACGACGGGCTCCTTGTCGGCGTTGTAGAAACTGAGCTTGTAGTTGCCGTCCACGATCTCGATCCCGAGCAGTCCCTTTTCGTCGGTTCGCGTGATCGTGACCCCCGGAATGACCAGCTCGGGTTTCTCCTCAGCGGTTGTTTTCGAAGCGGGGGGATTCTTGGGTGCCCCGGATCCGACTGAAACCATCAACGCGCACACCAGCAGGAGTCGAATCTTCATAACTCCCCAAGGTAGGTTGCCTCGTGCTCATCGCAAGTCGCTTCCCCTCTCGGTCTAGATTTTACGATCCCTTCACGCGCGCAGCACTGAGGGCGCCGCGCGGTATCCCCCCTCAACTCTTCTGCTGCTTCTTCAATTCCGCCCAGCGCGCGAGCCGGTCAGCAACCTTGGCTTCCCAGCCAGCCGCTTTCGGCGTGTAGAGTGAGAGCGGTTTCTCGAGGTAGTCCTGACCCGAAATATTTTCCGGGTAATCGTGCGAATACCGATACCCCTGACCGTGTTTATTTTCCTTGCTCGCCTGGCCGCTCTTATCGCGCATCGGCAACGGCACCGGTTGCACCGTCCCGCTCTTCAGCGCCTGGTGAGCCGCGGCCAGCGCCAGCGTCGCCGAGTTCGACTTCGGAGTGGTCGCAATGTAGAGGGTCGTGTGGGCCAGAGTCAGTTCAGCCTCGGGCAAGCCGATGAAGTCGCACGCATGGTGCGCCGCGACGGCCAGCGGCAACGCCATCGGGTCAGCGAGCCCAACGTCTTCACTTGCCAATATCACCAAGCGCCGCGCGATAAAGCGCGGGTCTTCACCGCCCGCGAGCATTTTGGCGAGCCAATACATTGCCGCGTCGGGATCACTCCCGCGGCAGCTCTTGATAAAGGCTGAGATCGTGTCGTAGTGCTCATCCTCATCGGCGTCGTAGCGGATCCGGCGTTCGCGCGCAAAGACCTCAATCTCCGCAGGGGTGATCGCAGCCCCGTCTGCTAGACTGAAGACAATGACCTCGAGCGCATTGAGGGCGCGGCGCAGATCGCCGTCGCACAGCATCGCAAGATCCGCGAGCACCTTCTCCTCCGCCGAACACCGGCGCGCCCCGAGCCCGCGCTCCTGATCAACCAAAGCCCGCGCCATCACCGAGGCGATCGCGGCCGGCGCGAGCGGTTCCAAGCGAAACAAGTGACTCCGCGAGAGCAGCGGCGGATTCACATAAAAACCGGGATTGTGGGTCGTCGCTCCGATTAGCCGCACATTCCCCTCCTCCACATCGGGCAACAGCAAGTCCTGTTGCGACTTGTTGAAACGGTGGAGCTCGTCGATGAAGAGGATGGTCGCCGCTTCCGGACGACGGCGGGCGACGCCGAGAATCTCGCGCAGCTCCGCGACATTGCTCATCACCGCGTTGAGTCGCACAAACCGGCTCTGGGTTTCTGCGGCGATCGACTCAGCGATGCTCGTCTTGCCACAGCCCGGCGGGCCGTAAAAAATCAGGCTGCCAAAGCGATTCTGCTCCACCAGTCGCGGGAGGAGGTTGCCCTTTCCGGTAATGTGATCTTGCCCGACCACTTCGGACAACCGCCGCGGGCGCATCCGCGCCGCGAGGGGTTGGTTCGCCGTCGGGGCCGCTCGGGCGGGCGTGGGAGCAATTATCTCATCCCCAAAAAAATCGGATTGATCATCAGCAGGCATGCGCACGCATTAATAGGCACGAATCGCGCCGAGTAAAGTTTACCGAAGGATTCCCCACCGATCCCACCCGCGCCGCCGTCGTAGAATTGTGCTGCGCTGAGGATTCCAAGGTCTTAACTTCACGCATGGCTCATCGCAGCCTTGGACACCGGGCGCCCCTCCTTTGGCTGGTGTTGCCCTACGCCGCCGGTCTCGCCCTAGCCCGAAGTGGGCTGGGCGGGTCGGTGACCTTTTGTTTAACGGGGGCCGCGCTCGCGGCGATCCTCGCCCTCGGCTTTGCTGGCCGGCACTTCTCTATTTGGGCCGGAAGCATCATCGTGGCGGTCGGGCTCGCGGGCGCAGCCAGCTACTCGCTCCATCGAGCGCGATTGTCGACTTGGGACCAATTGCCGCCCCGCGAGGCTCATCTAGTTCTCCGGATCGACCGCTCGTTTGCCTCCACATTCCCTCAGCAGGCCAGCGGTCTCGCAACCATCATGCGCACCGATTCTCATCTCACTGAACTGCGCGGTCAGCCCCTCGCCTACTCACTTCGGCTCGCTAAGGGAGCCACGGCGCCGTTGCCGACGGCCGAGATCGAGGTGCTCGGCATCCTCGAACTGCTGCCCGAGCATCCGCCGCGCGATTCCTTCGACGGCTACCTCGCGGCTGCCGGCATGAACTTTCGTTTGACCCGCGGTCAGGTTTTTTCCGAAACGCATGCGCCCTCGGCCTACCGTCAATTCTGCGCACGCATGGCCGAGCGCTTTGGGACCTCGCTCGGCATCGGCGTGGAGGAAAAGCGGCCCGACCTCACCGGGGTGCTGCGCGCGATGTTGCTGGGAAAGAAAGACGAGCTCAGCGAAGAACAGGATGCGCTCTTCATGCAGAGTGGCACCATGCACCTGTTTGCGATCAGCGGACTCCACATTGGCGTGATCGCGGTCGTGATTCATGCGCTGCTCTCACTTGCCCGCCTACCGCGACCGGCGAAATACTTGATCGGCCTTGTCGCGCTCGGCCTCTACGTCAACATCACCGGCGACACCCCCTCGGCTGTGCGGGCCTTCAGCATGGTGGCGTTGCTGCAGGCGGCGTTCATGTTTCGCGTGCCCAGCAATCCGCTCGCAGCGCTGGCGGCCTCGGCGTTGCTCGTTCTGGCTTGGGCCCCCCTGCAATTGTTTAGCGCGAGTTTTCAGATGAGCTACGGGATCGTCGCCGCTTTGCTACTGCTCGGTCTCCCGCTCGCGGAGCGCTGGGGGCAACGCTGGCCCCTGTTCGCCGCGCTGCCCCAAGCAGCGTGGGGCTGGCGGCGTCATGTCGTCGCCTACTTTTGGCGCAAGCTCCTCGCTGCCTGCGCCATCGGACTATCGACCATCTTATTTAGCCTGCTCTCGGGCGTGCTCTATTTCGGAATTTTCACCCCGGGCGCGCTCGTCGCGAACCTGATGCTGATCCCGATCGCCATGTTCGTGATCATTGCGGGCGTGGGCTCACTGTTGTGCGGTCTGGTCGGATTCACCACCGGCACCGTTCTCTGCAACCACGCCGCCGTGCTGGTGCTGTGGATGATCGACGAAGGGATCCGACTCTTCGTGGGCTGGCCGGGGGTGCATCACGCTGCAGAGTTCCGCGCCGAGTGGATCGGTCCGCTCGCCATGGGCCTCCTACTCGGAGCGCTCCTCTATGGCTACAGTCACCGCTGGGCGGCCAACCATGGCGGAGGATGGCCACCACTCCTGATCGTCGCGGTCGCGTTGATTTTCGGCGTGAACTTCCGCTAAAAACGCCAACAATGGCCCCGATATGAAAAGCGCTTACGAACTTGCGATGGAACGTCTCGACAAATCCGCCCCCACCGCGGTCAAGCCTCTCACGGCGGCGCAAAAGGGGCGCCTCGCCGAGATTGATCGCGTTTACCAAGGCAAGATCGCTGAACGGGAGATTTTCTTGCAGCAAAAGCGCAATGACGCTCTTGCCGAGGGCCAAGCCAAAGAAGCCGCGAAGCTCGGCCAGCAAATCGGCTCAGAAAAGGCCCGCCTAGAGGAGGAACGCGATGCCGAGAAAGATGTCGTTCGTCAAAAGCGCTGACGCCTCCCGCTCGTCCTCCCCATTTGTCGAGTGATAAATTAGCAACCTGCCCCCCTCGGTCTGCCTCCGGAATTTTTTACCACGGATTACACAGATGAATCCAGGATGGAATACCTCAACCTCTGCCTTGATCCGGTTCGTATCTGTGTAATCTGTGGTTAAAATTCTGCTCAGTTCGCCCCACCCCTCTCTACAAACGACCAAGCCTTGTATCTTTAGCAACGCGGTCGGGCTCCAGTCGTCAGTCGACAAACTCGAAATCGGCCACGATCGCGTGGTGATCGGAGGTCGGAGTAGCGATCACTTCGTGCGCCACACAGCGCAGCTGAGCATTGTAGAAGATGTGGTCGAGCACGTAGGGGCGGCGGCGCCACGTGTTTTCTTGGTCCTGCACCGTCGTCAAGCCAGCCTCGGAAAATTGCTTGGTGAGGGACTTGTGGTTGCTGACGTTAAAGTCACCGCTGACAATCGAGGCTTTTTTCGAATCGCGAAGCTGATTCAACACGATCCCCGGCTGCTCAGAATTGCCCTCGCTGGAGGCTCCGAGCATGAAAAACGCCAGCAAGTGGGTGTTGAATACATCTAACGAATGTCCATCGACCTCCGTTTGGAGGCCGATCATCAACCGGTCGGTGGGCGTTGTTTTCGTGCCGTAAAACTCAAAGGAAATTTCCGGAGAGGGAATCTCGCACCGCATCACTCGGGTGAGCGCAAAGCGGGAAAAAATCGCCAGTCCAATCCCAAAGGGCAATTCCCGCGGGTCGGCCTTCGGATAAGAAAACCAGCTATGGTAGCCGGTCAGCGCCTCTTTGATCAGACCATAATTTGGCGGCGGCTGTTGCTGCTGACCGCCCGGTAACGCGTGTTCGACCTCCTGCAGGAGAATAATGTCGGCATCGTGGCGTTTGATCTCGGCAATCGTTGCTTCGAGATTGATCGGAGCATGGTCGGGATCTGCCTCGTCCCAGGCTTGACCGAACTGAATGTTAAACTGGAGAACGCGAAATTTGCTCATAGGTTCCTACTTCGCTGGGGGTGGGGCGACCGCGCTGACGGTGAAGACTTGGAGCCCTGCTCCTGTTTTTCGGGCCTCGATCGGAATCACTAAAACTTTGACGTTCGTCTCCGACCGCACGCGGCGACGCAGGGCCAGCGCCGGAATCTTCGCCGGGGGTTGCTCTTGCACAGCGGATCGCGAGGAACGCGCTCCCGCCCACTGCGGTGGGGTCGTTACGGAAACTCCTGAGAGTCGAGCCGGTGACGACCCGGCCGAAGACACCGCTGGAGTCACCTTTTTGAATCGCAACAACTCCGATTTTGTCAGCGCAGCCGGCTGATCGCCCGATCCCGGCGACCAAATCGCCTCCCCGGCGGACATGAGGGGGAGCGCCAGCCCAAGAAAGACGAAAATTGCTCCGTAAAAAGGCTTCATGTTGTGAATTTGCATTCAAAGGCGTAGCCGCATGAGTGGCAATGTTTTATTCGGGCTCGGCTGTTCCCTCGACAATCCATTCCCGCGCTTCCGGCACTTGACGAAAGAACTCTGCCAAGACAGCGCTCAGATGGTCGGCATAGCGAAAGTGAGCTCCTATCCCGGTGCGCAACTCAGCCTCGTAGATGAACTTGTCCGCATGGGTGCTGTGCTCAAAAGGCGTCTGCGCACCGAGCAGCAGCGAATAGACGTAGGCCCCTGATCCGCGCTCCATCAGTTCACGGGTCAACGCGGCCTGCTCGTCCAACAAGGCTTGATGGTCGGCATGGGCAATTTCCTCCGGCAGATAAAACCCGGCCTGAATCAGCGGCGTGTAGCGGTGGCCGGTGCGATGGCGGTTGAGATCGCGCAGTTCCGCGATCGCCATGTTGTTCCACGCAAAACTCACCCGCATCCGCCGCGTGCCGGTGCCTTGGTAACCGTAGCGGTTGCCGCGATGGCTCAACGCTTCCGCCATGGGCTGGTTTTCCGGCAACCACGGTGGTGTCGAGCGATCCACTTGCACCCAAACTTTATCCGCCAACGGCGCCGTCGCCAGACGCTCGAGCCCGAGTTGCAGGCTGCTCGCGAGCTCTCGCTCCGCTTGCGCCTGAAAAGATTTCTCCGCAAAGCTATGCCGCATTAACCGCGGCGATTGTTTAACTAATTCGTCGCGGATCAGCGCCGCCGCGGCCCGCGCCTCAGGGTGCGGCATCGAATCGAGATGCTTCACCGTCGTTGACCACATGCGGGACGTCTGCACGAGGCCGACGTTGGTGCGCGTGGCCAAAGGGATGAAGTAACGCGCCCGATCGAGCGCGTAGTTCTTACGAATGCGGTTGATCACCGCCGGCTTCGCATTCTCCGGCACGCGGACCCGATCGGGCTCGGCCATCCCGAGCGCATCGAGGCGCGCATATTCTGCCTGATAGGCGGCAAACGATTTCGCCATCACCGCCGACCATCGTGGTGCCAAATCGTCGGGGATGCCAATCTCCGTCGGGGTCGGCAGGTTGGTCGCATCCATGGTGATATAGCGCGTGCTCGATTCCTGACCGTCGGCCATTTGCGCAATCTCAAACAATTTATAGGCCAACCACATTGAGATGTTATCGAGGGCAATCGCGAGTCCTCCCGTCAGTCCGCCAATCGACGCGTGTCCGTAGTCGACAAACTTGAGGATTCGATCGATCGACGCCTCCGGATGAGCGATGTCGACCTTGTCGAGGATCGCCCCGATGCCTTCATTGCTCCGGGAGTAGCGGGCCAGCACCGACGCCAGCAACTCAGGGGTGACTTGAGGCAAATCGGCGGCGGTCGGAGGAGGGACAATGGCAAGACCGGTAATTCTCATAGGGCGCCGTCAGTTCTCATGCAAACCCGCGAGCCCGCCAAGCACGAAGGCGGAATTTACCGACTAAAAATCACAGACAGTCCAGAGCCTCTCTCTACCCCTTGACCTGAGTGCACAGAGCACGGGGGAACGCGTTGCCCTCAACGCGTTTAATCTTCTAACGCAGCCTGCCGCGTCTTGAGGGCAAGCCGCTCCACCCAGTGAAATTGCTCTTGGTCGTCCGTTTGAGCGCCCGCCGCCAGGCCTTGGCGTATTCGCCCCGGGCCACCTGCGCATCGATCCATGGATGCGGTTGACCGCTCAGATAGTAGCCGTGGCTGTAACCCATTTCCGGGCAAACCCAGAGGACATTTTCCGGGCGCGGTCCTTGCAGCCAACAGACGAAGAGTGCCTCCACAAACGGGAGGTAATCCAAGAACTCAGGCGTCAATTTGCCCTTCCCGTTAGTCACCGGCACTTGGCAGTGTTGCCCGTTAAAAGGACGCAGATGGAAGATATTTGAGTGCTGAATCAACTCGGGCCAGGCGAGGAGGCGTTCAGCGTAGTTCGCGGGAACGAGATGCTTCACCACCGCCAGATGAGAATGGTCCCACGTCGTCGGCATCAGCTTCCCCGTCTGCTTTTTAAAGAGACGCGCAATCTCCTCATATTTCTCCGGCGTCTCCGTAGACGTGTCGCGATGAGTTTCAATGTGCGGTTTCACGCCCAAAGCCTCTCCCGCCTTGACCAATTGCGCCGCCGTCTTCGCGGCCTTAACGAGCGGCGTGTTGTGGTTCCACAGCTGGATGTTCAGATAAACCGCACCAAGATCGCGTTGGCGCGCCATCTCTTTCCGCGCCTTGGTGAGGCTGGACCCATCCAACCCACCCATCAGCTCCAAGCCGAGTTTCCGGCATTGCGCACTCATGCTCTCGTCGGGAATCGCCGCCACTCCGTCAAAGCCTGCCGCTTTAATCGCCTTGATCTTCTGCTCCATCGACCAGCTTTTTTTGGCACTGGGATAATTAAACATACTCCAGGGCGAAGCCCCTTGGATCAAGCGAGGCGTTGGGGAAGCGGAGGGGGATTTCATCGGGGAGTTAAACTTTAGATGGAAAAAATCTGAGAGCTTCAGCGGCGATTCCACTGCACACAATCCGCGTAGCGAACCTGATTACCGCCAAAGATATCGAGGGCACTGCCGATCGTGAGATCGACTTTCCCTCCGCTCAGATCTTGCACCGCCTGCAGATCTTGGAAGGTGTGGACACCGCCCGCATAGGTCACCGGGATGGGCGAATGTTGGCCCAAAAACTCGACCAACCGAGCGTCGATACCTTCGCACTTCCCTTCGACATCGGCCGCGTGCACGAGGAACTCCGCGCACGATCCCGCCAAGGCCTTGAGCGTAGCCGCGTTGACCGGCAAATCCGTCAACGTCTGCCAACGGTTCATCGCCACCACCCACGTCGCGCCGACCACGCGGCAGCTCAGATCGATCACGAGGCGTTCCTTACCGACTTCGGCGACCAAGGCGTCGAGGCGTTCTGGGAGCAAGCGCGCGTTGTCATCAAACAGCCACGAGGTGACGATGACATGGCTCGCCCCGGCGGCCAACCAAGTCGGAGCATTCACCAAATTGACTCCCCCACCGAGGTGCATCCCGCCGGGATAGGCCGCGAGCGCCGCCCGGGCCGCTTCGTCGTTGTTCGGCCCCAGCTTGATCACGTGTCCGCCCGCCAAACCATCGCGACGATAAAGATCCGCAAAATGGCTCGCTGGTTGGTCGCTCTCGAAATTTGTCTGCAACCCCGCAGCATCATCGCTGAGGGAGCCGCCCACGATTTGCTTCACCTTGCCTTGGTGGAGATCGATGCAGGGACGGAAACGGGTCATGATGGCATGACGAAGTGGAGTTTACCGAGGGTCTTCAAACTCAAAAATCCCGCACCCACTTTATGACCGGTAGGGACGTCCGGCCCGGACGTCCTCATTAACATGCCATCAGGGCGGCTGGGTCAGCCGCCCCTACCTTACCGCGTCAGCAACCAATCCCCGAAGCAGCCTTGGTAGAAGCCGAGGACGACGGTGGCGGCGGCGAGGAAACCGAGAGCGAGACCCATGGGCCAAAGGACGGCCGTGATTTTCGGACGATCATCCGTTTCGCCTTCGAGCAACGGCGCGCGCCAGGTGTCGAAGTAAGCGGCTTTGATCCAGCCAAAGTAATAGTAGATCGACACTACCACGCCCACGACAGCGATGGCGAGCAGCGGGTAGAGTTCCGCCTTCAAGGCCGCGATAAAGATGAATAGCTTGCCCATGAAACCGGCCAACGGCGGGATACCCGCCAGCGAACCCAGCCCGATGGCGAGGACCAGCCCCAAGAAGGGCCGTTCCTTGGCCAGACCGGTGTAATGGTCCAACTCCTGATCGGCATCATTCTCCCCGGCCACATGGACCATCACGCCGAAGACGGCGAAAGAAGCCAAGAGGTAGGCTGTGAGGTAGAAGTAGATCGCGCCGAGCGCCGACGGAATCGTCATGGCCGCGACCACGCCGAGCAACAGGAAGCCGGCGTGCGAGACGCCCGAGAGACCAATCAGTCGCTTCACGTTATGCTGGGTGAGCGCCGCGATATTGCCGAAAATCAACGTCGCGCCCGCCATCACCGTGAGCACGGGCACCGTCAGCGAAGCATAAGGAGCGAAGGCCGTGGTCACCAAGGTCAACAGCACCGCAAAGCCCGCGGCCTTCGAGGCCACCGCGAGAAACGCGGTCACGGGAGTTGGCGCACCTTGATAGACGTCGGGGATCCATATCTGGAAGGGAAACGCACCGATCTTGAAGGCCACACCCGACAACACGAGGAGGATGCCGAGGCTAGCGAGATAGTTGCCGGGGTTAGCGGCGAGAAAGGCCTGGAGCGCCGGGAAACTCATGCCGCTGGCGGTGTGCCCGGGCAGCGTCGGATTCCCCGCCACACCGTAGAGTAGCACGATGCCGAAGAGCAGCAGACCGGAGCTGAGCGCACCCATAATCAGGTATTTCAATCCCGCCTCGAGCGAGAGCGGGTTGGCGCGGAAATAACTCACCAAAATGTAGAAACCCACCGTCACCGTTTCAAGGGCGACAAAAAGCATCACGAAGTGGTTGCTCTGTGCGAGCAGCATCATCGCCCCGCTGATCACGAGCACGAGATGGAAAAACTCGATGCGCGGCAGCTTCTGCTTCGCGAGACTCACCGCGCCCAACAGACTGACGAGGAGGGAGCAGAGCAGGAAAAACACCCGCAGAAATTGTCCGTCGCGGCTGTGATGCAGCAGTCCGTTAAACGTATCGGTGCCCACGTAGGCGGCACTCGAGCAAGTGAGCATGCTGATGAGCAGCACTAGCTGGCCGATGATCGCCACACCCGGAATGATCCGGTGCTGGGCCTTCGGGAGCACGATCTCGAGCACGAGCAGCGCGAGGGCGAGACACCCGAGGGCGATCTCTGGATAAATAGCACTCCATTGGTTGGAGTTGGCGGCGGCCTGAAGCAGTTCGTAATTCATGGCGGCGGAAACTTACTTGGAAACGATCGACACAGGCAGGGCACCGGCCGCAGGCCAAGCGCGATGCAACGCGTGATCAATCGGATCGGAGATGGATTTCGGCCAGAAGCCGATGAAGAGAAGTGCGGCCAAGAGGAGGAGCGCCGGGATCTTTTCGCCCCAACGCAGATCGGTCGGCGGGTGGTCCGCCATCACCTTGGTCAAAGACTCGGTGGGCGAACCGAAGAACACGCGAGCCGCCGCCCGGAGACCGTAGATCGCCGAAATCACGATGCCGGCGACCGCGAGGGCCGTGTAGAGCGGCGAGAAAGTCCAGAGCGCGACGAAGATGGTGAGCTCACCCCAGAAATTGGCGAAACCCGGCAGGCCGATGCTGGCCATGGTCGCCGCCACGAAAAGGGCCGCGAGCACGGGAGTCTTTTGCGCGAGGCCACCCATCTCCTGCAGATCAAACGTGTGCGTGCGATGGTGGATCGACGTCGTGAGGAGGAACAGCAGCGCGACCGACAGACCGTGCGCGACCATCAGCATGACGACGCCACCGGCCCCCATGCTA
>Ga0335398_10009162_pt1 | contig 11518 bp, 14 predicted proteins | sample BON03_FD_205742 | JGI IMG/M metagenome (GOLD analysis project Ga0335398, IMG submission 205742) | Freshwater microbial communities from Lake Bonney liftoff mats and glacier meltwater in Antarctica - BON-03 (spades assembly) (version 2) | ecosystem: Environmental > Aquatic > Freshwater > Ice >...
CCAATGCGCAGATGCTCCTCAGCCGTGCCGTCCACCAGGAGTCCTCCTGCCCTGCCCATGCGCATCGCGCCCGGGCATCCTGCCTCCCGGACTCCAACCCCTACGGCCGTGACGGTCTAGCACACAATCGCTCTCTCTCCACCGCGCGGCGCGCTTTGCGTGTTGCCTAAGTCGGTGTCGCTTCTTCTATTAACCATTTATATTAAAAAAAAATAGCATTCTGGTCCAAAAATAGCATTCTGCCTATTCTTAGAAATTGAAATTAAAGAGGTCAATTTCAGTTGTTTTGCCCAAGTTGTGCCTCTACTTTTGCAGCCTCCAGTCCTTGGACGGACCACAAACTGGCCGCGGAAAGCGAGGCCGCATGTGGTTCCACAAACCGAAACCGCCACCGGTGGCCGCCGCCCAAATGCTCTGGCTCTCCCCGATTCATGACACAACGGAGGCCTACTTGATGGCAGCGTGTGCCCTTTGCAGCTTCGCCGTGTCGGCCGTCCTCTTCCTTGTGTCGCTCGTGCTCGGCTCGCGCCTGCGGGCGTGGCAGCGGCTGCTGCCGTGGCAGCGAATGGCCTTCGCCGCCGACGTGGTCTCCCTCGCCCACGCTGCGGTCGTGACGCCTCTGGGCTTCGCCGCGCTGAGCACAACCCCGTATCGAGCCGGCACATCGTGCGGCGCCGGCGGCTGGGGCAGCGACTCGCTGGTCACGGCGCCGTCGCCGCGCGTGCTCGTCGTCGCGTGCGGGATCTCGTGCGGCCAGTTTTGCTTCGACTGCCTCCTCCTCTGCCTCTACCGCGACGAATGCGCCGCGCGCTTCGATCCGGCGGGGGGGTCGTGGGTCATGTGGATGCACCACGCGGTACATGGATAGACAATATAGCATATAGCATGGATAACACAGATAGACATATGGATAGCATGGCATAAATGGATAGATAGACAGCATAACAAATATAGATAGGATAGGATCGATAGAATAGGATAGATAGGATAGGATAGATAGATAGATAGATCACCTGTATAGAGCTGTCTGTCCCGACGCCCCCTCACGGCCCTTTTCGCCACAGGTCTCCATCCTCGTCTGGCCCTGCTGCGTGATCACCGCGCGCGCGGGGTGGATAGATCGACAGCATAGTATAGTATAGATAGAATAGGATAGATAGGATAGGATAGATAGATAGACAGATAACCTGTACAGAGCCTGCTCCACCCCCTCACGGCCCTTTTCGCCACAGGTCTCCATCCTCGTCTGGCCCTGCTGCGTGATCACCGCGCGCGCGGGGTGGATGGATCGACAGCATAGTATAGTATAGATAGAATAGGATAGATAGGATAGGATAGATAGATAGACAAATAACCTGTACAGAGCCTGCTCCACCCCCTCACGGCCCGTTCCGCCACAGGTCTCCATCCTCGTCTGGCCCTACTGCGTGCTCACCGCGCGGGCGGGCGTCTTCGTCGCGTGGATGATCGCCACCGAGGCCTCCAACATTGGGCTCAACGCGTACACGCTCGCCGGCGCCATGGGCGCAACCGGTATCTACCCCCCCCCCCCCCCCCCCCCCCCCCCCCCCCCCCGCCCCCCCCCACCCCCCCCACCACAGCACCCCCCCCCCCCCGTGTTCCCCCTAGGCGCACAGGGCACCTTCAATCGCTCCATAGCAACGGCGGCGCCGCCACACACAGGTTCGGCGCCTGAGCCGGCGAGAATTTCACCCCACCGGTATTCCCCCTTCCGCCCCACCCCTCCCTACCGGTATTCCCCCTCTCAAGTGTGTACCGTCAATACCTGGCCTTTACACGATATTGTTATTACCAATATTGTATGGTGCGTGGCATACGAAAGGGAGGTCGATGGGGGGGTTACATATTGCCCCATAGCCGTGCAATAGTAGTGCAACAGTGTGGGCAATGCAGGCGGGCCGGAAGAGTGAAACGACGATTGATTCGTGCACAAACGACTATAACTAAAAGAATATCTTGAATAGGCCAAGTCAATACCTGCCGCCCTCCCCGCAGGCAAGCCGGCCCACACAATCCTCGCGGTATTCTGGCTGCTCGCCTTCTTCGCCGTGCGCGTGCTACCCGCGCCCGCGGTGGCCGCCGCCTACATCCGGTTCTTCATCGCACAGGACTGCGGCTTGGCGCGGTTGGATCGGCTGGTAATTTTTTTTTTAATTTACTTATTTATATATATATATACGAATGAAGGAAGCAGAGAGTGTATGTTATATATGTATACATATAAACATCCGGCTCTTCATCGCACAGGACTGCGGCTTGGCGCGGTTGGATCGGCTGGTGATTTTTTTTTAATTTACTTATTTATATATTTACAAATGAAGGAAGCAAAGAGTGTATGTTATATATTTATACATATAAACATCCGGTTCTTCATCGCACAGGACTACGGCTTGGCGCGGTTGGATCGGCTGGTGATCTATATCTTCAGTTTTTTTATTTTTTAGGTATAGAGTTATGAATGTATATATGTAATGTATGTACTTTATATGTATATACATGCGTGTGCATTTGTGCTTGTATGCATGTGTTTGTTTATCTGTCGATTATGAAGATATGGTACCTATCTATCTATCTCGGGTGAGCCCGGCTGGTGATGTTTATATATAGTCTTTACATATATATATATATATATATATATATATTCCCGTTCCTTGTTCACAGGTGGGCATCGTCACCGTGCCCATTCCGCTATTGCTCAATATATATGTATAGATAGATATAGATAGATAGATAGATAGATAGGTAGATAGATAGATATACATTATGTATATATATTATGTATGTATTTCCGTTAATTGTTCATAGGTGGGCATTGTCACCGTGCCCATTTCGCTGCTGCTCAATATATATGCATAGATATAGATAGATATAGATAGATAGATATAGATATATATAGATATATAGATATAGATAGATATATATATATATATATATATATATATTATGTATATATATTATGTATGTATTTCCGTTAATTGTGCATAGGTGGGCGTCGTCACCGTGCCCATTTCGCTGCTGCTCAATATATATGCATAGATATAGATAGATAGATATAGATAGATAGATAGATAGATGTATATTCGCGTTCCGTGTTCACAGGTGGGTATTGTCATCATACCCATTCCGCTGCTGCTCAACGCCGTCTGGTTCTGGCAGATGCTCAAGGATACATATATATATATATATATATATATATATATATATATATATATATATATATATATATATATATATATATATATATATATGTATTATAATCTATATAGAAAGATTTATTTATTTATTCATGTATATATTCTCGTTAACTGTTCACAGGTGGGCGTCGTCACCATTCCCATCCCGCTATTGCTCAACGCCGTCTGGTTCTGGCAGATGCTCAAGGATATATATAAAGACATTGTAATATATTTATGTTTATTTATTTATTTGTTTATGTATTCCCGTTCCTTGTTCACAGGTGGGCGTCGTCACCATACCCATCCCGCTGCTGCTCAACGCCGTCTGGTTCTGGCAGATGCTCAAGGGGGCGGTGCATCTGTTCGGGGACACGCAGAAGCAGAAAGCGCCCGAGAATGGGAGAGAATAGTGTATATATACATGCCAAAAGATCAACAGGCCACACGCATATATATGAATATGTGGCAGCGCTAGCACGCGGGCGGGTTAGCCCAAGGGGGTGGTGCATCTGTTCGGGGACACGCAGAAAGCGCCCAGGGCCAGGGACGGAAGAGAGTAGTGTGTATATATGTAAAGATTCGGCGGCACCAAAAGAATAGTGTATAGTGTACATACATGATATATGTGTGTGAATACTTTGCGGCGCTAGCACGCGCGCGGGTTGTCCCAAGGGGGCGGTGCACCTGTTCGGAGATACGCAGAAAGCGCCCAGGAATGGAAGAGAATAGTGTTATGTTATGTTATATTACGTAAATATTAGGCGGCACCAGCACACACGCGTACACGCGCACACAGGCCCGCGGCGCTCCAGCTCCAGCTCCAGAGCTCCGGCGTGTCGCAGACACCACATCCCACGGCTGGTCCGCAGGCAGGCATTCCACACAAACGGTTTATAATACAAAGGGGACAGCACATGCATAGACCACCATATATGATATGTATGTGAATATTTGGCGGCGTTAGCACGCGCGCGTACGCGCGCGAACAGGCCCGTGACACCACGCCAGATCGCTCGCTGGCACGGCGCACGGCGTAGACTGCTACTCCCCCTCTCCCTCCGCCCTTTTGGTCGGCCACACAGACTAGGGCTATACCTATAGTGGTCTGTGTTGGAAATGCCTGCTGCCTGCGGACAGCAAGCCGTGGGGCGGGATGTGATATCTGTGTCTGCAACACGCAACACGCCGGAGCTCTAGCGTTGGCGTGGCGCAGCCGCGGGCCTGTGTGCGCGTGTACGCGTGTGTGCTGGTGCCGCCGAATCTTTACGTAATATTTATATTTACATACACACATACATATACATACCGCGCACCACGGCGTGTGGTCGCGAGCAGGCACTCCACATAGACATAGACATATAGACGACACAATGTCGCCCTAAACTAAAACGGGGGGGTACGGGGTATAGTGGTATTGGTTCAGCACTGGTTACTGGTTAATAAGGGCGCACACTTTGCGCGTGTTTGTATGGGTGTGTGGGTTACACGGGCATAGGCTGATGCGGCGGCGCAGAAAGAGAGTAGACCAACAGGTGTACCACTTGCCGGTCGATGTTTGCCACCAGGTGTACCATGGTCGAGGTGTGCCACGGTCGAGTGCATGACGAGCATGAAGCATGAAGTACAGTGCCCAATATTACATATTACCCAATATAAGAGTAAGTAAGCGCGTACTGTAAGAGTGCGTGGCTTGCGGTGTGTGTATGTATCTGGCTCGTACGTAAGCGAATATACGATTACAATGACCGTAGAATATAATAACAAAACAGCTATTCGCTATTCTCAAAATAAGGCGTATAGGCGTAAGTAAGGCGAAAAGTCCTGCGCGGGGGGGGGGCGGGGGGGGGCACAGCAGCTGCTGCGCTGCGGCCCGCGCGGACGAGGTAGTTGCTGTCATTTTATTTATTATGTCGATGTCGATGTCGGGTTATCAACCGCCCCGAGTTGCTGTCTCTATCTATGTAGTCTATGTATTGTGCTGCTATACGTATACGCTGTGTGCCAGGTATATATAAGTATAAGATATATAATAATGTATATAGAGCTGCTATCTGCTATTACTTTCTTCTGTGTGCGGCTCCCCGCTCCCGGCTGGTACCGGCTGGGCCACTGACACGCCAGGCTGACACTGCAGCACTGTGGCGTATACAAACGTTTAGTCTTAAATTAGGCAGAGTAATCGCGGGTCTTGCAGCGTATATGGCACAGACACACAGACACAGACCGACCGACTTTCTCATCGAAAGTGATAATAATAGTGTATAATAACAGGCGAGAGAGGCAAGATCACGGGCCCGGGTCTCTTTCTTCTTCCGTATATGAATATGAAGATGACACACCTGAGAAGTATTTTTTTTTCGGCAGTTTTCACGCGCTTTGCTTTTGTATTAAAGGCGTCTAAATTAATATGGAGCGAGTCGCGCAAGCTAACGCTTGCGCAACTCTCGCCGTTAGCCCCCTAATAAGCCTTAGTCGCTTCGCGACGCGGGGTTTGCTGCCCGTCGTGTGGTCGTGCTGGGATGTGTGGCTTCTCTCCTTTTATTGTGTGCTCGTGTGTAGTGGCTCTTTGTGCTAAGGATTCTGATTGATTTTGACTAATTGATTGTTCTAGCTCTAGCTAGTTCTCACGCTAACGCTCGATAATCGGCGTGCCGCCTAGAGCATTTTCTTGTACACTGGCGGCAAGTGGGCGAGTCAGACAGCGAACTCTAAGCGAACTCCACGCTCCACGCGCGATAATGGAATGGGTCAACAACACGGACCATCACAAACACGTTATTAACACGCACACATCCGCCCCAACCCCAACCCCTATTTGTTCTCGCCAACGCTCGATGCTCGATGTGACCGGCGTGCCGTCGTCTGGAGCGACCACGTGCACTTTGCGCACTGGCGAGGTAGGCGACGAGGAGCCAGACGTAGCGCACCCCACACGCCCACGCGCGCGCTATACGTCAACACACCGATCAATAAATATGCACAATATAACACGAGGCACACATGCCGAAATTTTGTTCGGACGCACGATGACGACCGACCGGCGTGCCGCCTAGAGCGCCCACGTGCATCTTGCGCACAGGCATGCGCACAGGCACAGGCACAGGTGACAGGTGCGATAGGTGACGCGACAGAGGCAGCGCGCAGAGCATCCCACGTGAGGTACGTTAAACACGGGTAAAATACAAATACAAATACGTAATAAGTAAACCACAAGTAGGGACACGTACACGTACACGTCAAACTTTTGTTCTAACGCTCAATGAACCGCGTGCCGCCTGGGTAGCGCTAGACGAACGACGTGCCGTTTGCTGGATGATAGTGCCCACGACGACGTGTGCTTCTTGCGCACAGGTGGGGGGCTGCGCGATCCCGACTGCTGCGAACCCCACGCACGCTACGTCAAAACATGGATCAAATACGTTATAATAACACAAGCACAAGTCGAACTCTTGCCCTTGCCCTTGTTCTAACACTCGATGAACGACGTGCCGTCGTCCCACCAGAGGTTATAACCCTAACCCTATTATATCGACCTTGCGATTTTTACGTGATAAGAAGGGTCAATCCCGCCGGCTTGCGAATCAAGGCACGATTGAAGGCGCGCAGGGGAGAACCCTAACCCCCCTGAGCAAGCACGTTCAAGCTACAGGTGGGCCCGCGTGAGGAGCGACCACGTGCAGCTTATTGCGCACAGGTGAGGGGCTGCGCGACCCCGTCTGCGAACCCCACGACGCGGGATGGGTCAAAGCATGGATCGAATATGTAATTGTAATAACACGCGTGGCATAGACGGTTTATATACAAAGAGCACACAAGCACACACGCATAGGGAACTGATCCGAGGCTGGCTTTGGGGGGCACATGACGAACTTTTGTTCTAATTCTCGAGATGATCGGCGTTGGTTACCCCGAGGTCAACCCTTAACCCGAACCACTAACCCTTAACTCGATTTACCCCTGGGCGCTCCAGGGCTCACCCGCGTGCACCTTGCGCACTGGCGAAGGGCTGCGCGCCACGTGTATCTTGCGTATTGGTGAAGGGCTGCGCGCGATCCCGACTGCGAACCCCACGCGCGGTACGTAAAAAAACGGATCAAATACATAAAACACGAGGCGCATCCCGCATTCTGGATCTATAACGCTCAATGACCGGCGTCCGGCGTGGCGTCTGTAGCGCGCACGTGCATCTTGCGCATTGGTGAAGGGCTGCGCGACGGGTTAACCCGAGGTTTAAGGGCAACCCTTACCGATATATCTTTCGCACTGGTGAGGCAGGCGACACAAATAATACGAGGCACATGCCAAGCCCCTGTTCTAACGCTCGATGACCGGCGTGTCGCCTGGAGCACCCACGTGCATCTTGCGAACAAGCGAAGGGCTGCGCGACCCCGGCTGCGCTGCTCAACCGCGCAACACGCACACATCGCGAAACCTTGCTCTAGCGCTAGATGAACAGCGTGCCGTTTGCTGGAGCATCGGGTTAACCCGAGGGCTGTGATGCCATGGTTCCGTGTATCTTGCGCATTGGTGAAGGGCTGCGCGACCCCGACTGCGAACCCCACGCACGCATGCTATGTCAAACACGGACCAAATATGTAATACTAACACGAGGCATATGTCGAACTTTTGTTCGAACTAACGCTAGATGAACGGCGTGCCGTCTGCTGGGTTAACCCGAGTTCCCACGCGCATCTTGCGCATGGGTGAGGGGCTGCGTGACCCCGACTGCGAACCCCACGCGCGGTACGTCAAAACACGGATCAAATACATAATAACACGAGGCACATCCCGAACCCTTGTTCTAACGCTAACGCTCGATGACCGGCGTGTCGCCTGGAGCACCCACGTGCATCTTGCGAACATGTTGTAACCTAGAAGGGCGTACTCCCCGGGTTAACCCGAGGGGCAGTGTGGGTTGTCGACACCCCGTAGTCCCTCCGGATGAGGACCACTGTTTTGTTGTAACCTAGAAGGGCGTAATCCCCACTAGGCCACCATCAGCGCTGATGGTGGCCTAGTGCCTAGTGGGGAGTACGCCCTTCTAGGTTATAACACAAGCGAAGAGCTGCGCGACCCCTGCTGCGCTGCTCAACCGCGTAACACGCACACATCCCGAAACCCTGCTCTAGCGCTAGAGGTTCGTGTTAACCCTCGGGTTAACCAACGTGCCGTTTGGAGGGTTAAGCGTTAACCCGATCGGGTTTAAGGTTTAAGGGCAACCCTTAACCCGATATATCTTTCGCACTGGTGAGGCAGGCGACACAAATAATACGAGGCACATGCCAAGCCCTTGTTCTAACACTCGATAACCGGCGTGGCGCCTGCAGCGACCACGCGCATCTTGCGCATTGGTGAAGGGCTGCGCGACCCCGACTGCGAGCCCCACGCGCGGCGCTCCTCTGCGGTAACCGGCGTGGCGCCTGCAGCGACCACGCGCATCTTGCGCATTGGTGAAGGGCTGTGCGACCCCGACTGCGAGCCCCACGCGCGGCGCTCCTCTGCGGCCCGTACTGCGCTCATCGCCTGTGAAATTAAACGAAAAAAAAAAATGAACTCAAAAACAGAATGCAGAAAGCAGACATACCATAAAACAGTAGGGTTATTGGTTAACTTAGCGATTTTTTTTCTAAGTTTGGGGTCAGTTAATTCCACGCGCGGCGCTCCTCTGCGGCCCGTACCGCGCCCATCGCCTGCAACACGAAAAAGAAAGTGGCACAATTGAACTCAAACAGAACGACAACAGTAGAGGGTTATTGGTTCATTTCGCGCATTCTTGATAAGTTAGGGTTAATCTCACCCCACGCGCGGCGCTCCTCCGCGGCCCGCGCTGCGCCCATCGCCTGCAAAAGGGAAAAGAAAGGGGCACAATTCAACTCAAACAGAAGGACAACAGTAGAGGGTTATTGGTTCATTTCGCGCATTCTTAATAAGTTAGGGTTCAGTTTACCCCACGCGCGGCGCTCCTCTGCGGCCCGTACCGCGCCCGTCGCCTGCAAAACGAAAAAGAAAGGGGCACAATTGAACTCAAACAGAACGACAACAGTAGAGGGTTATTGGTTCATTTCGCGCATTCTTGATAAGTTAGGGTTAATCTTACCCCACGCGCGGCGCTCCTCCGCGGCCCGTACCGCGCTCACCGCCTGCAAAAGAAACAAATAGGCACAAATGAACTCAAACAGAACGTAGACATATTATAAACCAGTAGGGTTAACTCTGGTTACAGGTGCGCTGCAGCTACTGATTGCCCGCTATGGGGATATTCGTTTTGCTCATGTACATGAGCGAGTTTCGACTAAGCAGTTCGTCGTTTTGATTATAGGAGACTCGAGGTCGAATCACTTAGGCGCACAGGGCACCTCTAACGTTGGTTAAATGTGCCCTACAACTACTCAGGAACCGCTATGGGAAAATTCGGGTGAATCTCACGCGGCGCTCCTCCGCGGCCCGCGCTGCGCCCATCGCCTGAAAAAGGGAAAGAGGATTAAAGGTGCCCTGTGCGCCTAAGTAATTCTCAGGACGTTTCTCTGATTCAAAGTGTACTAATGACTTTGGTGCTGCGACTCATAATGAACAGCGGTTTCAGTTTCGACTCGGCGAATCGCGTGTTCCGAGTTCTTCCGGGTTTCATGGGTAAATCGCTGGTGATCGCCGTCATAAGTTTAACAAAACGTAACAACAAAAATTCGCTCATGTACATGAGCGAAGCGAATTTACATATGGCGTTTACTTAGTAGCTGCAGAGCACCTTTAACCCGGGGGTGTGTCTACCCTACGCAGAGTCCGACAGAGGATACTTCTGTCGAATGAACGAAGCGCGTTTAAGCCACTCGCCGTTTTGGGGTCCCAGTGAGTGCTTTTTTCTTATTAATTCAACGGCCGTCGGGTTAACCCGAATGAAACGTTCGAGTCTTGGGTTCAGGGTTCGGGTAAACCCCTGGGTTAACCTCGGCGAACGTTTTATTCGGGTTAACCCGACGGCCGTTGAATTAATAAGAAAAAATCCCTCACTGGGACCCCAAAACGGCAAGTGGCTTAAACGCGCTTCGTTCATTAAAAGCGGTAAGGATAACCCGAGCACACAATATTGCGGACGTGCTCTCGTTTTGACCCTATGCGTCGGGTTATCCTGCTAAATGTGTGTATATATATACATATATATTGTCGCGACGGCGGGGACACCTTCTCGCCAGAGCGTTACAGATTAGAGCTGTACTCAGTACACACATTCACACGGAGCAGGGCTCTCGACCCTCACACACAGACTTGTTTTTTTTCTTAAAGAAAACGGCCCACACACAGTTTCGAGTTTGGCTTGGGGTCTTATATAAAAAACGACCCACACACAGTTTCGAGTTTTAATTTAGATTGAAATAAAAGCGGTGAGGATAACCCGAGCACACAATATTGCGGCCGTGCTCTCGTTTTGACCCTATGCGTCGGGTTATCCCGATAAATGTGTGTATATATACATATGTATATATATACACACATATACTTATATATATATATATATACATATATACATATATATATATATTAAAAAAAACTCGCCTTCATTTGGACCTTGAGCGCTGCGACGGAGCCGATGAGTTCTGCATTGCGCATTGGCCTTAACACGATATTGCTATGAACAATATTGTATGTGGTGTATCGCACACACAAGGGGGGTCGGGGGGTGTTGCATACTGCGCAATAGTCGTGCAATGAACGAAGCGCGTTTAAGCCACTTGCTGTTTTGGGGTCCCAGTGAGGGCTTTTTTCTTATTAATTCAACGGCCGTCGGGTTAACCCGAATGAAACGTTCGAGTTTTGGGTTAAGGGTTCGGGTAAACCCCTGGGTTAACCGCGGCGAACGTTTCATTCGGGTTAACCCGACGGACGTTTAATTAAGAAAAACACCGCCTCACTGGGACCCCAAAACGGCAAGTGGCTTGAACGCGCTTCGTTCATCATATTGCAATGAGGTGGGGAACGCAAGTGGGGGTGGGCAATAACTGGAGGATTGATTCGTGCACAAAAGCTCCGATGTGAAAGAATATCTTGTAAAGGCTAAATTGCGCACGACCACCCATTTCTCTCTGTACATATATGTAGATACATGACTAAATAAATAGACATTAAATAAATAAATGAATACACATATATATATATATAAATATTATAGCAAGATTACCTTCATTTTTGTCTCGAGCATGGCGACGGAGCCGATGAGTTCAGCGTTGCATATATATATATATATATACACGTATATATACGTACATATATATATATATATATATATGTATACATATATGTATATATATATATATATATATATATAT
>Ga0335398_10009167_pt1 | contig 11516 bp, 3 predicted proteins | sample BON03_FD_205742 | JGI IMG/M metagenome (GOLD analysis project Ga0335398, IMG submission 205742) | Freshwater microbial communities from Lake Bonney liftoff mats and glacier meltwater in Antarctica - BON-03 (spades assembly) (version 2) | ecosystem: Environmental > Aquatic > Freshwater > Ice >...
AACCCTAAACCTAAACCCTAAACCCTAAACCCTAACCCCTAACCCCTAAACCCTAAACCCTAAACCCTAAACCCTACCCCCCTGAACCTAAACCCTAAAACTCTAAACCCTATACCCCATATCTATCTACGGGGGAGACCAAGGTGCTGCGGACATTGCCACGTGTCTGTCACTTGTCTAGGGCTGACAAGGACCGTTTCCTTGCAAACGGGGGTCTTTCAGGGCGCGCTCGTCGGCCCTGAGGCCGGCGCAGACAGAGTCGTATGGGAGGAGCACGGCAAGGTCTTGTGCTGCGGTTTTCCTGCTGAGGGCCTCCGGTGGCATGATGATGGGAGTTTGCCGGAAGCGTCTTGCGTCTTGCGTTTTGCGTCTTGCGTTTTGCGTCTTGCGTCTTGCGTCTTATTTCTTGCGTCTTGTTTCTTGCGTTTTTATTGCGTCTTGCGTCTTGGTAGTGTTTATGCGGCGGCGATTGCGCGCGCTGGCCGGCAGTGAGAGGGTCTTGGTGATTAGTACTGACGCGTGAGCGTGCGTGCGGGGGCATGCCTCCTTGCGTGGTTTGGCGTCGGCTCGCCGATCGATCGGCGCTTCTTGCTGTTCTCACGCCGCCACACAAAACTCGGCGCCCCGCTCCTGGGCTGCTGTCGCTCAGGCTGATGCTCCGCGTTACCGCTCGGGATGTTCACATCTGACAATTGTCTTTTTAACTATGACTACAGGTCGCTCGCTCACTCGGCCGGGCGCGCGGCGGAGACACAAAATTGAAGCCACTCACGGCAGCGGGGGCGAGACAGCGGCAGTCGCGGCCGCCGCGGCCAGCCGGGCCTGGCGCGCGGCCAGCAGCTCAGAGGCGCGCGCCGAGATCTCGAGGCGCTTGAGGGGGTCGTCCGGGGCCACCGCGCGCGGGCTGCCACCATCACCAGCGGCGACGGGAGCAGCAGCAGCAGCAGCAGCAGGAGCAGGAGCAGAAGCAGGAGAGGGAGGGGAGGCAGCCACGGGCGACCCAAAGGCCATGACGGACGCACCGACGCCGCCGCCGCCCACCCCGCCGCCGCCGCCGCTCGGGCCGGGCGACACAGACGGCGACGGCGGCTTGCCGAGCGCTGCTCGCGTCGCCGTCGCCGCCGTCGCGCCCCCCGCCACCTGCTTGGCCCTCAGCCGTGCCTCGCGCTCCTCGGCGTCGCGCGCGTCGCGCAGCAGCGCCTTCTGCGCGCTGCTGAAGCGCTCCACGAAGGCCGACACGTCGGACCAGAACTCGACGTCCGAGGGCGCCGACGCGGCCGCCTCGCCGAAGTAGGCGAGCGTGCGCGCCCACCCGCGCCGCGCCCTGGCCTCGAGGCGGCCGAGCTCGACGCGCCAGGCGCGCACCTCGTCCGCGGCGCCGGACATGACGTCGACGAAGCCGTCGTGCACGAGGCGCACGCGCACGCGCGCGGCGGGGCCGGGCGGGGCGTCGGCGCCGGCCGCGGGCCTGGGGCTCGCCCGCCCGCCGCCGCCGCCGCCGCCGCCGCCGCCGCCCCCGGCCCCAGCCCCGCTCATCGACGCGGCCGTGGCCACCTCCTCGACGTCGAGCTTGACGCGCACGGCGGCGGCGGCGGCCGGGGAAGCACACGAGGACGCGGCGCCCACCCCCAGCCCCGCGCTCCCCCCGTTTGCCCCTGTCGCCGCCCCTGTCGCCGCCGCCGCCGCCGCCGCCGCCGCCGCCGCCGCCTCGACCTCGCGGCCGATCGACTGCGCAGCCGTGTCGAGCGCGAGCAGGCGCTCGGCGGCCTCGGCCAGGGAGACGCGCAGGTGGGGGCTGAGGGCGTGCGGGGCGTCGTCGGCGAGCAGGGGCGGGACGGGGTCGGGGATGGCCGAGGAGGACGACGATGGCGCCGAGGGCGGCGACGCCGGCGCCCCCGCCGCCGCGCCCGCCGCACCCGCACCCGCCGCACCCGCCGCCGCACCCCTCGCCGCCGCCAGCGCCGCCGACAGCTCCCGCCCGAGCCTGCCCAGCGTCACCTCGCGCGCCACCTCGACCAGCATGCTGCTGCGCCCGTCCACCGAGCGCGTGTCGGCCATCTTGGCCAGGCACCTGAGGCGGAACCCCGCGGCCGCGCCCAGCCGCGACCCGTGGTTTAGAAAGTTGCCGGCGGCCAGCGACGCGCGCAGCGCCGCCGCAAACACGGCGCTGCGGCGCAGCTCGCGCCCCGCGCTGGCGTGCGCCTCGAGCACGGCACGCAGCTCGGCGTGGCCCTCGCGCGCGGCGAAGCGCAGGAGCACGGCCTTGATGCGCGGGATGGCGCGCGGCAGGCACGCCAGCGACAGCGCAAACTGCTCCGCCTCGGACAGCATCGCCTCGCGGCGCGCGCGGGCCGGCGGCGAGCCGTCGCCCGCGGCGATGGCCGCCGCCACCGCCTCGGGGCCGGCGCTGCCGCCGCCGCCGGCGCCGGCCCCCGCGGCCGCGGGCGCGCCGCCCACGCCCTGGTCCACGAACGCCAGGAGCGCCGCGCGCTCGTCCTCCGTCGGCACGCAGTGGTACAGCGCCGCCACGTCCTCCTGCGACGCGCACACGAGCGGGTCGAGCGACAGCAGCGCGTCGGCGGCGCGGCGCCAGGGCACGCGCAGGCGGGCCATGCGGATGCCCACGGCCGTGCAGCGCTTGAGGTCGATGACGTTGACCTGCGGCAGCAGGACGGGGGTGGGGGCGCCACTGCTGCCGTTACCATTGCCGCCGCCGTCGGCGCCGCCGGCGCCGGCGCTCTTGCCGCCGCCGGACGCGCCGCCGGGGGACGGGCTGGCGCCGCCGCCGCCGCCTCCGGCCGCGCCCCCGCGGAGCGCCTGAGAAAAGGCGGCCTCGAGCAGCGGGTAGTCGACGACGGCCGGAGGCTGGGGCGGGGGCGGGGGCGGGGCGGAGGGGGAGGGCGCGCCGGCGGCGGCGGCCTGCTGCCCCTGCAGCTCCTTGAGGCGGCGCTCGGCCTCGCGCACCCAAAAGATGCCGCCGCCGTCGCCGCCGCCGCCGCCGTCGCCGTCGCCGTCGCTGTCGTCCCCGCTGCCTCGGGCGCCCCCGGCGCCGCCCTCGCTCTTGGCGCGCTCGTCCGCGGCCTTTGCGGCGGCCGCGAGCTGGAGTAGGCGCGCGTCCGGGATCTTGTCCCAGAAAAACGACTTGAGCTTCCGGCCGGGACTCGGGGCCGGGCCAGGGTCCGCCAGGACGCGCGCGGGCGCGGGCGCTGGCGGCGGCGGCGGCGGCGGCGGCCCGCCCTTGCGAGCGGCGGCCGCGGCAGCGCCGAGGAGGCGGCTGGCCGCCGGGGGCCCGCCGGGGGGCGGGGGCGGCGGCGGAGGCGCGCCCTTGCGCGCGCCCGCGGGGCCGGGTGGAGGAGGAGGACGAGGGGCAGGGGCAGGGTGCGGGAGAGGCGGAGGAGGAGGGGCCGTGGGCGCGGCAGACGGTGCGGGGGCGGCAAAGGCCTCCTGCTCCTTCTTCACGGCGGCTGCAGCAGCAGCGGCAACTGCGGCAGCAGCGGCAGCCGCCTCCGCCGCCTCGTCCTTCTCCTGCTGCATCTGTTCCTCCCGGAGCGCGTCCTCCTCCGCCTGCTCCGTCTCGCGCAGCGCCGCGAGCGCCAGCACGATGCCGCGCGTCAGCCCGTTGAGCTGCGCCCGGACGGCCGCGACGCCGCCGCCGCCGCCGCCGCCGCAGCCGCCGCTGGCCGCGCCCCTGCCGCCGCCGTTGCCGCCTCCGCCAAACGAGGCCGCCGCCGCCGCCGCCGCCCCGTCCATCTCCCCGTCGCCCGGGCCGACCATCTCGGCGACGATCACGTCAGCGTCGGCGCTGACGGCGACGTCGGCGACGGCGTCCAACAGGCCGGCGTCCAGGAGGGCGGTGAGGAAGCGGCGGCACAGCCGGCGCGCCTCGGCGGCCGCGGCGCGGCCGACGGGCGCGCGCGGGCGCGCCGCCGCCGAGCCGCCGCCCCCGTCGCTGGCCGCTCGGGGCTCCCGCTGCTGCTGTTGCTGCCGCTGCTGCTGCTGCTGCTCGATCGTGTCCCCTCGCGACGCCGCGGCCAGGGCCGCGGCGCCCCCCGCGCTCTTCTTAAACGCAAAAGGGTTGGCCGTCCGAGCGCCGTCGTCGTCCTCGCCGCCGCCGTCTTGGTCGGTCGGCGCGAGCGGGGCCGACGACGACGGGCGGCCGTGACTGGCGGCGCCGCCGCCGCCGGTTCCGCCGCCGGTGCCACCGCCCTCCGGCGAGGCGAGCCGCGCGACCCGCGCCCACCCGCCGCCGCCCCCTCCGCCGTAAGCCTCGGCCATCGCGACGGCGCGGCCGACGAGCTCGACCAGGCGGGACACAAGCTCCGGGTCGAGCAGCTCGGCGGCGTTGACAGAGGCGGACGAGGCCGACGCGGCGGCCGACGCCGACGCCGACGCCGACGCCGGCACCGCCGCGGCCACCGCCGCCGTCGCCGCCGAGACGGCGCCCGCAAAGCCGCACGCCGCGGCGGCCGCGGGCGAGATGACGGCGACGAGGGCCGGGACGTGCGACCCGCCCACGAAGGCGTCGAGAAAGTCCAGCGGGGGGCGGGGGCGGCGGCTGCCGCGACCAAAGAGGCCGCCGCCGCCGCGGCCGCCGCCGCCGCGGGCCTGGCGCGCCGCGAGCGCCGCGGCCGGGGCAGCAGCGCGGCAGGCGAGGGCCGGGGCCGCCGCGTCGCCCTTTGCCGCCCGCGGCCCGGCCCCGCCCTGCGCCTCCTCCGCGCCCTCTGCCTCCTCGTCCTCCTCCTCGTCCTCGTCCTCGAAGGGCGCCGCGTTGCACGAGCCGTGGCCGTAAAACAGCGCGCCGAACAGCTCCTCCTCCTCGTTGCGCGCGGCGGCATTGGCGGCGGCGGCGGCGGCGGCGGCGACTGACGCGGCGGCGGCGGCCTCGGCAGCACGCGCGGCCTCCTCCTCTTCCTCGTCGTCGTCGTCGTCGTCGTCCTCGACCTCGTCCTCCTCGCTGCTCGCCGGCGCCGGCATCTGGCGCGCTGAGCCGGGCGTGGGTGTCCCGTCGAATACTGCGGGGGCTGGCATGGGCGGGCCGTCCGGCTGCAGCGGCGGCGCCTTGCGCGCCGACCCCGGCGTCGGCGCCCCAAAGCCCGAGGGAGGGGGCGGAGGGCCGCCGGGAGGAGGCGGAGGCGGGAGAGGGGGCGGCGGCGGGGGAGGGGGCGGCGCCTTGCGCGCCGATCCGGGCGTCGGCGCCCCAAAGCCCGAGGGAGGGGCCGGAGGGCCGCCGGGAGGGGGCGGAGGCGGGGGAGGGGGCGGCGCCTTGCGCGCCGACCCCGGCGTCGGCGCCCCAAAGCCCGAGGGAGGGGGCGGAGGGCCGCCGGGAGTGGGCGGAGGCGGGGGAGGGGGCGGCGCCTTGCGCGCCGACCCCGGCGTCGGCGCCCCAAAGCCCGAGGGAGGGGGCGGAGGGCCGCCGGGAGGAGGCGGAGGCGGGGGAGGGGGCGGCGCCTTGCGCGCCGACCCCGGCGTCGGCGCCCCAAAGCCCGAGGGAGGGGGCGGAGGGCCGCCGGGAGGAGGCGGCGGCGGGGGAGGGGGCGGCGCCTTGCGGGCCGACCCCGGCGTCGGCGCCCCAAAGCCCGAGGGAGGGGGCGGAGGGCCGCCGGGAGGAGGCGGAGGCGGGGGAGGGGGCGGCGCCTTGCGTGCCGACCCCGGCGTCGGCGCCCCAAAGCCCGAGGGAGGGGGCGGAGGGTCGCCGGGAGGAGGCGGAGGCGGGGGAGGGGGCGGCGCCTTGCGGGCCGACCCCGGCGTCGGCGCCCCAAAGCCCGAGGGAGGCGGTGGGGGCCCGCCCGCTGGGGGGGGTGGGGGGGGCGGAGCGCCCGCGCGAGGCCGTGCCGAGGGTGGCGGGGTCGCCGCCTCCTCCAGCGCCGCCGCCCCGCCGCCGCCGCCAGCCGGCCGCCGCTGCCCCCCGTCGTCCTTGCCCTTGCGATCCTTCCTCTCTGCGGCCTTGTGCTTCTTCCCCGTCTTTTTAGGCTGCTTGCCAGCACCGACCGCCGCCCCCATATCGAGCACCGTGACCGAGGGGCCGGCCGCCGTCGCCTTGCCTGTTGCGCCCGCCCCCGCAAACGCCGCCGCCGTCCCTGCCGCCGTCCCTGCCGCCGCCGCCTCCCCCGCCAGAGACCGCTCCTCCCTCGGCGGCCGCCGCAGCGGCATGCCCAGCAGCGCGCGCAGGGCCAGGCAGTAGCCGTCGACCGAGTGCAGCATGGCCTTGGCGAGCATCTCGAGCGCGAGGCAGGCGAGGGCGTCGGGGCTGGAGGCGCCGTCGGCGGCGTAGGCGTCGGCGGCGGCGGCCGCGGCCGCGGCGGACGCGGCCAGGGCGGCGGTCGAGGCGGCCGCGCCGAGCGGGGGCGGCGGGGCGGGCGCGGGTGAGGTCGCGGCGGCGGCGTTGCCCCTCGCGGCGGCGGCGGCGGCGGCCGCCGCGGCGGCAGCGGCCACTGACCCTGGCGACGCGGCGGAGCAGAGCTCGACCCACCGGATGCCCGACTCGGCGGCGGCCATGGCCGCGGGCGCCGACCGCAGCGACACGACCGCGCCCATCAGCCGCAGCAGGCGCGCGCTGCCGCCGGACGCCAGCAGCAGCGCGCCGACGCCGCCGGCGCCGCCGCGCGCCATGAGCGAGCGCAGGGCGGCGAGCGCCTCGGCGAGCGCGTCGCGCGCAGCCGGGGGCGCCCCCTGGGCGAGGAGGGCGGGGAGCAGGGGGGCGAGGCCGGAGGCAGAGGCGCCGCGACGGTGGGCCGGCGGGCGCGCGTCCTGCCGCTGCTGCTGCCGCTGCTGGGCGGCGGCGGCCGCGCGCCCGACGGCGGCGGCGGCGGCCAGCAGCGCGCCGACGTGGGCCTCGAGCGCAGAGGCGAGCACGGGCGCGCCGCCCAGGCGCAGGTAAAGGCGCGTCCAGCGGGTGGGCGCGAACTGCACGGCCTCCTTGAGGCACTGGAGGGCGTCGGCGGTCGGGGAGCGGCGCAGGGCGGCGACGACGGCCTCGGGGGCGGCCGAGGCGCTGCCGGCGGCGGCGCCGCCGCCCGCGGAGAGCAGCAGCGCCTCTGAGGCGGCGGCCTGTGACCAAGAGGGGGAGGCTGACGCGTGGTGAGCCAGCGCGCGCGGGTAGGAGGAGGAGCCGCCGCCACCGCCCGTGCCGCCACCGCCGCCAGGCGCGGCGGCCCAGGACGCGCCGCCGCCGCCGCCAAACCCGCCAAACCCGCCGCCACCGCCGCCGAAACCTCCCCCCCCGCCCCCTTCCCCTCCCCCTCCCCCTCCGCCCGGCCCCACGTCGCTCCAGTGCGGCCGGGCGAGCGACAGCTCGACGAGGAAGAGCGCCCGCGCCGCCGTGGCCGCCGCGATCTCGTCCGGGGAGCGCGCAAAGGCGCCCCCGGCCGCGCCCCCACCAGACGTCCGCTGGGGGCCCGGGCCGCCGCCGCCGCCGCCGCCGCCGCCGCCGCCGCCGCCGCCGCCGTCGGCCTGGCTCGCGCGCGGCGTGTTCAGAGGGCCCGCGCCCTCGAGCGAAAAGGCGCGCGCGACGACCGGGTCGCGCGCCATCACGGGCATCGCGAGCAGCCACCGGCGCAGCGACAGCATGGCGGCGGCGTCCGGGCCCCCAGCGCCAGCGCCCGCGCCCGCGCCCGCGCCCGCGCCCGCGCCCGCTCCCGCTGCCGCCGCCGCCGCCGCCGCCGCCGCCGCCGCCGAGTGCTGCCTCACGTAATCGACCGCGCGCGTGAAGGCGTCCTCGAGCGAGTCAGACAGGACGGGCAGGGCCTGGGCGGCGGCGTCCGAGGCGGGATCGTCCACAAAGAAGGCAGAGGGCCCCCCCAGCCGCACTGACGCCGCCGCCGCCGCCGCCGAGCGGGGCGGCGCCGGCGACGGGCCCGAGGCGGCGACGGCCTCCCGTAGCACGTCCAGGCGCGTGGACGGCAGGTCCAGGGGGCCAGGCACGTACCGGGAGACGCCCGGGCCGCCCGCGTCGGCGTCGGCGCCGCGGCCGCCGTCGCTGAAAGCGGCCCCCGCGCTCGCATTCGCCGCCGCCGCCGCTGCTGCTGCTGCTGCTGCCGGGCCGCTGCCGCCGCTGGCCGCCGCCGCGGCGCCCCCCGCTGCTCCTCCTCCGCCCCCGGGCAGGAACCACATCCAGCCGCTGCGCGCGGCGGGCGCGGGGATTGCCGCCGAGGCCTGACCGCCCAGCGGGGACAGGTGGCGGCCGCCCCGGGAGGCGGCGTCAGAGGCGCCGCGAAGCGGCGACGGCTGCTGCTTGTGCGGGGGCTGCTGCTGCGCCGAGACGGCCGTCAGGGATCGCCGGGGCGACGACGGCGCCGACGCGTTGTTATTGTTGCTGAGCCTGCGCGCCTTGGCGGCGACGGCCGGAAGGGATCCAGCCGACGGCGAGCGCTGCTGGTGCTGCTGCTGGTGCTGCTGCGGCTGGTGCTGCTGCGCGGACAGCGCCGCAAGCGCCTCCGCCTCGGCCGACGGAGCAGCGACGGCGGCGACGGCGCCGGCGGCGGGGGGCCCGCCCGGGTTGCCGCCGCCCAACCGGCCGTCAGCGGCGCCAGGCAGCGACCCGCCACCAGCCGACACGTCGGCCGCCCCGCCGCCGCCGCCCGCGCTGCCCCCAGTGCCGACGCCGCCGCCGCCGCCGCCGCCCGTGCCGGCCGCTACCGCCGACGCCACCTCCCCGCTCGCCCCCGCGCCCGCCGCCGCCAGCACGAACGCCTCAAGCCACGCGCGCCGCTCGTCCTTGGTGCGCGCGCCCAGGCGCCACGTCGTCCGCCGCCCGCCGCCCGACGCCGGCACCAGCGACAGCGAGAACCAGTAGAAGCCCCCCTCCTCACCGACGGCGTCGCCCGCGCGGCACCCCGCCAGCAGTTGGCCGTCGCCGTGGTTGGGGGGCTGCTGCTGCTGCTCCTGCCGCTGCTGCTGCTGTTGCTGCTGTGGGGTGTCCGGACGGGAAAAGACGGTGGGGAGGGCGCCGCCGACGAGGCGGATGCGCTGCGGCTGCCAGGCGCCGAGGAACGAGTCGCCTGTTGTGTTTGATGTGTTTTGGGCCGGTGAGCGCGCCGGCGGTTAGTTGTGGCGGTCGGCCGTCGTCGTCGTCGTCGTCTTTGGCGTCGGCGGCGCCCGATCGATCGATCGATCTGGGGCGCATTTGGACGATTGACGCACCCTTTTTGTGCAGCACGCCCTCGCGGATGAGGTCGTCGTTGTCGTCCTCGTCCTCGTGGTGGGGCGCTGCGCTGCGCGGGGAGCGCGCGTGGGGCGCCATCCCTCTCCTCTCTCTCGTGTGTTCCCTCAACCGCTGCTGATCCTGTCGCCGTCTGCAGGGCGGCGAGCGTGGCCGGCGCGTGCACGCGTGCTGTCGGGTGGTGTGTTGGTGTTTGTGGCGTCGAGGAGGATGGCGTGTGTGGGGGTGCAGGGGAGGGGGGTGGGCGTCAGCGGGCGCCGCCGCCGCCGCCCGCCACGCGCCGCGCGCGCCCGCCGAATAAAAGGAAAATGGCTCCCTCGGACGCGCGCCGCCCGCCGCCCTCCCGCCCGCCCGCCCCTCCCCCCGGCGGATCGACGGCGCGCGAGATCGTCGGCAGGACAATGCGACCGTTCGCTGGCCGGGCGCGCGCGGCGGCCGGAAGACCGACCTACGCAAGGTGCCAGGGACGGGGGCTGCGGGCGGCGCCGCGTTTTTACCGGCGGGCGCCCGCCTGTGCGGCAAACACACAGAACCAACATGTCGGAGCCCCAGCGCGCCCGGGCGCCCGTCGCGTTTAGGCGCCAAGATCCCGATCGCGCCCCCTCGGTGAGCGCCGCGTTGCGCCCTCACGCGCAGCAGCAGCAGCAGCAGCAGCAGCAGCAGCAGCAGCAGCAGCAGCAGCAGCAGCTGCAGCAGCAGCAGCAACAATGCGCGCGGCCCCGATCCACCCCCTCCCCCGCCAGCCACAGCGAGCATCCCGCTCCCGCCCGCCCGGCGCAGTCGCACAGCCTCGTCCTCGCGCTCTGCCTGGCCCTCGTCGGTATCGCCGCGCTGCTGGGCGCCGCGACCACCGGCGAGTGCCCGGTCGCCCGGCCGGCGGCCCCCGTCGTCGCCTCGGCCCCCGGCGCCGCCCCCGTCCCCGCGCCCGAGCCGCACGTCACCGGGGGCCTTGGGCTGCCGCGGCGCGGGCACCTCGGCCGCCGCCGCCGCCGCCACCGCCGCTCCCGCCTCGTCGTCCTCCTCGATCGACGACGCCAAGCACGACGCCGACACCGTCGCGAGGACGCCGGGAAGAACACAGTCTCGATGCATTCGTTTCCTTAGCGCACATCGTTTTTCATCGAACATCATCGTTGTTTCATTCGTGCCCCATCCACTCCAGCCCTCGCGCGCGGGACGCAGGCCTCACGCGCGCGGCAAGGCACGTGGGGCAACTGTCCAAACCTCCTCCTGCTGTCGTTCCCGCCCCCCCTTCTTACGAATTCGCACCCCGAAACACGCCCCGCGGCGGGCCGTGCCCGCGCGCATCCCCAAGACCTTGCCCGATCTCATTAGCCATCGACGGGGGGGCTTGCGTACGTCATGAGCAGCAGCAGCAGCAGGCGGCGCGCCGCGTCTCGCATCGCCGCGGGCGTCTGTGCAACGAGAGCTCAAAAGAGCGGATGTCAAGGATTACCCTGCGCGCGCGTGGGGCGTGTGGCGAGAGAGAGACGACGTGGTGGAGAGAGAGACGGGTGTGGGTTGAGCTTCCGTGCGCCCCGTCGTGGTGGGAGACGGGTCTAAAGGGTTGACGGGTCTCTAGTCCGGCTCGCTTTGCAGTTCGAGAAATTTAAACGCACTTTTTTGCGGTTTTTCACCGGGAGCACGGCGCGCGCGGACGGGGAACGGAGCGCGCGAGACGAAATACTCTTTTCAGTTGCTTGAACAGGACGAGACCGCTCGCCCAGTGCATGTGAATGAGAGTAACAGAGCGCGCAAGGGCACTGGGGGCGAAAGAAAGAACGGGAAGCGGCGAGCGAGTATAAGGGGGCACGAGGAGGAGAAGCGGGCAATCCTCGCTTGCCGAGCGCGCCCCCGCCTCCGCCCCATGCGTGGCGCGTTTCTGCCCTGCGATTTGACCGTGTGTGTGCAGCTGTCTTGGGTGTGTGTGTGCGTTTGTGCGCGACGCGACCTTGCAGTCTCCACGCGATACAACGAGGGCGATGACGTGTGACGGAGGAGGGAACGGGGCGCGGCCCAGAGAGGGCCCCCCGATTAGGCCGCTCGCCTAGGACGCGCCCCCTTGCGCGACCACGCAGCGTCGGCATAGAGTCTCGACTCGAGACAGGAGGGTGAAAAAAAACAGAAACAAACAAGAGAAAAAAGAAACGAATTAAAATCTTTTTGTTGTTTTCCATAAGGTTGAGGGGGGGGGGAGCGTTTTCAAAGGTTTCTCGAACCTTGCTATATGTACACTGTACTTTGTGCGTGTGAGGGGCGGGAAGCGGTCAAGGAAAGAGGGATGGGGCTGCCTGTACGTTTGTTTTTCGGGGGAGGCGCGGCGGGGGGGGGGGGGGGGGGGAAGGGGGGGGGGGCTCCT
>Ga0335398_10009168_pt1 | contig 11514 bp, 8 predicted proteins | sample BON03_FD_205742 | JGI IMG/M metagenome (GOLD analysis project Ga0335398, IMG submission 205742) | Freshwater microbial communities from Lake Bonney liftoff mats and glacier meltwater in Antarctica - BON-03 (spades assembly) (version 2) | ecosystem: Environmental > Aquatic > Freshwater > Ice >...
AGGGAGGAACAGTATGTAGAGAGAGAGAAAAAACGAAAAAACAAAAAAAAAAAAAAAAAAAAAAAAAAAAATAGGTTCCCGCGTTCCCGCCAAAGGACTTCGCCAGCGTCGGTGTCGTGCAACGAGTCGTGCTCGCTCGTCGATGGAGTTGACTGCGCGATCATCTGACGCCACGCCTTCGGCGGCGGCGAGGGAGCACGGGGGGCGCGGGGCGGGGCACACAGCCCGCACGCCCGCAGCGCTGCGAGACCTTTCGTCTCCGAGCGCTGAGCTGCAGACGCCGCCGCCGAATGCTGCTGCTGCGCTGCGGCTGGGGGAAAAGGCTTGCGGGGAGGGGAGCGGGTGTGAGACGTCCGTCAGACATGTCAACGTGCGGCAACTGCCTCTAGGCTCGGTCACCAAGCACCCAGGCGTCGCCAACGTGTTGCAGGTGCGTGCTCCCCGCTTTCCCGAGCGCACCTAACTCCGGCGAACCGCCACTCTCACCCCCCACGCACCCCACTTGTGCTCGTCCTCACCCACCCATAGATGTGTCTACCTTAGAAGCGTGTGCCCTAACGCTCGCGAGCCGGCGTGCCGGCCGACTTGGCGTCCCACTTGTGCTCGTCTTTACCCACCCCACTCTCGCGCGCCCACAGGTATGCCTGCCTTAGAAGCGTGCGCCCTCCCTCGCGAGCCGGCGGGCTGGTCGACTTGGCGTCGATCGCCCGGGCACACTCTCCCTACTCCGGGGGGGGGGGGGGGGGGGGGCTTTCCGGTACACTCCTGCTGCCGCACATCCTCAACGGCGTGAGCCTTGGGGCGTTGTGCGGGTGAGCTTCGGGCCCGAACTCCGGCGTGGCGAGAGCCCGTTGGCGGTTGCCACCGATGAACCGGTTGGCGGCAGCGTTTTTTTTCTGCCAGGACCGCCTGGCCTGAGCTTCAGACACTTGACTTTCAGCATTCGAGTTGTGTGTCCATCAGTCGTGTGCGCTTCAGGTTGCGTGTTGCTGGCTTTGGGGGCGGCCCGCATACCACGCGCGGCCCCCGGGCGTTTTTGTTCGTGGTTTTAGTGTGTGTCACGTGTACGGCATGCAGAGAGAGAGAGAGGGTGCGCGATGGGGATGCGGGGATATTGCATAGGGCATAATATGGCTCTCTCGTGTTGCTGTTCATTCTCGTTCTCGTTTCGCGTGGTGGTGGTGGGCGCGTGGTGCGTCGTGCGTCGAGGTTGTTGGTATTGGTATGCTATGCTATTATCTTGCCGCCTATATATGTTAAATATATTATTATTATCGGGATATATATATATATATGATAATGATATTGATATTCTCATATATGTGTGGCATCTGACATTGAATGTGAATGCTCATAACATCTCCCTCCATCATCATCATCATCACCAGTACCAGCACCAGCACCGGCCGGAGCCGGCCGCAGAGCCGACCACGACCACCCGTGTTAGGCCGCCGGGTACGCGGGTACCCCGTGGGCCCGTGGGAACCAAGTTTTGACTTCTGCAGGAGACCTTGAGCTCTAACAATTAGTCAAACAGACATAGACATAGGGCATAGGGAGCTAGGGTGTGATGATGGTAGGGTCAGTATCCAGTCCATGGATGACCACGTGGCCCTGGGTCCCATTTTGCGAGGTGCAAGTTGATCACTATTGCGTATCCATCACGATTGCACGACGGACCCCTGCCCTTGCACAACCGTCCACAGGCACCACAGGCCTATAAAATATTGAGATTGCGCAAGCGTAAGCGCCACTAAACCACCAATCTAAGCTTCTTGTGTCACCCACACATCCAGTCGCCGCGCCTCGCACGTACGTCGTCAGACCCGCGCGACTATGCATCTGCTCATGGCATGCGCAGCGAGAGCCCACTCGGCCCGCCGGCGCCGCGGAGCATGGTCCGGCCGAGTCCATCGAGCTGGTCGACGGCCGCGGCCGCATGCCCCCGCAGCACCTCGTCTGCCGAGCCGTCGCGCGCCGCACGCAGCGAGACGAGCAGGTCGCGCAGCTGCCTCACGCTCAGCAGCGGCACCGCGTCCGCGCCGAGCCCTTGCAAGAGCAGCCCCACCAGGAAGGCCGCCGCGCGCCGCTCGTCCCTGGCGGCCAGCGCCTCGGCCTGCGCCTCGGTGGGCGCCGGAGCGTGGCCTGCAGCGGCCACGTCGCGGTGCGGCTGCAGCGCGGCGGCGGCGAGGGCGAGGATCTCGACGGCCCACGGGTGGAGCGCGAGGCGGAGCGTCGAGGCGACCGTCGCGAGCGTGGCGACGCACGAGGCGCGCACCGCGGCGCAGTCGTCCCTGGCGCCGATCAGCAGCGCGCCCACGGCCGCGTCCGCGTGCGGCGGCAGCGCAGCGCCGAGCCGCAGCACCGCCTGGCAGAGCGCCTGCGCGCCCTTGATCCGCCGCGCCGCCGACTCGGCCGACGCGCCCCCCGCGGGAAGCACCAGCTGCGCCAGCTTGGGCATCATGGTGGCGGGCTCCACCTCGGCCGCCGCCGCGAGCGTATTGAGCGCCGCCTGGTAGACGAACGAGTCGGGGTGGGCGAGCCGCAGCCGCGCCACCTCGCACAGCGTCTCGAGCCGCGCCGTGGCGGCGGGGCGGCGCGCGAGGATCGCGTTTCGGATCGCGGCGAGCCCCGCGGCGACGAGCGGCGGCTCGGCCGAGCCAGCGTCGTGCACCGCCTCGCGCAGATCAGAGAGCCGTCCCTCCACGGCCGCGTCGCCGTCGGGCAGCGTGAGGATGCCCGCGGCGAGCGCGGCGGCTTGCGCGGCCAGGGCCTCGGAGGGGTCGGCGAGGCAGCCCTGCAGCGGCGAGAGCAGCTTGTCCTTGAGCAGCTTCCGGAGCGGCGGGTGCGTCCGCGACGCGTCCAGCAGCATCTCGCAGATGCGGAGGCAGCTGCCGAGCGCGTCGGCGTCGGCGCCGCTCGGCCCCGCAGCACGCCGCTGGAGGAGCGACGCCAGCAGAGAGAGGAGCGACGCGCCCGGGGCCTCTACCGCCGGAGCGTCCGTCTGCTCGGCTGCGATCTGCGCCGCGAGGTCGTCGGAGCGGACGTCGTCGAGCAGCTCCGCCTGCAGAGGGCGTGCGAGGGGTTAACCTGAAATGACGATAAGTATACCCCCGAGAGACACCTCCCCACACCAGGACAGCGCGGGCACAGCCCTCAGCGGCACTGACCGCCGCCGGCTCAGCCGCCCCCCCCCCACCACAGACACGGGAAACACAGCCCCACAGCGCGTCAACCCCACTCAGACACACATCGGTAAGGGGTAGACCCGTATGGGTTAAGGTTCGGTTAACCCCGGGGAGGTGCGTCGGGCGGTGCGTGGATGTGGCTGGGAGGGCTGCGGACGCACCAGGCACGATTGGAGTCGCTCGAGTGCCGAGGGGTCTGCGGCCACGTTAGCTCCGACGGCGAGCAGCGCGCGGCGCAGCAGCGCGACCAGCAGCGCCGCCCCGATAGCGCGGAGCTCCGGAGGACGGAGCTCAGCACGCACGCGCCGCACGAGGCCGAGCTCTCCAGAGGGAGTGGATGCTGGCTTGTCTGGGCGCAGCAGCAGCGCCTCGAACGCCGACGCCGGAGCGCTGGCGCCGAGCAACAGGCGGCAGAGCGACTCGCGGGCGGCGAGGCGCTCGGGCGCGCTGGCGGGGGGCGCGGAGTCCAAGAGGGCCGCGAGCGCCCCGCTCGCCAGGAGCGCGTCGCAGAGTTGTGGCGGCGGCGGCGCAGCGCACAGAAGCGCGTGTAACCTCCACCGCGCCCCCGCCTGCGCCGCCGAAGCGGCGCCGGCGGCCGCGTCGGCAGGCGCGCCAGCCGTCGAGAGCAGTGCCGCGCGTGGCGAGTCGGGCGGCCGGTCCTCGCTTTGGACGAGGGCGAGCAGTGGCGCGAGGAGCCATCGCTGCGCGAGGCGCGGCTGCTTGGCCGCGATGGCCGCGCAGAGCTGCGCCCCGGCACTGCGCAAGTAGCCAGACGACTCCTGCGCCTCCCCACCCGCCTCCACCGAAGGCCCCGCCTGCGCCGATGCGGTGGGAGGCGGGAGCAGCAGCTGCGCCGCTTGCGCGCACATGCCGCGGAAGTAGTCGTCGGGTGCGGCGCCCTGCGGAGGCGTACTCAACAGCCGTACCGCGAGCGCCGTTGCAGGCTGCACACCGGTGCCCGCAGAGCCGCCGCCGTCCATGACAGCCCGCGATGCGCCGCCCCCCGCCGCCGCGCCCTCGCCTGCTGCCGAGCTGTCGCGAAGGCAGAGCAAAAGTGCCTGCGCGCCTCCCTGACGCTGGACTGTCTGGGAGAGATGGGCGGCGGCGGCCGAGCGGAGCCATTGTGGCGAGGCGGGAGACCGTACGAGGTGGACGAGCGCCTCGAGCAGCGGGACCAGAAGCTCCTCGTCGAGAAGCTGAGAGAGGCGCCCTGCCACCCACTCTGCCGCGTGGGTCGCCCCGTCGGTCTCGTCCCCACCAGCGCCACTGGGACTGAGCGCAAGATGTGCGTTACCCAGTCTGGCTCCTGAAGCGGCTGCCCCGGTCAGAGCCGGTGTCAGCACCTCGGGCACAGGGTGCGGCGGCTGTCCGCTCCGGTGTGGTGTGGGCACGACCGCCGCCGGCGTGGCATTTTGCGCGGATGGCTCGCCAGCAGGCGTCGCTGCCTCGTGGGCCAGGCGGATGAGCGCGCCGAGCTCCTGGGGCAGAAAGCGCTGCGAAACAACGCCCCGGAGCATCGGGTGGCGCCAAACATCGGCGAGTAGCTGTAGGCACCCGACTGGCGTGAGGCGTGCTTCGTCGGGATCGCCAGAATCGCTCCGTGGCGCGTCACCAGCCCCGCATGTTGCCGGTGTCTGAGCTTGCGCGCCGAGCGAGCAGCGCACGATCTCCTCGAGCGTACGCGCAGCGGTCCGGATATCTGCGACCGCAATGGGCTCTGCCTGCTCGCGTGTCGCCAACGCCAACACGAATTCCTTGGACATAGCGCGACGTCTTCACAGCGTTGCTGGGAAAGGGGATTGGTGTGAATGACCTTTTCGCGCTCGGACGAGCGAAAGAATTGAGCGAAGCGGTCCTTTTGACGATTCTGACTTCGGTCAGTCCATGCTGCCGCGGCCGCTACTGCTTGCGCTGATGCTTGGCGCGGCCCAGAGTGCAGGCGCGGCCCAGAGTGCAGGCGCGGACGCTGCCCTTGACGACGCAACTGCCGAACGGATGCGCACGATTTCCGAAGCGCAAGCGCGGAGGGTCGGCGGGAGCGGCCGGCGCGGTTCGAAGCGGAACAAGAAGGGCGGGCTCGTCTCCTCCATGACTTCATACCTGACCGGCTCGGCGGACGGCGAGCAGAGTGGTCAGACTGGCTCCCCGCCACAGTGAGTCTCGCCGGGGCGCGCACGGCTGCGCCCCCCCACCTTCGTCACCCTCCGTATTCCCCGGCGCAGGTTCCGCCTCCCTAGGCTATCTGTCGTCGAGGTGCTCATTGGCTGCTTTGTCATCATGCTCTGCGGACTCATCTTCGGTACGCTAATCTGAGGAATAGACCTGCTCGGGGCGGTTGCTTCTCGCCCTGCGCCATGGCCATCTGCGCCATGGCCCTTTGCGTTTTGACGGCTGTCGGCAGTGCTCAGCACTGCCAGGCAGTACGCACAACTTCTCGGCTTGCTGCTGATGCTTGCTTGCTGGGGGCGCCTATCTTGTGCGCTGCGCTAATTGCGCGCGTACACAGTAGACACACATAGATACGCATGACTCATGAGTAGGCCAGGAGCGTAGCACGACTCACACTCAAGAGTAGGGAGTAGAACTATAGGTGCAGTGTTCAACGACTCAATACTTGAGTAAGTACTCCGGGCCTCCGGGTAGTGGCTGGTGGGGCGGCTCACACTAGACGCAAAAAAGCGGACGAGCGGACGCTGGGGGGGCGCCTATGAATGGCGCGCGCGCGGGTGCGGGCGCCCCCAGACGTTGCTCTAGCGACCCCCGCGGTGCTGCGGACACGATCTTATTTAGCCCCCCCCTAGCCCTAGAGTAGATGTTTGGGATATCTCCTGCCTGTATCTAGCTGTATCTAGCTTTACTGCTATATCTCTATGTCCCGAGCTGATGGGGTTGATAAATCCCACTACTAAGATAGAAGATCCCGATCCCGCCATGTTCCGCTATATCTATACCTATACCCCGTCATCAATCAGCAATCAGCCAGCAGGTTTGTAGATGTAGACTGTTTGTAGAGTGTGTGTATGTGTATGTATTCACAGGTATAGGCTGTAGATGTAATACAGGTACTTTCTACTTTGTACGTATTCATTATTTATTGTGTGTGATCGTGTATCGTGTATCGCTGTGTGTCGTGTGTGTGTTGTGTGTTGTGTGTTTTATACGAAAGCGCAAGCCCCTTCGAGCCTCGAGCCTCTCGACTCTCGCGGGGCTACTGTAGCAACACGACGGCGGTATACGGCCATGCGCGCGTGCTCTTCAATTTTCAGCGCCTTTCTCTCTGTCTCCCATCTCTGTTTTCTAATAAGGTTACAAGGTTTTCGATTTCGCGCGCCCGCCGCCGCCGCCAACCCTCCTGTCCCTCCCCCCTCTTCGCCTGGTGCGGCTCCCCGACACTCTCATTCGGCGTCGCATCCAGCCCCTCTCACTGTGCAGAGGCAGATGGAACTCTGCGGGTTAGCCCGTGTACTGTGTACTGCCACACGCCTGAGACGGTCAGCCTGACGTGCCGTGCGTCGCACTGGCACTGGCACTGGCTGGCCGCGTGAGGTGCTTTCGGGGCTAATGGTTACCCCAGCACTTCATCTCTCCACGACGCCCGTGTCTCAGCCTAACCCCACGCCGCGCCACCCTAAAGAGGCAGTAACACCCATGCCACCCGGCCGCCCACTAGAGCATCGACGGAATCCCGTCTTTGATGGCAAACCGCTTGCCCGTCTCGGGACACACCAGGGTCCCCTCCACAATCTCAATCTCCATCAGCGCATGGTGCAGCGCTTGCAGGAACTCCTCGTTGGAGGCGTAGTCATCCGGCACTGCCGGCGGCAGCTTGCATTCCACACCCAACTGCGGACCAGGGAGGAGGGCGCCTACTGAGTGGGGAGACGAGCGCCCAAGTGCGGCGCGGCCTCGATAGCCAGCTTTCGCACGCGCGCTCGGGGGCGCGTTTGGCGATCACTCACGCTGGCGACGGTGTCGAGAAGTGCCCTGTACTCGATCTTGCTGACCATTCGAGCGGTGAACTCCCCGTTGAATTCCGCCTCGACCTCCTCCATCTGCTCGACCTCGATGCGCAGCGGGAAGCCGTTGTGCGTGCCAGGAGACATGAGCATGTTGTGCGTGAGCAGCTGCGCGCGGCGGGAAGGGACGGGGCGTTCGGTTGAGGCCTCCGTCCACTGGAATAACGTCGCAGGGTTTTGGTACGTTACCTTCATCGTGGTTCCGCGCGACGTCTTCACAGGCCTTATTCACAGCCCGTTGTCAATTAGTAAATAGACAAAGAAAAGGGGGGGTCAGCTCGACCGTTTTTTAAACCTTGGACGTCGGCAGCAAGCCTGGCTCTTCATCACGACGCGCAGCGCCAGATAGCACAATGTCCGCCGCCACCTTTACACAGGAGTCGCAAGACGCGATCGATGCGATCACGACCTCGATCGGTGAACTGGATGCCTTCTACTTGCTGGTGGTAGGAGTCTTTGTGTTCTTCATGCAGGTGCTTGAGCAACAGAAACGCAGTCCACCCACAGCGCGCCGCAGGCATCACCATCCACACGCCCAGCACCCGACACGTCTGCCGCATAGCCCGAACCCGCGCGCGAGCATCGCCGCTTCGCGTGCAGCCCACCAGCTCGCTCGCACTGCTGACCCCCCCCCCGCTAAACCATTGCTTGTCCAACAACAGGCGGGCTTCGCGCTCCTCGAGGCCGGCAGCGTGCGCTCCAAGAACACCAGGAATATCCTGCTGAAGAACCTGCTCGACGCCTGCATCGGCGCAATTATTTGGTGGGCGTTCGGCATGGGCATCGCGTACGGCGACTCGGGCTCGTCAAGCGGCAATGTATTTATCGGCACCGGCAGCAACGGCGCGGGCCCCTTCTTCGCGGCGGGCTGGGGCTCGTCGTCGGCCCAGAGCAACGGCTACACCATGGCGCTCTGGTTCTTTCAGTACGTGTTCGCTGCCGCCGCCGCCACCATTGTGTCGGGTGCCGTCGCCGAGCGCGCGCAGCTCAGCGCCTATCTCATCTACACGTGCATCATCACCGGCTTCATCTACCCGATCGTCGTGCACTGGGTCTGGTGCAATAACGGCTTCCTCTCGGGCGGCTTCACCAGCAACAAGAACCTCACCGTCCTCGGCGGCTGCCTCGACTTCGCCGGCTCGGGCGTCGTCCACATGACGGGCGGCGTGGCCGCGCTCTGCGCCGCCGCCATCATCCAGCCACGCATAGGGCGTTTCGACGAGAACGGCAAGCCGAACGCCATGCCGGGCCACTCCACGCCCTTTGTCGTGCTCGGCACTCTCATCCTGTGGATGGGCTGGTACGGCTTCAACCCGGGCTCGACGCTCGGCATCACCACAGACGGCTACGGCACCATCATGGCGCGCTGCGCTATGTGCACCACCCTCTCGGCGGCGGCGGGCGGCCTCACCTGCGTCTTCTTCGACCGAATCTTCTCCAAGACGTTCGACGTCTCCATGGTCTGCAACGGTATCCTTGCCGGCCTTGTCTCCATCACCGCTGGCTGCGCGGCCACGCTGCCCTGGGCCGCCCTCGTGATCGGCTTCATCGGCGCCTTTGTCTACTATGGTGCGCACACGCTGATGCTCAACCTCCAGGTGCGCGACCGGCCACAGGCCCCTCGCCTAGCATCACACAACACCCCATTGTACCTCTCCACCCCACCCGGCCGTCCCTTTTCGTCATGCACGAGGCTCCTCTGACCTACTCACGTCTCTCTTCGTACCCCCCGCGCTAACTACTACCTCGCTTTTGACTACTAACCCATCCCACCGTCCCTCTTCTTTAGATCGACGACCCGCTCGACGCCTTTGCGGTCCACGGCGCCTGCGGCTTCTGGGGCGTGCTCGCCGTCGGTCTCTTTGCTTACCCCGAATATACGGCCATGGCTTGGGACGACGGCAGCGAAGCGGGCAGCTACTGCGGCCTCTTCTACGGCTGCGGCATGCTGCTCGCTGCCCAGTTCGTCGCGCTGTTTATCGAGGTCGCGTGGGTCGCCGGCCTCTCGTGCATCCTCTTCTGGAGCCTCCGCGCCGGCAAGGTCCTCCGCGTCCCGGAGGAGATTGAGCTGGCCGGCATGGACATTTCCAAGCACGGCGGCGCCGCCTACGACCTCGGCAAGGAGTAAGAGCGGGGTACACCCCGCTTGATGCTCGATGCCTCCTGACGGTGTCTGTACATTTTGTGACCTGTTGCGGCTTTCCATTTGGATGACAGCACGAGTAGTTCGTGTACCGAGATTTGTATTGTGTTATTTGTTATATTTGCCCATGTTTCTCATCCGAACCATGAACACTGCAGTGAGTGTGAGTGTGAGTGCCCATTGGCTGCCAACACGTTCTTCCCGCGGCTGTCTCTGCTAGTCACTAGTTTGGTAATACATTTTAATACATATAATACATCAATTTTTCGGGTGTACTTTTAAAATCTGACTCTCGTCACACGACACACGACTCGACACTTCGACACGACACCATAACCATAATAAAAAGACCTGTTCCTGTTGGCAACTGTTGCATCTAGCATCTTGCTGTTACTGTTATTATAAAAATTGCCGCTCCGCCTCCGAAACGTGGACGACGTGGACGTGGGGCGGCGACGTGCGAAACCCAAGCCGAACAGGCCAGACCGACGAGCGACGAGAGCGAGAGTCGACAGGGGAAGGAATCGCTAACAACAAATCCTCAATCAATAGCCAATACCGCCCTGCCGCGCACCCCGCACGCGTCCCTCCCCCGAAAACTCTCACACCATCGCACCGGCACAAGCACGCCTGCGCCCCACTCCCCTGCACGGCCCTCTCCCGCTTCGTCCGCTGGGGCCCTACAAGGACCGCATGCCATGGTACATGCACATGCTCTCCTCTCATCTCGCGCCAGACCCCAGGCTGCCGCCCCCACCTCTCGGCAGTTCCTTCACGCCTCGTTGGCCAGCTCCGGCATTTCCCTCATCATCTCGGAGAAGCAGTCACTCTGCAAGTAGACCTCGGCCTTGGCCTCGACGCAGAGCGGGCAGACGAACGAGTCGTCCGAGCTGGGTATGTGCGCCTCGGGAAGGCAGCCTGGGTGGAACCAGTTGTCGCACGCGTCGCAAGCCACCATCATGGAGCCGTCGTCGACGCGGCCGCGCAGGCAGCCGGGCAGGCAGTAGTGCGCGGCGTCGGAGCCGGAAGGGTGGAGCATCTCGTGCACGAGCATCATGGTCGAGTACTGGGCGTAGCGCAGCGAGTTGAACTGCAGCGCGTGGCGCATGCAGTGGTGCAGCAGCGCCTGGCGCGTGTTGACCACATCGTGCGAGACGAGCGGCGACGCCTCGGCCTCGGCCGCGCCGGCTTCGCCGGCCTCGTCGAGCGGCGCGAGCTTGGCGACGAGGAAGTGGCCCTGCAGCCGGCGCATCTGCTTCTGCACCTTGTTGACCAGGTCCTCCGACTTTGCCCCCGCGCCGAATTTGTTCATCGAGAGCCCCTTGAGCCGCTGCGGCCGCGCGTCCGTCGAGCCCCAGCTGCTCCCCCCGGATCCCATCGACGAGAGGCGCGTGCCGGACGCCGAGCGGGAGAGGCCGCCGCTGTAGTTTGGCGAGGCCGCGCCGCCGCCGAACGCCTCGTGGTCGACTCCGCGGCGGTGTGGCGACCGGCCCAGGTTGGCGCCGACGCTCGCCGAGCGCGAGAGCCCTCCGCCCTCGGCCTCGTCGGCTGGCGCGCCGTCCTCGCCGTGCAGGATGGCCGGCACGGTGATCTCCCACTGGTCGCCCTTGAAGAGCGGGATCTGGCGCGCCGACTTGATGTTGCGGAACTCCTCGAGCATCGAGCCGTAGCGCTCCACCACGCCGTCCGCCTTGGAGCTCTCGAGCATCTTGCAGTACCAAGAGCGCAGCTTCTCGCGCTTCATGGGCCGCCGCTCCTCGGGCGGCCGCGCGTAGAAGACGTACTCGTCGCCCGCGCGCGGCGGCTCGATCCAGAGGTGGACGTGGCCGAAGCCGCGGCGGCGGCACGAGGCGAGGTAGGCGCGTAGCAAAGCGCGGTAGGCGGTGGAGCGGTGGCCGTCGGGCGACGAGCGGAAGAAGCGGACCGAGTCCACGTACGAGATGTAGACGCGCCGCGTGTTTGGCTGCGGGCACTCGGCGCCGTACTCTTGCGTGTACATCATGAAGACGGCCACCTCGCGCCCCTCCACCTTCTGCAGCGCCATGATGCCGCGCGAGACGTAGGGGAACTCGGACGGGTAGGCCTGCGTTGCGCGGAGACAGGGGTAGGGGTGAGGGGCACGTGGGGGGTGGGGAGGACCTGTGTGGCTGACTTATATATATATATA
>Ga0335398_10009175_pt1 | contig 11506 bp, 8 predicted proteins | sample BON03_FD_205742 | JGI IMG/M metagenome (GOLD analysis project Ga0335398, IMG submission 205742) | Freshwater microbial communities from Lake Bonney liftoff mats and glacier meltwater in Antarctica - BON-03 (spades assembly) (version 2) | ecosystem: Environmental > Aquatic > Freshwater > Ice >...
CCGTTCGACCTCGTCGCCGGGTCCCTACGCGGTCTCGGTATCCGCACCACCAGCGACTTCGAACGGTTCCTGGCCGTTCGGGGCATGGGAATCTTCGAAGAAGGCGTCTACCGCGACGCCTTCGCCCGCCCCGACGGGCACACCCTCACCAGCCCCCCACCCCGCCGACACCGACCCCCCCCCTCCCCCTGCACCACCCGAAACGCCACGGCGTCATCGCAACCATCCCCGAACCCGACCAGTCACCCGGCCCAGACCCCAGCGCCAGCCCCGACGTCGGGGCTCACGGCGAACCCGAGCACGACGACAAGGACGAACCGGATCGCCGCACCCCCGACCACGCCGTCGGAAACGCCGACGACCGAACCGAACTGGACCGCCGCACCCGCGACCGCGTCATCGAACTCGTCCGCCACCACCGCCACCACACCGAGCGACACCACCCAGACCCCCCCACCCCCGTGAACGTGGCCCGAAACCGGCTGACCGCGACAGCCCGTCCGCGGGGGTAGGTGCAGTCCAGCGCTGAAGCGGCCGGGTTCTAGCCTGGTGTCACGATGAGCGACGACAACCCGACGGACGCCGACGCCGACGATCTGGTCGAGGCACCGAAGACCGACGACGACCGCGTCGAAAGCCCCACGACGGTGACGGCCGCAGCCCCACCGTCACCCGCAACAGGTGGGCCGCGGCGCTGGTGGGACCGCGGGCTGGTGTGGCTGATCGTGATCGTGGTCGGGGTGGCCGGCGCTCTCGGCGTGGGCTGGTGGGTGGAGCGTGACACCTTCGACACCTCCAGGCCGCCCACCAACGGCTCGCAGTTCTGCAACACCGTGGCGGAGCTGCAGGCCGGCGGCGACATCACCGTCGCCATGGGACAGGGCGCCGGCGGGCTCCAGGAGGTCTCCGACGGCCTGGGCCGGCTGCAGGAGGCGGGTGTGCCCAACCAGATCGACGAGGACCTCCGGGCGCTGCGCGGTGCGCTCGACCCGGTGATCCGGGAGGCGCTGACCTCCGATCCGGCCGACCCACAGGCCATCAACCGCCTGGTGGTGCTGCTCGATGATCGGACCCGCGAGCTCCAACTTCAGTCCGATCGCCTCAACGACTACACGAAGCGCTGGTGCGGTGTCGACCTCAACGGCACCCAGGAGCCCGACGAGGGCCCAGCTCCGGCCGTCGGTCCGCAGCCTCCGGTCGTCCAGCCCCCGTTGCTTCCCCCGGCGGCCCCGCCGGGCTGAGGTCCACGTCGTCAGCCGGGTATCACCGTGACGGGGATGGCGTTGAGTACCGCGTTGCCCGAGAGCGGGTCGAGCACTTCGGGGTCGGTGAGCACGTTGGTGTTCACACCCGGTCGTTCGCCGGCTATCGAGAAGGATGTACCGGGTGCGTCGTGACCCCATCCGTGGGGGAGGCTCACCACTCCTGGGCTGATCGAGTCGGTCACCTCCACTGCGGCCGTCACCTCACCGACCCGGGAGCGCACCACGGCCGCGCCACCATCCAGCAGCCCGAGGCGGGCCGCATCAGAGGGGTGGATCAGCAGCGTGCACCGGAACTTCCCCTTGGCCAGCACGTCGACGTTGTGCATCCAGGAGTTGTTGGACCGCAGGTGCCGTCGCCCGATCAGCAACAGTTCCCCCTCGGCGGCGGCCCCGATGGTGTCGAGTGACGCGTACAGGCGGGGGAGATCGGCCCGCACCGGTGGTGGGGCCAGCTCCACCGTGCCCGACGTGGTGCGCAGTGCCGCCGGCAGCCTCGGGGTGAGGGGGCCGAGGTCGACCCCGTGGGGGCTGGCCGCCAGTCCGTCGAGCGACAGCCCCTCGGGCATCACTCCGAACCAGTCACCGGCATGGCCGGTGCGGATCATCACGTCGACCAGGTGGTCCACCGTGCTTCGATCTGGGTCGGCGGTGACGATCTCCCGCAATTCCTCGACGCTGCGTCCGGCCACCGGGGAGTCGGCCCGGTCGATGGCGGCCTGCAGGGCCCCGTCGAGCAACAGCGTGTCGATGACGGTGGGATCGTCGCCGGCATCGGCTCCGGTCACGGCCAGGATCAGCCGCCCTAGGATCTCGTGCTCCTGGGGACCATCCGTAGGGAACAGCGGTGGTGCCCAGTCGGCGAAGTTGCGCACGGCCAGTGAGTAGAAGGCCAGGTGGTACTCGCTGCGCTCCAGTGCCGACGGCGGCGGCAGGATGACGTTGGCGTGGCGGGTGGTCTCGTTGCGGTAGGGGTCGACGCTGACCATGAAGTCGAGTTGGGCGAAGGCGTCGTCGAGGCGGCCGGCACCCGGCGCCGACAACGACGGGTTGCCGGCCACCGTGATGAGAGCGCGCACCTGGCCGTCGCCGGGAGTGAGGATCTCGTCGGCCAACGTGGCGATCGGGAACTCGCGTCGCACCTCTGGGTAGCCCCGCACCCGGCTCGTATGGCGACCCACGGCGAAGCCCCGCCCCTTGCCGTTTCCCCGTCCCGGGTCATGAGCCGGCAAAGGGAACATGGCTCCACCGGCCCGGTCGAGGTTGCCGGTGAGGGCGTTGAGGACGTCGACGGCCCACGAGGCGATGGTGCCGAAAGCGGCGGTGTGGGTGCCGATGCGTCCGTAGACCGCCGCCGTCGGCGCCGACGCCACCTCGCGCGCCAGGCGACGGATCTCGTCGGCATCGATGCCGCACACCGGGGCCACCCGTTCGGGTGTGAATGCCTCGACGGCCGACCTCAGCTCGTCCTCCCCCGTCACGAACTCGGCGAGCCCACCGAGGTCCACGAGATTCTCGGCGAACAGCACCTGCACCATGGCCACCAGGAGATGGGCGTCGGTGCCCGGGCGTATCGGTACCCACTCGTCGGCGTTGTCGGCCGTCTTCGTGCGCATGGGATCGACCACCACGACCTTGCCCCCCCGGGCGCGGATGTCGCGCATGCGGCCAGGGAAGTCCGGCGCCGTGCACAGGCTGCCGTTGCTCTCGTACGGGTTGGCCCCCAGCATCAGCAGGTGATCGGTGCGATCGAGGTCGGGCACCGGGATCAAGTTCGGATTGCCGAAGAGGTAGCCACTCGACACGTGCTTGGGCATCTGGTCGACCGTCGACGCCGAGTAGATGTTCCTGGAGCCCAGCGCCCGGATGAGGGGGGCGTTGTAGAGCGTGGGGCCGAGGGAGTGCACGCTCGGATTGCCCATGTAGATGGCGACGGCATCACGGCCGTGGGTGTCGATCACCCCGCGCAGGCCGTTGGCGACCACGGCGAAGGCTTCGTCCCATGACACCTCCTCCCACGTGGCGGTGCCCACGTCGTCGCCGTGGCGCACCAGCGGCCGACGCAGGCGGTCGGGGTCGGTGTGCAGGCGCTGGAGGGCCGACCCCTTCGGGCAGATGAACCCCCGGGAGAACACGTTCTGGCGGTCACCCCGGATGCGCACGACCTGTTCGTCGCGCACCGTGAGCTCGAGGCCGCACGAGGCCTCGCACAACGGGCAGGTCCGGTGGTGGAGGGACGTCTCGCTGCTCGAATCGACGGTCGTCTCGATGCTCATGGTCCCCCTCGGCTACGGCCCCCAGCGTAGACCCCGACCTCGAGCGGTGGATCGGCCTACCCTCCGTCAATGGCGGACACCCCTGACCTGCCGCCCAACTACCCGGCGCGATGGGAGTTCGATGCGGTGCTGTCCGACGGCGGCACCGTTCACATCCGGCCTGTGCGCCCCGACGACGCAGAGAGGGTGTCGGACTTCCACGCTCGCCAGTCCCGCGAGAGCATCTACTTCCGCTACTTCAGCCCCATGCCCCAGCTCGGGCCGCGCGAGCTCGATCGCCTGGTGAACGTCGACTATGTGACCCGACTCGGGCTCGTCGGCCTCCTCGGCGACGACATCGTGGGCATGGCCAGCTACGACACCTGGCACGACCGCAACGAGGCCGAGGTGGCCTTCATCGTCGACGACGACCACCAGGGTCGGGGGCTGGCCACCAGCCTGCTCGAGTACCTGCTGGTGGCCGCACGCGAGAACGGGTTCGCCGGGCTCACGGCCCAGGTGCTGCCCACGAACCGCAAGATGCTCGGCGTCTTCCACCAGGTCGGCTTCCAGGTGTCGAGCGCTTTCGAGGAGGGTGTGGTGGAGGTGCACCTCGGCCTCGAACCCACCGAGCACGCTCGCGAGCTGATGGCCCGCCGAGAGCAGCGGGCCGAGGCGGCATCGGTGGCTCGACTGCTCGCTCCCCGCTCCATCGCCGTGATCGGGGCTGGCCGCGATCGCGGCGGGATCGGCCACGAGGTGTTCCGGTCGTTGGTGGGTGGTGGGTTCGACGGCCCCGTCTACCCGGTCAACCCGGCCGGTGGGCACGTGGCCAGCGTGCGGGCCTACACCTCGGTGTTGGCCGTGCCCGACGAGGTCGACCTGGCCATCGTGGCCGTGCCCGCCGCCAATGTCCTCGAGGTGGTGGACGAGTGCGGTACCAAGCGGGTCGGCGGTCTGTTGGTGATCAGCGCCGGCTTCGATCAGCTCCCCGAAGGCACCGAGCGTCAGATCGTCGATCGAGCTCGCGCGGTGGGTATGCGGGTGCTCGGCCCCGAGTCGATGGGGATCATCAACACCGTCGCCGACGTCTCGCTGCACGGCACCTTCGCCTCCGTGCCGGTGCGGCCGGGCCGGGTGGGGTTTCTCACCCAGTCGGGCACGCTCGGCATCGCCGCTCTCGAACACGCCCACGGTCTGGGGGTGGGGATCTCCCAGTTCGTCGACGTGGGCGCCAAGCTCGACGTGTCGGGCAACGACCTGTTGCAGTACTGGGCCGCCGACGAGCAGACGGCGGTGGTGGCCCTGTTCCTCGAGTCGTTCGGCAACCCCCGCAAGTTCACCCGCATCGCCCGCTCCCTCGCCCGGCGTACCCCGATCGTGGCCGTCAAGAGTGGCCTCAGGGGGCCGACCCGCTTCTCGACCGGGCCCGAGGGATTGTCGGCGAGCTGGCCCACCGACGCCACCGTCGCCGCGCTGCTCGCCCAGAGCGGCGTCATCCGGGTGGGGACGGCCACCGAACTGTTCGACGTGGCCCGAGTGCTCGAGGTCCAACCTGTTCCGACGGGGCGCCGGGTGGCCATCGTGTCGAACGCCCACGGAGCGTCGGTGCTCGTCGCCGACGCCTGCCTCGACGCCGGGCTCACCACCCCCGAGTTGGCGCCGTCGTCCATCGGTGTCCTCGCCGGGCGGGTGCCGCCCGGAGCCCGGCTGGGCAACCCTCTCGAGCTCACCTGGGAGGCCGGGCCCGACGCCTACGAGGGGGCGGTGGCCGCGGCCCTCGGCGACCCGGGTATCGATGCGGTGGTGGTGATCTACGCCCCGGCGGTCGACCCGGATCACCGCGCCGTGGCCGCGGCCGTGGCCCGGGCCGTGGCTTCGACCGGTACCGCCACGGGCACGGGCAAGCCGGTGGTCGCTTCGTTCCTCGGTAGCGAACCGGGGGTCGAGGTCGTCGACGGGTTGAGCCTGCCGCTCTTCCGATTCCCGAGCGAAGCGGCCCGGGTCCTCGGTCGGATCGCCGACTACGGCGAGTGGCTGGCTCGCCCGGAGGGAACGGTGGCGGCGCCCGACGAGCTGGGTCTGGACGTCGAGGCGATGCGTTCCGCGGTGGGCGAAGCCCTCCTCGATCACCCCGACGGTCGCTGGCTGCGCCGGTCCGAGGCGTCGGCACTGTTGGCCACCGCCGGCTTGGCGGTGTGTGCCACGGCGATGGTCGAGTCGGCCGAGACAGCCGCGGTCGCGGCGGCCGCCGTCGGGTACCCGGTCGTGCTCAAGGCCACGGGGGTGGGGCGCTACCACCGGGGCGAAAAGGGGGGTGTGGCCCTCGACCTCCGCGATGTCGAGTCGGTGCACGACGCCTACGACCGCATGGCCGTCGCGCTCGGCGGTGCCATGCGCCCCGCCGTGGTGCAGCACATGGCCACGGCCGGCGTCGACGTGCTCGTCGTCGGTCATCAGCACGTCGCCTTCGGCGCAGTCGTGAGCATCGGACTGGGCGGGTCGATGGCCTTCGCCACCACCGACCTGCCCGTGCGGGTCCTGCCCCTGTCGGACACTGATGCCACCGCGGTGGTGGCCGCGTCGGCGGTGCACGCCCTGCTCGAGGGCGAGGACGACGACGGCCGCGCCCTCGCTGCCCTCGAGGGGCTGCTGGTGCGGGTGGCGGCTCTGCTCGAGCACGTCCCCGAGCTGGCCGACGTCATGCTCAACCCCGTGATCGTCGGTCCGACCGGCGCCGTGGTCACCGATGCCTGGATTCGTGTCGCGCCGTACCATCTCGATGCCGACGCCGACGTCCGCCGCCTCAGCTGAGCCCCAGCGACCGAGCCGAACTTGCGGCGGGGCGCGCCGCCATCAACGCGGCAGGGCGAGGATGCGGTCGCCGATGATGTTGCGCAGGATCTCGGTGGTCCCACCCATGATCGTGTACGCGGGGGCGTAGCAGGCGTTGCGTGAGACCCGGTTCCACAGCAGAGCTTCGGCTCCGAGGACACCGGCGCAGAACCCGGCCACCTGCTGCTCGAACTCGGTGCAGATGGTCTTGGTGGCGGCGGAGAAGCCGGCCGGGGCCTGACCGAGCACTTCCCGCAGCACCAGCAGCCGTCCGATGCGGTACATCGACTCGATCCGGGCGATGTCCTGGCGCACGAGGGCGCTCGCGGTGTCGGCCAATGGCCGTACCGACTCGTACAGCGCCTTGTTGCTCACCAACCGGTCGATGCCGCCGCGCTCGTGCTCCATCTGGCGCATCACCTGACGGAAGCTGTCGTTCTCCACCCCGACCAGGTTCTCACCGGGCACCCGCACGTCGTCGAAGCGGACCTCGCAGAAGTGGGCGTTGCCGGTGGCGTCGATGATGGGGCGGATCTCCACACCGACGGCGTGCAGGTCGACCAGTAACTCTGACAGGCCCCGGTGGGCCGGCGCCGCGGGGTCGGTGCGGGCGATCAGGTAGCACCAGTCGGCGTGGGCCGCCCCGCTGTTCCACACCTTGGCCCCGTTGATCACCCAGTCGTTCCCGTCGCGTACGGCCTTGGTGGTGATCGAGGCCACGTCGGAGCCGGCGTCGGGCTCGCTCATCCCGATGCTCCACGCCGAGCGGCCTTCCAGGATGTCGGGGAGGAAGCGCCGGCGTTGCTCGGGGGTGCCGTACTGCAACAGCGTGGGCCCGATCTGGCGGTCGGCGAACCACGACGTGGCGATCGGGGCGCCACCGGCGATGAGGGCCTCGTACACCACGAATCGCTCGAGGACGCTGCGACCGTGGCCCCCCTCTTCGACCGGCCAGGTCATCCCGATCCAGCCCCGTCGGGCCAGCTCCAGCGAGAACGTCCGGGACGACCCGATCAACCACGAGTCCTCGGGTACCTCGAACTCGGTGTGCATCGGGTCGGGCGTGCCGGTGGGGTCGGTGCGCCCGGCCCATGGTGCGGCCACCGCCTCGGCCTCGGCCCGCAGCGCGAGCAGGTCGTCGGGCCAGGCAAAGTCCATGGGCGGATGCTGGCACAGGCCCGACGATGCCTCGCGTTCGGAGGCTCGGCCCGGTGGGTGGGGCCGGCGAGTGGTGCTCTAGAGGGCGGTGTCGACCACGAGCCGCAGGGCCACGCGCTCGGCCAGCACATCACCACCGAACTCCGCCCGCAACACGGTGACGGCCTGCCCGGCCAGCAGCACGCGGTCGTCGGCCACGTTGACCCGCACCACCCCACCTCTCGGTGAGAGCTGGCGGCCCAGGAGGTCGGTCTTGTCGAATCGTGCCGCCCAGAACGGCCCCAGGGTCGTGTGGGCCGCTCCCGTCACCGAGTCCTCGTCGATCCCGATGGCGGGGGCGAAGAAGCGAGACACGAAGTCGTGCAGCCCCTCGCCGACCGACGTGACGATCACGCCTGCGGGCACCTCGGTGTCGCGCAGGGCGAGCAGGGCCCTCATGTCGGGCTCGAGATCGCGCACGACGTCGGCGGCGATGGTCTCGACCAGCCAGTTCGTCCGTCCCCGCGCCGCGGTCACGACCTGCGGGTTCCCCAGCGCATCGATCAGGGCGGATGGGGCGGCGGTCTCCACCGGCACGTCGGCGGGGAGGTCGATCTCGATCCAGCTGTCGCCGCCCACCCTTGCCGTGAGCACGCCGGACAGGGTGACGAAGCGGAGCAGCGGTGCTTCGACGTGCAGGTCGGTGACCAGGTGGTGGGCGGCGGCGAGGGTGGCGTGCCCGCACAGTTCGACCTCGGTGGTCGGGGTGAACCAGCGCAGTCCCCAGGTGGGCACGCCCTCCACGTCGTCGAGTGGGTGCAGGTACGCGGTCTCGGCCTGGTTGAGCTCGGCGGCGATGGCCTGCATCCAGTTCTCGCCCAAGGGCTCGGCGAGCACGCAGATCGCGGCGGGGTTACCGCCGAACGGCCGCTCGGTGAAAGCGTCGACGAAGACGACCGGAAGGGTCATCGCGTCGGCCGAGCGAGGGTGCCATGGGCGCCGATGGGGGTCAGCGGTCGACCACGTCGACGTAGTCGCGCGCCACCGGACCGGCGTACAACTGGCGGGGTCGGGCGATCCGGCTGTCCTGGTCGAGCATCTCCTGCCAGTGCGACAGCCAGCCCGATATCCGGGGGATGGCGAAGAGCACCGTGAACATCTCCAGCGGGAAGTTCATCGCCTGGTAGATCAGCCCCGAGTAGAAGTCGACGTTCGGGTACAGCTTGCGGCTGATGAAGTAGTCGTCGCTGAGCGCCGTCTCCTCGAGCTTCAGGGCGATGTCGAGCAGCGGGCTCTTGCCGGTGACCTCGAACACCTCGTAGGCCACGTCCTTGATGATCTTGGCCCGGGGGTCGTAGTTCTTGTACACCCGGTGGCCGAAGCCCTGAAGGCGGCCCTTGCCCGCCTTCACGTCGGCGACGAACGGCTCGACGTTCTCGATCGAACCGATCTCGGTGAGCATCCGGATGACGGCCTCGTTGGCTCCGCCGTGACGGGGGCCGTAGAGCGCCGCGGCCGCCGCGGCGGTGGCCGAGTACGGGTCGGCGTGCGAGGACCCCACGACCCGCATCGCCGTGGTCGAGCAGTTCTGCTCGTGGTCGGCGTGGAGGATGAACAGCACGTCGAGGGCGTGCGACAGCACGGGGTCGGGCTCGTAGTGCGGCTCGGCCACCTTCCACATCATCGACAGGAAGTTCGAGCAGAAATCGAGGTTGTTGTCGGGGTAGACGAAGGGCATGCCCACGCTGTGCCGATGGGCGCCGGCGGCGATGGTGGGCATCTTGGCGATCAGGCGGATGACCTGCTTGTACCGGCTCCCCGGGTCGAAGATGTCCTTGGCGTCGGGGTAGAACGTGCTCAACGCGGCGAGGGTGGACACGAGGATGCCCATCGGGTGGGCATCGTGGTGGAAGCCCTCCATGAACCGCTTGCGCACGTTCTCGTGGATGAACGTGTGGTAGGTGATGTCGTGTTGCCACACGGCGTACTGCTCGGCGGTGGGCAGATCTCCGTGGATGAGTAGGTAGGCCACCTCGAGGTAGCTCGACTTCTCGGCCAGTTGCTCGATCGGGTAGCCCCGGTAGCGCAGGATGCCGGCCTCCCCGTCGAGCTCGGTGATGGAGCTCTCGGCGGCGGCAGTGGTGGAGAAGGACGGGTCGTAGAACCAGATGCCCGGGAGGAGCTTCGACCACTGAGCGGCGTCGACACCCCCGTTGCTCAGAGGAATTTCGATCGTTTCACCGGTGCGGTTGTCGGTGATGGTCACGCTTTCGGCCACTGCAACTCCATCGTGATCTGCGGAAAAGTACCGTCGGGTACCAGCCCCGATCCTTACGCCGCGGAGCCTATAGGGCGATGGCGGGGGCTGATACCCCGAGAACCTGGTGGCGCCCGTCGTTCACGAACCCGTCACCTCGGCGACGGCGGCGGCGTCACAGCGGGGTGTTGTCGTGGGCCCGGGGCTGGATGCGCTCCCGTTTGGAGGCGAGCACGGAAAGGGCCGCAGCCAGTTCCCGCCGGGTGTCGGCCGGATCGATCACGGCATCGATGAAACCCCGCTCGGCGGCGATGTACGGGTTGAGCAGGCGCTCCTCGTAGGCCGTCTCCAGGGCGAGGCGCTCCTCCGGCGTGGAGCGACGGTGGAGGATTTCGACCGCTCCCTTGGCCCCCATCACGGCGATCTCGGCGGCCGGCCAGGCCAGCGCCAGATCGTTGCCCATGCGCTTGGAGTCCATGACGATGTAGGCCCCGCCGTAGCTCTTGCGGAGGGTGACGTTCACTCTGGGGACCGTGGCCCGGGCGTAGGCGAAGGCCATCTGAGCCCCGTGGCGGATCATTCCCCGCCACTCGAGGTCCTTGCCCGGGTAGAAGCCCGGGGTGTCGACCAGGGTCACCAGCGGCAGGTTGAAGGCATCGCAGAACGCCACGAAGCGGGCACCCTTCTGGGACGCCGGGATGTCGAGCGTGCCGGCCAGCGCGCACGGCTGGTTGGCCACGATGCCCACGGGCTGCCCACCGATGGAACCGAACGCCGTCACCAGGTTGGGGGCCCACGCCGCCCGCAGCTCGAGGATCTCGCCGTCGTCGGTCACGGCCCGCATGACCGCGCGTACGTCGTACGAGCCGGTGGGGGAGGTGGGAATCACGCGGCCTGCTTCGGGCACCGGTCGGTCGACCGGATCATCGGTCGGGATCATGGCGGGGAGCTCGTCGTTGTGCGCGGGCAGGAAGTCGAGCAAGGAGGCCACGGCCGCTCGGCCGGCCTCCAGGTCGGCGACGACCAGCGACGCCACCCCGCTGGAGCGGGCGTGGGCGCCCGAACCACCCAGCGCAGCCGCAGTGATGGGGACCCCGGTGAACTGGCGCACCATGTGCGGTCCGCTGACGAAGGCATAGGCATCGGCGGTCATCACCACCTGGTCGACGAGTCCGAGCAACAGCGCCGGCCCGGAGACCGCGGGTCCGTTGACGATGATGATGGTGGGCACCGAGCCGCTGCACGCGGTGAGGGCGGCCGCGGCCCGACCCCAACCGTGGAGGGCAGCGATGCCCTCGTGCACATCGGCGCCGCTCGACGCCAGTTCGATGACGAGCGGGAGCCGAACCTGTCGGGCGGTGCGGGCTGCCGTCTCGATGGTGAGGCCGGCGGCTTCGGTGAGCGCGCCGGCGCGTTCGCGTCCGTTGACGACAACGGAGATGGTCGGGCGCTCGCCGTGGATCGTGGTGACGCTGGTGCTGGCGGCGCGGGCCACCCCCGCGACCTTGGCGCGCAGCGGGAGGGGCGGCGGCCATTGGCCGGCGTCGGGCCAGGAGGGGCGCTCGGGGGAGAGGGGGGGGATGGCCATCGGAAGGTGCGACCCGGACGGGCCGGGGCTGGTTACCTGCCCTTTTCGTCGGGGTTCACGGGCGGGCGGCGGTCGCCGCCACGCGGTGGCCGCTCGGCGACGTCGGTGATCGTGGGGTGGATACCGGGCTGAGCGGGGCCGGCATCGGCCACGACGTCACGGAGGGCTTCGC
>Ga0335398_10009176_pt1 | contig 11506 bp, 7 predicted proteins | sample BON03_FD_205742 | JGI IMG/M metagenome (GOLD analysis project Ga0335398, IMG submission 205742) | Freshwater microbial communities from Lake Bonney liftoff mats and glacier meltwater in Antarctica - BON-03 (spades assembly) (version 2) | ecosystem: Environmental > Aquatic > Freshwater > Ice >...
TCTTTCTTCGTAGATCCACATTGGTTTTTTAATGTAGCAGTTGCACTAAACGGCACGTTGAATATTTGCATGGTGGATTTGAATACAAACATTTGCCTCGAGTATGCTGCTACTTGATTTCCACCTGTGTCAACAGACACTGAAACACTGCTAGACTTTGACCCAGTTGTGCCGTATGTAAGCGTTTCAGTCACTCCAATCTCTATTTTCCCTTCCGCAATGAATGGTACTCCCGTCTTAACGTTCGTCTTCACGCTCATTGCAGTGGCGCTACTAAAAGTCCATCCAGTAGTTTGCGACGAAGTGACACTTTGTGTGACTTTGCCTACATCTTGTGGTGTTGCTCCTGCGTTGGTTCCTTTGAAAACAACTTGTAACTGAGAAGCCTGTGGATCAATCGATGAGGAAGCTTTGTCGAAGTGATATTCAAAATCTGTCACTTCCACTGTTTCGGTGTATTCTTCACTGCAACATGTTTCTGCTGCTGGAACATTTGCGATACATCCACTGCCGCTTTTGCAGCACATGTACTTGTGATCGTTGCCGTGACAGGCCACTGGATACCCTGGATATTTGCCTTCAGCACAAACAGTTCTACAGCCAGCATTCCAACATGGACCATCACAGTTCCTACCAAATATGTTGCAACATGAGTCGGAGCTGAATCAAAGATTAACAAACTGATCTTCTTTTATAATAGGAAAGTTTCCGATACTTACACCTTGTATGGATCGCATGATTCACTTGGAAACACTGAAACTGCGATCACAGTGAGCACTAAAATAGATTGCATCATTTAATATTTTTTGTTAAAATTGTCAGGATGTATTTTTGGTTTACTTCTGGTTTGTTATTTTGAATTGTCACTTGTCAGGATTTCGAATAAATCGAACGTTGAATCTGAAAAGTTCAGCCTGGGAAAAACGACCAGCAATTTCTGCCAATTTGTGGGAATTGTGTCTCTTTCATACAGAAAACAATAGGACTGCAATTTCTATTCTAAAATTTATTTTTGGGGCCATTTGGGGGACTCGTTTCGTTTCTTTTTAAACTACCATGGTATAAATTATAAATTTATGTATACATGTTTAGTCCTGGTACGATGTAATTCGGTAATTCAGAGATGGCTACCTTTTAACCCTTCGGTTTGTTGCATTTTTGAAAATCGTTCTGCTCACTGATCTTCGAGTTTCTATCATGTACACTAAAATGAATCCATTGTTTCTTTTTAGCCTCGGCCTCATTTCTATGCGATTCGTTTCAGTATTGATTAACTCGAGAATATCAGATCACAAATCAAGCGTATCCATCAATGTTCACTCTCTGATAGGACTTCTCTCGAGAAGTGGGTTCAGAATTTGAACACTATATTCTTGGTACTATACACTGAGTCCGTTATTTACCATGGAGAGGCATCTTCTGAACACTGAAATCATTTTTCAAAATAAATCATATATAATTTTAAATATTGTATATATATTTTCAAATGAAGAGCAGTTTAAAAACCAAGCTGTTGCACTTTCTTGCCGTCCATTTCGTGGCAAAGCGCTAACTCATCCGTAGACGTCGTGCACCGTCTGCTAGATGGTCCGTCGAAAATTAAGACCAGGAGCATACTTTAATATTCTGCACCTTGAGCTGCATGACATGGGATACCATTTCAAAGAAATCTTGTAGATATAGGAAGCGAAATATTAGGACACTACTAAGCGCTGAAGAGACTGCTTAAAATAGTAACCTATTTTTAATTAAAATGCAGGGCTTCCCCAGATAATAGTAAACTGTTTGCCAAATGGTCTTTTGAGTCGTTCGAATCCATGGATAATACCACTGTTTATCGATTTTTTGATACCTCTAAATATGCAAGTTCCCATGCTGAAGTTGCATAGGTTGGTCTCCGTTGACGTTTTCTGATATTGAACATCTCCAAATGCAGTCTCGCGCTTCCAGCTGTTCCTCCAATATTTCCTGTAACTTTGAAATCATTTGCTGGGCTGAAGGTGATACTATGATAATCGGTTGTGGGTGTTTTTTGTGTCGGGTATCCAAAACGATGCAGTGAGATTGAACCATGGTTTCAGTTTCGACGTTTTCGAGTACAAATATATTCAGAATATGGCTAATGTTATTGCATACTGAGATTCGCATGTATCCTTGCTTCGTATTGTTTTTATCCAAGATGAACACCTTCTTTAATAAGAGATTAACAACTGGATTTCAGCGATCCAAATTGGATCTTCACTTTCAACTTGAAAAAACATGCATTCTTTTGAAATTATATCGGAGTTTCTAAAAAACAATAGAAGAGAAATAGAATTCTTTTATTTTGATGAACTACCTTGTTCTTCAAAATAAAAATGAATTAGAACTGGTCCATTTCAATGTAAGTTGTTTTTCGTTCTAGCAACAATGCAAGCTTCGGGCTCCTCCGCGCTTTGAGATCATAAACTATTTGAGGGGTATCGTGGGTGCTTTCTGTACTAGACATCTCTTTCCGATCGATCTTCTGTTTCGGTTTTATGTCGCATGGTCTATATGGGACTGGGGATGAGCCGCAGGGTCGATTGATAATAGGGTGCCACCACGATGAAGGCAATGTACCATTACATAAAATCTCCATTTCTTCAACAAGCATTTCCATATTAAGATGAGAGCGAGGAGATCCGTGATTGAAATATGGAACTAAGCCGGCATTTACAACGAATACAAGTTCAAACACTTGATATTGAAGAATATCCTCATTGGATTGAACAAACACATCCAGGAAAGCTTCAACTACAAATGTGCATATTCGAACTACGGCATTCCACATTTCAGTACAGTCGTCACATATCCCAAAAGTAGACAAATACCGATTGAACCTCTGCATATCCCATACTTGCTCATCTTCCAGTTTGACAAATCCGCGGTTGAAATATATCTGATTCAAGTTTTTAACAAACACCAAAGTATGAATCTTGAATTGCTTCGAGTGAATCAAAAGCGGACTTTTTATGGTTTCTTGAAGCATCACGTCATTGCATGGACGATTGAGAAATGCTTCATGTAAGGGGAATGATTTTGGAACACAGTGATCATCGTAACAGAAAGGTGGGACAAACGGTTTAACATAAAGCTGATTGCTTTTTGAAAAATCGCTTTGGCAGTCATACATTTGAGGGTATAACTGCAGAGAGTTAAAATCACATCCAAGTTTCGCTGCGTATGACGTCAATAATTGATGTAACTTCTGTCTTCTAGCTAAAATAGGAGACTTGTATATTGCAGTATCAAGAAATTTATTAAACAGGACATTCTTCCGTTTTGACATATCCGGTATTTCATAGTTTCCTGGAGGTAGTACTAACAAACGTGTTCCGTTGCTTTTTATATGAAACAATAGTCTTTTCCATAAAGACGATTGCTCTGAAAGAAGTTTCGGAGATAAAGAAATTGCAAGAGGACACTTGATAGGAGGAGCATCACACTTGCGAAGTATATAAGTTGTTGATTCCTCGGGTAATGCACTCTCAGGCGACTCGCTAGGTTCTTCAAGTACTGCAGCTATAGAATGCTCGAAATGCAAATAATTGGAATGATAAAGCAGCTTCTTTATTTCAAACGCATCTTGTCGAAGCTTGAACACGTCAACATGAGCGTCAACTTCCGAAACAGCTCCATCATCCTTGCGATCGAACCATTGAAGCACAGCATCATCGGAAAACGACCGATAGCTGGATTTATAGCCCACATCCAGCTCTTCTTCCAAACGGGATTCAAGAGTCGATTCTTTACGAACCCATAGAATAAACAATACCAACAATACAGCAAGCACAGAAAACCAAACTGTTGAGGACATTTGACGTTGCGGATAGCCCCTATCACGTTCGTATCGGGTAGACCCCCTTCCAGTAGATTAAGTTTGTGGTGATGGAGCTGAAGAAGGAGGTTCCTATTCAAGGCATTCTGTTGGCAGATTCGTATGAAACATCATTCCGACCTTTGACTTTTGAATGCGCGAAAGCATTAATCCCATTGGCCAACGTGCCTATGATTGAATACAGTTTAGAATTCTTAGTGGAATCTGAGATTCTGGACGTCATCGTGGTTTGTGGTTGGATGTCGGATCAAATCGAAGAGTATTTGAAGTCCAGTAGATGGGCGAGGTATATCGGAGCAGACGAAGGTTTGAGCATCAGCGTTCAGAAGTTCAAGTCCACCACCAACGCAGGGGATGCCCTTCGCGAACTCGATCGTGCGGACATGATTCGATCGGATCCATTTGTGCTTGTTGGAGGAGATGTAGTGTCCAGTGTGAAGCTTCAACCTATTATAGCATGCCATAAAGCCCGACGAAAGTTCAGTAAAAACAATTTGATGACCATGGTTTTCAGTCGAGTAGACACCAACCGCATTCAACCCCTTAACGAAGAACTGGTGCTTGTTTTAAACAGCAAAACCAAACAGATACTCAAATACGAGAACAACCTAGAAAGCAAACGTCTTTTACTTTCAGATTCCGAGCTCTTCAATGATCACCCAGTTATAGAGATTAGAAACAATTTGTTGGATTGCTACATTGACATTTGCTCCCCCGAGATGCTGCTTCAGATCACCGACAACTATGACTATCAAGATCTTCGTCGGGATTACGTGTGCAATGAAGTTCAAAATCTTGACCTTGGTTACTGCATTCACGCCTATGAGCTCACGGCCCCTACCGAATACGCAGCGAGAGTACGCGACCCCCGCACATACGCTGCCATATCCACCGACATTGTAAGGCGTTGGTTGTATCCATTAACTCCAGATGCAAATTGGTGGACTGAAGAATCAAACTACAAGTTGGAGCGAGGATTCAAATATCGTGAACTTGATGTTAAAGTAGCTCGTTCTGCGGTGATCGAGGACAACACGATGCTGGGAGGTTATACCACAGTGGGTGGTAGCAGTCGTATTGACAATAGCATCCTGGGCGATCGATGCACAATTGGCGAGCACGTTGTCATTTCTGGATCCTATTTATGGGGTGATATTATCGTGGAAGATTTTGCAGAGATCACTAATGCGATCATTGGTAGTGGCAGTGTCATTCGCAAAGGATCCATCATTTCTGGTGGTTCTGTAATTGGACACAATGCAGTAGTAGATTCCACCACTCCTCCTTACGTACGAATTAGCACTAGTAGACTGACGGGTGAAGACGGTGGATGCGGTTTGGATTCAGATTCAGATTTCGGGGATTTTTCGGACGATGGTGCGGTTATGGAGTCTAATTCCGTTGACGAATCTGTTGAAGCAGATGCAGAGGTTGTGGGCGTGAATGGGCGTGGCTGTAGGTTTGTGCGACCGAATGAATCAGTACCAGCGTGGGCGGTGCCTGCCTGCATGGATCTGTTATCTGCTGATCCTAAATTATGTTTTGACGATCTGGTTCAAAGTGTAGGTTGTATCGAGTTGGAAGAGGCTCGAAGCAATGTGTGGAATTCAACTGCCGCGGATTCTGATAACGAAGATGATGGACATACGGATGATGACTTTAGATTCCTTCGAGATATAAAGGAACTCACCAAAGGCGGATCCGACAATCAGGCCAATATCCTTTTAGAATTGAACTGTTTCAAATATGCAGAAAATAAGACATTTGAAGATGTGATATTTGCCATTAGTGCGGATGTATTAGTATCTGTCAATAGAAACCTATCGACTGATGAGATTGTAGATGATTGCAAGGTTTGTCTGGAAGCATGGAAACCTACCTTGAATAAATTGTGTGTTGATATCGATCAAGAAGTGGCCCTCTTATTAGCCGTGGAGCTTTTCTTTGTCTACGGAGGTGAAATGTGTGGACGAGTTGGGCTGGCCATTCACGCTGGTTCATTCTCGAGTATTGTAGCACCGGAGAAGGAGTGCACACTCGCAATACGGGATGCATTTGTTCGCGTTGTCAATTATCTTTTCGTACAGGGTCGGTTTATATCAGCTGATGCATTGATTCAATGGACTGTCTCCCACTCAGCGATGCATGTATCCACCACGCTCATCGACTTTGCCGTGAATGTCGCATATGGAATAATGCCTATACTTTTAACAGGCTTGCAACTTGAGAATGAGTCTAAAGCATCCATTATCTCGCAAACAAAGCAACGATTGACAGACTGTCGATCCATCTTGGAGGATTTCTCACAGGATGAAGTAACGATGGGGTTCGTGCTAATGTGTCTAGAAGCTTTTTTGGTATACGATATGCTATATGTTCCTCTAGATTGCTCTGAGCTGGTTGTCGCCAATCAGGCCGGGCTAGATGCTTTTCCCTTTGTTTTACTGTTTTTGTTTGCCGAATTTGATGTGATATCAATGGAAACCATCCAGCAGTGGCGAATGCTACATGAAGCTTATAAAATACCAACTGATGTGTTGCAATTTCCTCCGCTTTTGAAAGTGGTAAAGATAATGGTGGAATCAGTGTCTTCAGATGAAGGCTCTGAAGAAGATTCCGAATCAGATAACTAGTATATTTATACATATATAAAAATGATTCAAATACAGTCTATTAACGCCTCCACTAGCAAATACATTCTAATAACAAGGTTGCAACTTCTGATTTCATCCTCATGATTCGCCATCAAGCCGTTTTCTCCGTTCACTTTTTAAAAGAAAGTACTAGGGGGTAATAAGCAAGTGTCTTCTCACTTCCTTACTTCCAATTTAAATGATATTTTGCTTAGTTTCTTAACTGTAAATTGACTAGATGTTTTATTTTGGTACATTGCTGATCAATACTAGACTAGCAATGAGGCCGTATAACCCAACTGCCTCGAGGAAGACCAACACACAAATAAACTTCCTGGGATTTCTTTCCCGAAATGTATCCACAGTGAGCAAAGTTTGATTCTCAGAACCTTCGCTTTCATCCTCCACACGCTTTTCTTCAGTCGCTTGAGTTGAAGCAACAGAGCACAATTTGCCCATGGCCAAGCCGCTGAACAATCCTGTGCCTCCCATGCAAAGTCCTGCACCAAAAAGCTGATAACCGTCGTCTAGACTCATTGAACCATCAATCCTTCTGGAAATGAGTACACAAACAATCAACCCGTATATGCTAAGAACTCCGCCAACGATCACTGGAACAAACGAGACGAATTCGCGGAAAGCACTTCGTCGAGTGGCTTGACGCAGAGTAATCCGAGACCCCTGCACCATAGCATACGTGGAACCTGCTCCTGTAAAAACAAGTGAAATGGCGGCACCAATGGATGCGAATAACACAGAACTCATTGTTAGTTCAAACTTTGATATTCAGAATCGAACCAATTATGGGGTGTGTTGAGGGTTTTAAAACAAAAACAAAAAAAATTGTTGTAGATTCTTCTTCGTGAAGCAATGTCAACACAGCGAATATTACAAGAGGTAACCAAAAACGCTAACGGCGGTGCTCGAAAAGATGCCGTTGAGGCAATAGAATCTTTCGAATTCAATGACCCCCAATTGCTGGGAGACAATAATAGTTGCATCATCTGTCTTTGCGATTACTCCTTGAACGATGAGGTTTGTAAGCTTCAATGCGGGCATTGTTTTCACAGAGAATGCATTGCACGTTGGTTATACGACCACCATACATGCCCCTTTTGTCGAGACGAACTACCGTGGGAGAAATCCGAGGTACAAATTTTAACTTTTTTCATCAGCTTAGTGGAGCTCCGAGCTGGTAATGATATCATTGTCCACGTATCTCAAACGGAGGACTCCCAGACTGCTATTCTTTCTGTCTCGTTCCAAGATAATAGTATTGATGATGATGATGATGTGCCAGATCTTATCCAAGCTCAATATCAAGTTGACTTACCAGAACGTATCCAAGAGAGAAATGAAGATGAATTTGAAATGCCAGACCTTATATAAATTCCAAGTGCACAAAAGTTGATCCCGTAATGAATAAAGACCTATCTTATATTATTATTTTTCTCAAGTAACTTGTGCATCCTACATAAAGATGTGTGGTTCAGAATCAGTTTACTATCATCATTTGAGATGTATCTAATTCATTTTAAAACAACATCTTTCCTCTACTTTAAGTATATTAAAATAATCTGTTTTGGATGTGATAAAATTGAAATCAGAAATTGAATTATTAGGAGGAAAGTCTGATGAAATTTCGGGGCTTTCCACATAGTGTCATGAAAGGTTGTTTGGAGAAGCTAGTGCAAGGAAAAGATCTCACTGGCGAGGAAGCCTCAGCTGTTATGGATACTATAGTCAGGGGTCACGCGGACGACGTTCAAACAGCCGCGTTCCTAGTTTTACTGGCTGCCAAAGGGGAAACTGCTGAAGAGATTGCAGCGCTAGCTACCACCATGCGCTCGCATGCCGTGAAGGTGCATATATCTGGACCTGTTCTTGATATAGTTGGTACTGGTGGAGATGGGCATAACACAGTGAACATATCTACTAGTGCAGCTATTGTAGCGGCAGCTTGCGGTGCGAAAGTTGCAAAGCATGGGAGCAAAGTAAGTTGAGGTTTATCAGAGAGATCGGTTCTAACTCACGATCAGTCTGTGTCTAGTAAGAGTGGGTCTTCAGATGTATTGCAGGAACTCGGTATTGCTCTATTGGGCCCTGGCGATATTGCTAGTTGTATTGATCAAACCGGAATTGCATTCATGTTTGCACCAAATTTCCATCCTGCCATGAAGCATGTAGTTGGTGTAAGAAGATCGCTTCAGATTCGAACGGTGTTTAATATCCTTGGTCCGCTGTTGAATCCTGCTGGTGCGCGGCATCTCATGCTCGGAGTTTATACTCCTAAACTTCTAGACACTTATGCGGAAGTGTTGGTTTCGTTGGGAGTCGAACATGCCTTAGTAGTTCATTGTTGTGGTCTCGATGAACTTGCCACTGTCGGAGTTGCACAAGCTGTTGAAGTGAGGGGTACAAAAGTATCTCGGATAACGATTGATCCAGAATCTATGGGATTAAATAAATGTGAGATAAAAGACCTCGAAGGTGGTGATGCGAAAGTGAATGCTGAGATCATCCGAGGTATATTCAGCGGAGGAGATGCAGCTGAAGGTGCTATTGCAGATACTATCTGCCTCAATGCCGGAGCTGCGTTGTATGTCTACGGCTCTGTCTCCTCTATCGAGTTGGGATTTCAGATGGCCAAAGAAAAGCTTCAATCAGGAAAAGTTTTGGACAAATTAAACGAATTTGCGAACATTTCTACAGGTTTATCAAGTTTTAATTAATTAAAGCAATAAATTTTTATTGAAATGTATTAGTATTGAAATATTTAAAAATGGATATAAAAGGAATCCGAAATTGAACCGGAACCTATATTTTGGAATGGATTGATTCAACACTTTTCATTCATTTTCGAAATGTTCAACTTTCTACGTGGATTCCTATCAAGTGCATCTTTCTTATTTATACATTTTAAATGAGAAACATTTTTAGAAAATTTTAGAAATAGGACACACAGGTTTTCAAGTAGGACATTTTTAGTTGAAGAACGAAAAAAAAAAGGCTATCATCTACGATTTGGAGCCGACGGTGTCGATGTATAAACAGTCGGTTTTGATTGTGCTTGGCACACTACTGATACTGGTTTCATGCACGCCATTCATTCACAATGACCAATTCTTCAAGATGTATCGGACCTACTCCGAGATAGAATCGTTCCTGAAATATATTGGAAACAGTAAAACAAAACTTCGAGTTGGCAAATTGACATTGAGCTATGCAGTTGGCAAACACAAAATATCAGGATTGGTTATTTCCAGTAAGAATGTGCCGCTGAAACAGATACATAATCAGCGAGGAGTGCTTATTACAGCTGGCGTTCACCCTCGTGAATGGGTTACCACTGCTGGCACGTTGTATGCAATATCAAGACTACTAGAGAAATACGACTCGCCAGGGAATGAGATACTGACAGCTGCATTTGGCGCTGTTACTCTGTATGTGGTTCCGCTAGTTAATCCGGACGGCTACGACTACACATGGTCCACCACCCTTTCCGGAAAGACTTATCAAAAACCTAATACCAACACAGCGAAAGCTATTCTAGCAAGCTATCGCCTAGGCATTGCTACTGGAACTCAAAACCCTTTCAGGTCTCACCGGATGCATCGCGGCAACAAGAATGAAGGAAGGGATTCGAACCGCCATAATCAAGTTTATAAACAAGTGGATTTGAATCGGAATTGGGGAAATCCAGGTATTAATTTCGGATTGGGGGTTCGACAACCATCAAGCAAGAATTATCAAGGACCGTCTGCTTTCTCTGAGCGAGAAACTAAAACCGTAGAGATGTTTGCAAGCAAGAAGAATATTAATTTTTACCTGGATATTCATTGTTGCTCTCCTGGTCATCGAACTGTCATGGCCCCTTTCTCGTTGGAACCGGTGGACACTAATGTTGCAATGAAGGAGTACATCGCAGGGAATTGGCTGGCCAAGTTGATGATGCCATTTAAATCAGCACGTCGACATATGTACTTGAGGCCTGAAACACCTCCGAAGAAATGCTGCTCCTCAGGAATTTCGTCTGGATGGGGCTACAATGAATTAGGCGTCACGAATTCATACACGGTGGAATTGCAGGCAGCTCCATTCGAGCACAGATCGAGTGATTTACCGCGAATCGGAGGCGAGGTATTCAGGGCGATTGTAGGCTCCGTCATTCATGCTGCTTCGTCGACTGACCTGATGCGACCTCAACAAGTCTACTTGGCCAATCTGCAGCATCCCGCAACCAAAGCTTGGATCTCGTACATGAGACAGCTGCAGTTTTTGCCTGCTAAAAGAGTCTCAACAGATTCTGTTCTTGAAGCGACTCTCATATGGCGAAGGTCTATGAATATTACTGCCTCTAATGTGCCATCAGCATTCAAAGAATTCATTACAGATGGTCAGTTACCTTATTTAAGGCGCAGGGAAATACGATTGGCCATGAAAAATGGTTTTGTGCCTTACGAGCGAACTCTGCCTCCACCGGTAGAGAACATATCACTGTTTGCATATGCATCCGATTACTTGCTAGGATTAGGTTTCTCGGCAATTCAAATTGAGAAGGTGCTGATGACTTATGAAGAGTACGACATCACGTTTGATACTGTAGAGGACACTTCTGGTTCCGATGAATTTAATTATGACGATGATGAAAACTCCGACGATAATGAAAACGCAGAGCCTGAAACGGAAGTGAATTTGGAAGATGTTCTTTCTCCCAATGATATTTCAGAATATAATAAACTTTTGGAAGAGGAGTCAGCAGTGGAGCCTATACTCGCAGACGATGATTTTCAATTGGTTCCGAACCCAAAGTTGGTTTCTGATCAACCAGTAAATTCTGCGATATCTGACTATGAGTTTTCATTCATGCTTTTGCTGCTGTCATTGGGAGCGGTAACTGGCACTGTATTTATGTATCGACTGCGTCCTCAAAATGTGCCCTCCCTCCCTCGCAAACGTAGGAAAAGAGCTTCAGCTTCCTAATTACACTATTTTAAGAAAGTTTGGTAGAATT
>Ga0335398_10009184_pt1 | contig 11502 bp, 11 predicted proteins | sample BON03_FD_205742 | JGI IMG/M metagenome (GOLD analysis project Ga0335398, IMG submission 205742) | Freshwater microbial communities from Lake Bonney liftoff mats and glacier meltwater in Antarctica - BON-03 (spades assembly) (version 2) | ecosystem: Environmental > Aquatic > Freshwater > Ice >...
CCAGCACCTATTCCCAAAATCAATCAGGCCGGTGGGGCTGCCCTCCAGACGGGCAAGCCCGTCTTCCGTCCAGCCCCACCGGCCAAGGTGGTTGTCGGCACCGGCCATGGTGGTTGTCGCTCAACACATAGCTCTGACCTGCATATACATCATTGAAAAATTGCGCTTGGAGGATAACCCTCGCGGGCGTTTTCGTTCCCCCCACATCGCGGACCCCGATCCTGTCGCTGGCCATGTTGCCCGCGCGCGTTGGCACGTCCGCCCTGCCCCGAATGAGAACCGCCCAATGGACCTGGTCTTCGCACCGATCCAGATCGAGACTTGGCCTCTCGACCGGCTGCGCCCCTATACCCGCAACGCCAAGATCCTTGGCACCGATCAGGTGGCCAAGATCGCCGCCAGCATGGCGAAGTTTGGCTGGACCGTGCGCTGCATGGTGGCTGACGATGGCGAGCTGATCGCCGGGCATGGCCGGGTGCTGGCGGCGGCGATGCTTGGGCTGAAGGACGTGCCGGTGATCCTGCTCAGCCACCTCGACGAGGTTGATCGCCGGGCTTACAGGATCGCCTCAGGCTCGTACAGTCGCTCAACTGCCGCTGTCTTATAATCGTCTGTGTACTTCCGTCGCTGTTGTCCCATTTGGTGCCCCTTTCACGGACAGGGGTAAAGTACCCCAATGTCCGGGAACAGGGACGAAGTTCACGCCCCGCCGACACCAACCGACATGACTATCTCGAGCTTGTCGTCGTCATGCCAGAAGCGTCGCCGCTCCACCCCAAGAATTTCGCCCCGCATCGCACACCCCGCATAAGAGACGTCGCTAATGACGTCATTAAACACGTGTCTTAGATCAAAGTTCCAAGCTCAGGCAGGCGGTGCCAATCGCGCGGTTACTGTAAATCGCGAAGGTTTCTTGAACAGTTCTATTTGTGGGGAGGCGCAGCGGGATGCAAACGAACGACGACCTCTCCATGCCAAGCAAGAATGCGATCTTAGCTGAAAAAGACACCGTCTCTCTGGATGTTCCAACGAGTTGGCCGGGGGCCAACGCACGCCTCCTCGACTTGGGTCTGGGCCTGCCAGTCAATCACCTTGATCGGCTGCGTTTATTCAGCGCAGATGAGTTCGAACGCTTTATTCTCGAATGGGCCGAAGGCTATTTGAAGCAGGGGCTGAGATCGCAAAGATAGAGAGGGCTACAGCCAGATAAAGAAGTACCGTTTTGCATGCTTTAAAAATAGAGAAATACATTTCTTGCAAATATCCCAATTGCAAAAATCTGTCAGGCTTGTGCGCTCTTGATTGACCTTTGGTTTCGTAGGTAAAGCTGAACTGTAAAAGATCTTGGATGCAAGTTTAAAGTGTGACTTCTCAGTTAACGACTGCAACTTCTTTGGCCATGGCTTCGGTAAGAATTCTCCATCCTAGGGCACCTCGATTTTTGACTGTTTTTGCGGCAACTACATAGCAGGTTCCGCCTGTCGGGCCAGGCCAAGAGCTATATGGGTCAGAGACATGCGGTGACGCGACCTAGCCGTTCGGTTAGTTTCATATTTTCTGAGTAATCGACGGGGATAACGACAAGCGCGGGTCCCTTGTGATCAAGTGCTGCGCGTAGCGTAGATTGCAGCTTTGACGCTTGGTCGCAGACGTCCACCTTCCAGCCAAAGCTCTGCCCCAACTGCACCCAGTCGGGGTTCGTGAAGCTTAGGTCGGTATGGGTCCCGAACTCCTGCTCCTGCTTCCATGCGATCAAACCATAGGAACGATCTTCCCAGACCAGCATGGTGATGTCAGATTTCAACCGCGCTGCCGTTTCCATCTCCTGTAGATTCATCAAGAAATCGCCGTCGCCTGCGAGGCCAAGTACCTTGCTGTCGGGGCAGCTGATTGCAGCACTGATCGCGCCAGGCAGCGGCATCCCCATCGAGCAGAAGCCATTCGAGATGATACATGTACCCGGTTCATGCGACTGATAGTGTCGCGCGACCCACATCTTGTGGGCACCTACGCCACAGAGAAGAATATCCGATCGCCCGAGGCAGGCACGCACAACCGCGATGGCTTTTTGCGGCTTTATTGGCCCAGCATCGGATTGATCGCTATGTTCTGCAAACTCATCAAGCATTTTCTGACGCAGGGCTTCCTGGTCGCTGAGGTCAAATTCTATATTGCTGACCACAGTCTTTTCTTTCAAAGCCGTAATGGATGCGGCCAAATCACCGACAATCTCAACTACAGGGATATAGCGGTTATCAACCTCGGCCGGAATGAAATCTAGGTGGATGATTTTTTTGTCCCCTGATGGGTTCCATTTGTCGGGTGGATATTCGACCATGTCATAGCCCATTGTGATAATCAGGTCCGCGGCGTCGACAACCGGCATTGGAAAATCGCGCTGACCCATACCGATGGTGAAGAGACAGTGCGGGTCCTCCAGATCAAGCGCGCCCTTCGCCATGAAGGTCATCAGCACGCCGATACCTGTCGTCTCGCAAAATGATCGCAGCGCAGCGCTGGCCCGTGTTCTGATTGTCCCGTTGCCCGCGATGATCAACGGGCGCTTTGCCGATTGGATCAGCGCCCATGCCTCATCAACCGCTTTGGCATCCGGGGACGGTCGCCGGACAGCAATACGCGGCAGCGGAACGGCGTCGGTTTCCATCGCAGCAATATCCTCGGCCAATTCGATATGCACTGCACCGGGTTTTTCCGCCTCGGCCAGTTTGACCGCCTTGCGCACGATCTCGGGGATGGCATCCGGTGTCAGGATGGCCTGAGACCACTTGGTTACCGAACGGAACATACCGACGGCATCCATCATCTGATGGCTTTCTTTGTGCTGCCGCGTGGTGGCCCCTTGCCCAGTGATGACCAAAAGGGGCGCACGGTCCATGTTGCCGTCAGCAACGCCCGTCAGCAGGTTGGTTGCCCCAGGCCCAAGCGTACCAAGGCAAACCCCAACTGTACCCGTCAGGCGCCCGTGAACGGCGGCCATGAATGCGGCACCCTGCTCATGGCGGGTAAGAACAAACTCGATCGAAGAATGCTGCAAGGAAAGCATCAGATCAGCGTTTTCTTCGCCCGGAACGCCGAAGATACGCTTAATGCCTTCGTTTTCCAGGCATTCTACAAGTAGATCAGTTGCTTTGGTCATCGGCCCTCACAAGTGGCTATTTACTATTGTACCCGACATTCCCCAGGTGGAGTGCCTTCTTTTGCATGCTGCCACTGACCTTTGGCCCGATCAACCATCTTTTGTCCGTTGTTCAGTCATCCAACACCCGACCCGAAGGAAAGCGTCGATGTAACACCGGGGCATCCTATGCCACCAACCCACGGACCACGAACATCCTGCCAGATGTAAGCTTATTTTTCACCAGCACATTTTTCGTCAAGCCGCCCACTAGGACATAGACGATAAAATGGAAAGGCTCAATGCTATCCGCTTCATGCTATTACCTCCGGCGCAACGCCAACGCCAATCAAGCTCATCGATTTTCGCTTTGAGAGTGCGAATATCAGACCCCATTTTAGTTTGCTTTCAAACCACTTGGTTCGAATTCGAACTAAAATCGTAACTGCCCAGCATGTTTGGCTGCGCTGGTGGCAGAGTTCAATATTCAGCCGAGGCGCATTTCTGCGATCAACTGACCTGACGGTTTCATCAGGGTCTCGATGACAGACCAACCCTGCTTGCGCGCGGTGCATGTCACAGTGCGTAAGCTGCAGAAGATCTCGGCCCCCCTCACGGCGCGGAAACAGCCTGATACTTTTTGCCTGACTTTGCCCATACGCAAATCCCGTTCAGCCTCATTGTTGGTGAAGGGCACGTTGGGGTCGGTCAGAAAGCGGATGACCTCAGCTTTGCGCTTTTGCAAGCGCAGCGCAAGGTTGTGGCCGGTTCTGCGTTTGGGGCGTCCCCGGCGCTTTACGGCGTCCGGAATGGTTTGCAGAGGTGGTTGAGCCTCATGAAAATCCACCGCCCGGGTGCGGATAGAAGTCCAAATCCAATCGTGGTGGCCGCTTCTCAACCCGACACAACACAAGATGTTTTACCGCGTCATAACCAATCGCCCCCATATCAATGGCTTGGCTGATCGCGCCTTGCACAATATCCATTTCGAATGCTTCCAGCAGACGAAGAACCTGAACATATTCCCGCTTTCCTGGTTTGCCCATTCTGGCTTCAAGCAACCGGTGCAGCGTGGCGAAGACATCCGGAAGATCCCAACCCTGCAAGGGGGCAGCCTGATCCAAGGCACCCACCTTTTGTTCAAGCAGAGGCAAAAAGTGCAATGGGTCGAAGATCATATCCGCTGATGCGTAGGATCGTTTGTGCCGTGCAATAATCTCGTTGCCACAGCCAATGATGACCTCATGCACAAAGCCACGCACGTGAACATCATGGTGGGCATAAGCCACCGGCACCGAGTAATCATTGCTCCGGTAGCGCACCATCGAGATCGACGTGGCCCGTGTGCTGACATGATCACAGGCTTCATATTCCGCGACAGGCAATCCCATTGCGTAGCAATCTGCCGAAAGGGGCGACCGCGAGACATTTCAGGCACCACTTGCGCAGGAATGCCTTCCGCCGCTTCTCGATTTCTACGGCGGTGTCAGCATAGATCATGTCGCGATAATCCTCGCTCAGCTCGTCATGCATGTGCTTGGGGGCGTGGCCTGACTGCGCAGGCTGAACAGCGCTCCCGTGAACACAACGATCGCGCTGAGGTATATGGCGGCGTTGGCCGCCCTCCTAGTATACATCCCCAACATGAAACTCAGCATTATGACGGCCATCGCAGCGCCCATGTACAGCGCCATGAACACCCGCGTTTCACTGAAATAGACATGATCAAGGGCGTAAGTATTGAGATCCATCAGCCCGAACATGACGACGGTCGATGTGGCGATCATGGTGGCAAAGCGTCCGTATGAATTGTGCACGGTGAAACCTCCGGTTCGTTGTTTGGTCCTGCAGGCACAACGCCGCCTCCTGGCGATTTGTTGCGCACATGGAACCCTATCCTCCCGCCGGCGTTGTATGTTTGATACATGGACAGCCATCGGATGGACGCGACAATGAATTATGGACTGGACGGAAAGACGGCGTTGATCACCGGTGGCGCATCGGGCATCGGGCGCGAAACCGCGCGGATGATGATCGAGGAAGGTGCGTCGGTCATTCTGGTGGACCTGAAGGGCGACCAAGTCGCCAAGGCCGCCGAAGATCTGGGCCCCAACGCCTACGCGCTTCAGGCCGATCTGACCAAGCCCGACCAGATCAAGGGTCTCGCCGCGTCGGTGGAGGAACGGTTCACCATGCCGGACATCATGGTGTGCGCCGCTGGCGTGACCGGTGCCAAAGGCCATCCGCTGAAGATGACGGACGCCGATTGGTCCGAGGCATGGGAGACGGACTTCATGTCCGTGATCCGCACCCTGCGCCTGTTCGTGCCCACGATGGAAAAGCGCGGCTGGGGCAGGGTGGTCGTGGTCTGTTCCGAAAACGCTGTGCAGCCCTATGCCGACGAGGCGGTGTACAACGTCGCCAAGGCGTGCTTGCTGAACTTCTCCAAGGCACTGAGCCGGGTGACGGCGCGCAATGGCGTGCTGGTCAACGCCGTCTCGCCCGCCTTCATCGAGACGCCGATGACGGATTGCATGATGGACAAGCGCGCCAACGCCGAAGGCGTCAGCCGGGAAGAGGCGGTGAAGAGCTTTCTTGAGGAAGAGCGCCCGCATCTGGAGCTGAAGCGGCGCGGCAAACCGGAAGATTTCGCCGCAGCCATAGCGTTTCTGTGTTCGGATCAGGCCAGCTTCGTGGTGGGCGTGAATTATCGCGTTGACGGGGGGTCTGTTGCCTCCATGTCCGTTTGAGCGTGGCGAGGCAGTATTACGAGACGTCCCAAGGCTCTCGCTGGCATTGGCTGTTGCTTGGTGCGGGACTTCTGGTGTTAGCCGGAGCGCTGTATTGGTGGATGTCCCGGCCGCAAGAGACGGAGCCACAGGCTGGCCCGCAGCCGCCACTGGTCCGGGTGACGGAGGCCGTAGCCGCCCAAACCGTTCGCCTGAGCCAAACCGCCTTTGTCCGGGCCACGGACGAGGTGGATGTTGTGGCTCAATTGAGTGAACGCATCACGCAGGTCGGCGTAGGCTTTCAGGTGGGGGAGATCGTCCGAGAGGGTGATTTGCTAGTTGCGTTGGATCCGACGCAATCCAGAGCCGATCAGGCGGAGGCACAAGCCCGCCTCGATCAGGCCCGCGCCGCGCTAACAGAGACAGAGCTGACGTTGGAGCGTAAGCAGCAACTGGCAGCGGATGATTTCGTCAGTGACGCAGCCCTTGACGATGCGCAGGTCGCCGTCACCCGCGCGCAGGCCGATCTGGCCATGGCGCAAGCGCAGGTTGAACGCGCGGCTCTTGCCGTCGACGATACGCGACTGAACGCGCCCTTCGATGCCATCGTCACCGCTCAAACCGCATCGCGCGGGCAGTTCGTGGCGGCGGGCACGCCCATCGGCCATCTCGTCGCCATCGACAGTGCCGAGTTGCGAATGGGCCTTCTGCCCTCCGACATCGCTTTACTGGGCGGGGCCGAAGCCGCCGTCGGCTTGCCGGTGACGCTGTCGGATCCCACGACCGGCAGTGCCCTGCGGCAGGGCCGCGTCACTGGCGTTGTCCCGGCGATTGAGGCGCAGACGCGGACCACCAGCCTCATCGTACGGGTGGACGATCCGTTTGCTGTGCAGGACGCAGGGGCCTTGCGCGTCAATGATCTGGTGCAGCTGGATCTCGACGTGACGCTCGACCAAGGTGATACAGTCCGTATCCTTGCCGAGGCGCTGAAGGGTTCGGATATAATCTGGCGTGTGGCCGATGGCAGGTTGACACCCCTCCGCGTCACCCTCGTGTCTCGCGAAGGAGACGATGTGATCGTCCAGCACGCGGACCTGTCGGACGGCGATGCGGTGCTTCTCAGCGACCTTGTCGCGCCGCAGCAGGGCGACGCCGTGCGGGTGGCCGAGAGCGATCCGACCGAACTCGTGGGCAGGCGCTGATATGGCAGCCCTGATCCGCTGTTTCCTGCGCAGTCCCGTCGCGGCCAATCTGCTGATGGCGACGTTGATTTTCGCTGGCATCTCAGCCGCGATGAACCTGACCGTGCGGACGTTCCCGGAGATCGATACTGGCGCGGTGAACGTCACCGTCGTCTACCCCGGCGCAACTCCGGCGGAGGTCGCCGATACCATCCTAACCCCGATCGAGCAGCAGTTGACCGGCCTTGAAGGTGTCCGCAGCCTTGACGCGACCGCGCAGGCAGGTAACGGGACGGTCACGGTGCTGGCGACACGGGGCACCGACATCGGGACGCTGACGGATGATGTTGAGACTGCAATCGCGCGCATCACGACCTTTCCCGACGCCGCCCAAAGTCCCCGCGTGACCGAGGTGGAACCGACCGAAGTCGCGGTGCAACTGGTGATCTTCGGCGACACCTCTCGCAAGACGCTCAAGGTGCTGGCCGAGCAGGTGCGCGACGACCTGACCGCGCGCGCAGGCATCAGCCAGGTAAGCCTCAGCGGGGTGCCGGTGGATCAGATCGACATCGCCGTCGATACCGCCGTGCTGGAAGCGTATCAGACCAGCCTGACCACCCTAGGCCAACGGATCAGCAGCGAAAGCGTGGACCTGTCGGGCGGCGAGATCGACACCGGATCCAGCGTGCTTCAGGTGCGAACCCTCGGAGACGCTCAGACCGCCGACGCCCTGCGCGACACTATTGTCTTCACGGGTCCGACCGGCGCGCAGGTTCGCCTTGGCGCCATTGCCGACATCCGCGACGGGTTTGCCGAAGGCAGCCTGTCGGCCACGGTATCGGGGCAGCCTGCCGTCTTTGTCAGCGTGGCGCGGATCGGGACGGAACAGGTTCTCGATATCACCGATATCGTTGTAAGCTATGTGTCAGACGAATTGCCAGCGATGTTGCCCGATGGCGTCACGGGCACCGTCTGGGAAAACTCGGGTGCGGAGTTGCAGGGCCGGATCGACCTTTTGGCCAAGAATGGTGCGATCGGGGCGACGCTGATCCTGCTGGTGCTCGCGCTGTTTCTGGACCTTCGCATCGCGGCCTGGGTGGCGGGTGGCGTTGTCATCACCTTCCTCGGCGCGTTCCTTCTGATGCAGATCTTCGGCACGACGATCAATCAGCTGTCGCTGTTCGGCTTCATCCTGGCGATTGGCATCGTGGTCGATGATGCCATTGTCGTGGGCGAAAAAACGTTTTCGGAACTGGAATCGTCCGAGGGCGACGCGGACACGGCCGCCGAACGTGGCATCGCGCGGGTCTGGCGACCGATCCTGTTCTCCGTGACCACCACGGTGCTGGCCTTCACCCCGCTTCTGCTGGTCCCCGGCTCGACCGGCTCGTTTATCGGGCCGGTGGCGGCAGTGGTTATCTATGTGCTCATCGTGTCGCTGATCGAGAGCTTCTTCATCCTGCCCCGGCATCTGTCGGGCATCCGCCTGACCAAACCGCGCCGCTATTCCCCGCGCCGCGTGACGGACGCCCTGCGCGTCCGCGTCGATGCCGGATTCAAGCGCTTCACCGACGGGCCGCTCGATAGCGCCGTGCGGTTCGCGATCCGCCATCCCATCGTCATCATCGCCGGGTGTCTCGCGTCGATGATCGTGTCGCTGTCGCTGATCGCTGGCGGCACGGTGCGGGTTGAATTCTTCCCCGCCATCGAAGGCAATATCGTCACCGCCGAGTTGCGCATGCCCGATGGCACCAGTGAGACGGAGACGCGCGCCCTTGCGCTGACCATCGCGGACGCCGCGCGCACCGCGTCGGAAACGTTCGACGCGCCGGACGTGTTGCAGAACACTGCCGTTACAATCGGTTTCAGCACTGGCGGCGGGCCGGGCGGCGGCGGCAGCGTGCAGACCGGCAGCACTGCGTCGATCTCGGCCCGGCTGCTGGATGCGGGCACACGCGAGGTCAGTGCCAGCGTCTTCACCGCCGCCTGGCGCGAGGCGGTGGACGAAGTGCCCGGCGCAAACGCTTTGCTGTTCTCCTCCAGCCTCATCGGGGTCGGTGCGCCCATCTCGCTGGAAGTGTCCGCCCCCAGCGAGGCCGACCGCGACGTGGCCGTCACCCGCATCATGCAGGCGCTTGAGCGCCGCGCGGGCGTTGTTGATCTGCGCGATGACGGGGCCAGCACGGCGCAGGAAATCATCATAACTCCTCTGCCCGACGCGGTGTCCTTTGGCGTCAGCCTGACCGCCATCGCACAGGAGGTTCGCGCGGCGTTCTACGGTGTCACGATCGAACAATTCGCCCGCAATCAGGAAGAGGTCGACATCCGCCTGCGCCTGTCCCGCGCGGATCGTGACGATCTGGCGGATCTGCAAGATCTCACGGTCCCCGGCCCCGATGGTGCCATTCCGCTGCTGCGTCTGGTTCAGGTCGACATCCGCCCCGCCACCACCGCGATCCGCCGCGCCGAGGGGCGCACCATCACCACCATTAGCGCCGATGTGGACACCGCCACCACGACCGGCGGCGCGGAAACGTCTTGGGTCATGGCGGAAATCGTACCAACGCTGCAACAGGATTATCCCGGCGTCGTGGTCAGCGCGGGCGGCGAGCAGGAAGAGGCCGGGCGCTTCTCCTCCTCCCTCGCGTCCAATTTCGTGCTGGCTCTGTTCGGCATCTATGCCGTTCTGGCCCTCGCCTTCGGCAGCTATCTGCGGCCGCTAATCGTGCTGCTGGTGTTGCCCTTCGGCTTCGTGGGCGCAGTGCTGGCCCATGGCGCACTGGGCCTGAACCTGACGCTGCTCAGCATGTTCGGGATCATCGGCCTGTCAGGCGTCGTGGTAAACGGCGCGCTTCTGATCGTGGATTTCATACAGGAGGCAGAGGCCGGTGGTGCCGACCGCTTCGAGGCGATCCGCAAGGCCACCTTAGGCCGGTTCCGCGCGATCACTCTGACCACGCTGACGACCTTTCTCGGCATCTCGCCCCTGATCTTCGAGACGTCGGTGCAGGCGCAATTTCTGATCCCGACGGCGGTCTCGCTCGGCTTCGGGATCCTGTTCACCTCCGTGCTGCAAATTCTGCTGGTGCCGGCCTATGCTGCGCTGTTTGCACGCTGGACCGGGGACAACCGGCGTCAATCAGGAACCGATGCGATGGCCAGCGGTTGACCTGCCAAGCCCACCTCGCAAGTAAGCAACAACGCTGCGCGTGATCAAGGTCGTTTTTTAGTTCAGCCTCTGCCTTGTGCTCCTCGATGATTGCCTGATACGCCCGTGAAAGCAACTCATTGATACGATTGTTAGGGTGATCCTGGATGTGTTCCAACACCCATGCAAGCCAAGCCTCTGGGTTGACCCTGTTCAGCTTGCAGGTCTCGATCAGGGTATAGGCGATAGCGGCTGATTTGCCACCTGCCTCTGATCCCATGAACAGATAGTTTTTGCGGCCCAGCGTCAGTGCCCGTTCATTCTGCCCATGTCGGCGAGGAGCGAGAAGTTTATTATCGTTGGCATCCCTATTTCGGCCTGAAGGTCAGGGTGCGGCGGGTAGAGCAGCGAGCGATTGGCCAGTTTCTCAAGGTCGAAGGCCCATCGGGCATTGTTGTCTCGATTCCTGGCTGGATGGTGGATCCCCTCGCTTGCGCGGATATGAGGAGTGGACAGCCACAGGTTGATCTCGTGGCGCTGTCGGACCTAAGGAGGCTGGTCACGCAGGCTACTGTTCTCACAAACTCCCCAAGCGAAGATGGAATCGCAAGGGAGAAATTTGATGAAACTGCACAACACGCCGATGCCAGCCTCGGGCAGGCAGATGAGCCTGATGTTCGAGCCCAGCAAGGTGGACGGGATGAAAAACATGGAGCGGGCCGGGACCATAGCCACACTTGCCCAGATTTTGATGCAGGCTGCGGGCCTCATCGTGGAGGAGCTTGATGATGACCAGCGTTGAACTGATCCCCACACAACTTCTGAAGCGCAAGGCTGTCGTTTATGTGCGTCAATCGACGCAGTCTCAGGTCATGAACAATCTGGAGAGCCAGCGGCGGCAATATGATCTTGTCGACATTGCACGTCAGTACGGGTTCATCGATGTCGAAGTTATTGATGACGATCTCGGGCGATCCGCGAGCGGAACGGTGGCGCGTCCCGGTTTTGATCGTCTGGTCGCAGCGTTATGCGCAGGCAAAGTGGGCGCTGTTTTGTGCCAGGATGCGTCGAGGCTCGCGCGAAATGGCCGGGACTGGCACCATCTTCTGGAAATATGCGGGCTTGTTGAGGCTCGTGTCATTGACCACGACGGCATCTACAATCCCTGCCAGCCCAATGACCGCCTGCTCTTAGAGGCCGATCCGAAACTGGTTGAGTGAATTCAGTAGGTTGTGATTCTGTTCGGTTATGAAGCTTAACGGAGATCACAATGGCCTGGACCGAATTCACGCGTCGTCGATATGAGCG
>Ga0335398_10009185_pt1 | contig 11502 bp, 16 predicted proteins | sample BON03_FD_205742 | JGI IMG/M metagenome (GOLD analysis project Ga0335398, IMG submission 205742) | Freshwater microbial communities from Lake Bonney liftoff mats and glacier meltwater in Antarctica - BON-03 (spades assembly) (version 2) | ecosystem: Environmental > Aquatic > Freshwater > Ice >...
CGCTCCACACACAAATGTGTAGCTTTCGCTCCACACACAAATGTGTAGCTTTCGCTCCACACACAAATGTGTAGCTTTCGCTCCACACACAAATGTGTAGCTTTCGCTCCACACACAAATGTGTAGGTTTGGCTCCACACACAAATGTGTAGGTTTGGCTCCACACACAAATGTGTAGGTTTGGCTCCACACACAAAGACATCAAGGCAAAAAAAAAAGACTAATGCACATGTGACATATCACCTGACTGTAGGCAGTAACAAAGTGGGGGGGGAGGGGCAAGTCTTGAACGACGAGGCCGCGCGCACTCAAGTCGACCACAAAGGCCTCCACGCTTGATCCCGTGTAGCCTCCCCCGCTGTTCCGCACCTGCTTCAACCGAGCAGCCGAGAGGCATAGATACCGATGATATGCAAGCTCCCAGTCGATAGGCATGTGGTATGAAAGGACTTGGAGCCTATCGACATACCTATCCACTTGGAACTTCATGACCCAATGGGTTTCACCCTATAGGTCTGATACATACTGATGAGATGGAAGGTCCAAGTCGATAGACAAAGGCATCCGTATGCCTATCAACTTGTAGCTTCCATGTCATACCTGTCATGACACATCCAAACACACATATATAGAGTCAGCATGTGACACCGATGGTATACACCCCGCATATACACTCCGGATATAGAGTGCGGATATAGAATGTGCATCGCTGAATGTGAATGTGCATCGCTATGGATGGCACGCTTCACATATCAAGATAGACCCACTGACATATCAAGATAGACCCACTGACATATCAAGATAGACCCACTGACATATCAAGATAGACCCACTGACATATCAAGATAGACCTATATCAGTGGCATGTAGACGCAAGTATTGGGCACATGAGGCATCTAGCTGTCAGAGTTCGCGCACCAGACTTGCAAGTGTCTCAGCAGCACCCTACGAGCCTGCGAGACATGGCTTGCGGCACGGTAGGAGGGTGCGAGGCACGGCCTTGCTTCCAACCGACACCACACTCCACTCTCGCACGTTACACTTCCATGACATGGGTCCAAGTGGGCATGGACCGATGGCTCAAGACCTGTAAGATGACGAGGGGAACAAGAAGGGGAACAAGAAGGGGAACAAGAGACCCTCAAATCACGTCCAGAGACGGAAAAGAGGCGTGTAAGCCTCGTGTAAGACGAGAGACACAAGAGACACAAGACCTGTCTCTTGTGTAAGACGAGAGACACAAGAGACGAGATGTGTAAGACGAGAGACACAAGAGACACAAGAGACGTGTAACACAGGTCGAGACCTCTTGGTGCATGCGCTACAGGCATTCCGATTGCTTATAGACCTGAACCTGCACAGGTCTCTCTCTTGCTTTGTCGTGGATCCAAGCGCGCAGCAAGCGCACATTCGGTTACCTTGGCGCTGATACGCAATTTCCAAGACTCCCCCGAAACCCAAATTTCCGGGTGCTTATCGACTCGAAGCTTCCGACTGTGCTCGCTCACGGTCATGTGTCTTGGAAGCTCCAAGTCGGAAGGTTCAAGTAGTCGATAGGCGGAGGCGCACGGCAAGCGCGCATTTGGTAACCTTGGCATTGATACGAATAGTATGAAAGGCACGGGTGATAGCATCGGTAGGCTATACGCCCTTTCATCCTTTGATAGCATCGGTAGGCTATACGCCCTTTCATGCTTTTCTTCAGGGCAAGTGGACAAAGTCTGTATTAGTGCCAAGGTAACCGAATGCACGCGTGCCGCAGGATCCCAGCCAGCACTTGTAGCAACAAAGCGAGACTGACGAGCGCAGCGCATTGGTGAGTCACGCTGGTGAGTCACGCTGCTACTCCCCACCAGCTGAGAGCTTATTGCCAATCAGCTGATACATGAGTGCTGATAGGTGATTGCTGAGAGGTAACTAACTATCTAAGGAGGTAACTAATATGATCCCTGCCTATCCACTTGGAGCTTCGACAAGCGAGAGAGACTGTCCTCTCACATGATGAGAGATACAAGAGACGAGAGAGACGAGAGACGAGAGAGACGAGAGAGACAAGACAGCAGAGAGACGCGAGACGAGAGACGATACACATGACAATGTGACGAGAGACGATACACATCACAAGAGACCAGAGAGACGACAGACGAGAGACGATACACATCACAACCCACCGAGAGCAACCGAGAGAGACACTGAGAGAGACACAGAGAGAGAGACCTGTAACATCATGAGCGCAGTCGGACGTCGCTCACCTCCTCTTTCTCTTTCTCTTTCTCTTTGTCCTGCGCCTTCCGAGGAGTGGGAGGCCGGACGCGACAAGATGCGTGCGAGATGGCGTGACAGATGCAAATACGCCATAGTGTTGTCATAGATGATGTCGGAGGCGACAATCACATCCACCTCTTTCCACCTGTGTGTGCATGTGTTTTTTTTGTGTGGAGGGTGGGGGAAGGAGAGGCAAGTGAGTGTGTGGGGGAAGTGGGCAAGAGGCTGGTTGTAATGGCTGGTATAATACGAGCTAATGCGAGCTAATCACACTCTAATGGTGTCATGTGGCTTGGGAGTTTCTCGTGTCTCAACTCGAGTGCTCCCACGCCACTTTGCCACTGCCCTCTGCTACCTTCATCCACGCACACACACGCAGCCACAACGCGCATTGAACGCGTGCAACGTCACACACACTCCTCGCTGTTTTCAACACGCACACACATGCACGCGCACACGCACATGCAAAGGGCTGCGCAGGCTAAGGCGTGCATATGCGCGTAAATGGTAGGCGCAAGACAAGAAATCGAGACTGTGCTCCCCTCCCCCCTACACACACACACAACAAGAGTGAACAAGCAAGAGAGAGAGCGAGATAAAGATAGAGAGACCAGGGCGGGAGAGAAGGGTGGAACCAATCCCATTCGCTCACTGTCATCGCCCCCGCCCCGAACCGTCGTTGCCAGATAGACGTTGTCAAAAGTCAGCTCGCTCCTACATTGACTTGAGAACATGTTTATAGTGCCGACTTTTGAGAGAGGGATCGCACCGACTTTTGCAGATACCTACTCAAAGCTCCAAGTCGATGGATAGGGTGAGACATGGCACATGACATACCTCCATATCACATACCTCCATGTGCGGTCAGAATTCGGTATGTGCTATCGCATGTGATATCTGAATGAACATCTCAAGCCCTCACGTCTCGATGCCTGTCTACTCATGGGTACCGGTAATGCCTCAAAGTCGACAGCCCTTCGGATCATGCCTCTAGCCCATGCATGATGATGCCTCTAGCGCATACACCATGAAGCCTCTACCCCATACACCAACTCGCTTGTATGCAAATCGACTTGAATTTTCGGGTAGATGGTCTAGCATGTAGCTACCAAGTGAGCACAAGATATCTATACATCTCATGATATCTATACATCACAACATATCTATACATCTTAAGATTTGTAAATATGTCTGCGTAGGCATGAGAAGGCATATCTTCAGACTTGCTCATGGCTGGGTACTCATGTGTATACTCATGAGTATCATGTGGATACTGCCTACATGCTACATGTGTATACTCATGTGTAGACTGCCTACATGCTATCCCTAACTGTGACTCTTGTGTGACACAGATTCCGGTGTTGTGTGACACATATTGCGTACGGGCCTACGAGTTGGACCTTGGCAGACAGGTACCTTGTAGCCACGGAGCGAGGCAGTTGAGTGTGTTGCAGTGTGTTGCAGTGTACCTTGTAGCAACGGAGCGAGGCAGTTGAGTTGAGCGTTGCGCTTTATATTCTTTATTGCTGCCTTGTCACAGTCAGTCGCTATGATTCTGCGGCACACTCCTCTCCTGGTTTGTGCGCCCTCCGACGCGCTGTCGGAGGTGGTGGAGGTAGAGGTGCTGGATGTGCCGGCGGCGGCTGACGCGGAGGCTAGGAACAGTGAGACCAGTCCTGTTTTATCATGTGGTGTGTATGTGTGTGTGTGTGTGTATGTGTGTGTGCGTGTGTGTGTGTGTATGTGTATATGTGTGTGTGTGTGCGCGTGTGTGTGTTTGTGTGTGCAACTATAGCTGGCAAAGAGATAAGAGGTGGTACAGGGAGCAGAGGTAGTGCAGATAGCGCAGGTAGGAGAAACAGGCACAACCTGTACCGGCACCAATTTCTACAATCAAATCGCCGTGTAGCAATGAGTGTGGGCAGGTGAGATAGTCTGCAAACATCTTTGCGCCTGCACCGCCAACCATGCCTCTGTCACTATCCACACTTCACTACACTACACATGGCAATCTCCTATGCACACTCGACGAGCAGAGTGTGCTGGGCCGTATCGACACCACAGGCCATTGCCGTGGCAGCACACGGCTCCTTCGGCAACCGAATGTAGCTACCACACCCGCAAGACCTCGGGCACTAGGCACGCTCGGTTAATAGATACGCAATCGCAATCTACCCCACATGCATTCAACACACGCCCACACAGCATGCACAAGGCGCAGGACACGGCACACGGTAGAGCAAAGCACGAGCAGGCCAAAGGGCGAAGAGACCTGGCCATACATGCTCCTCCTCTCGCCTGCTCAAGGACCAATGGGCAAGGGCGACGCCTTATCAAACACGCTCAAACCACACCCACCCACACACTCAATCTCTCGCATCTTCTTTCTCTCTGTTTTTTCTGTTTTGGTCTCTCCATCTCTTTCTCTCTTGCTCACACACATACTCTCTCACACACAAGCACACACGCCCACACACACAAATGCATACCCAAACACGCACAATTACAAACGCACTCACACTCCGACACCAACATTGCCACACCCACATCCACACGCATCCAAAGAGAAAGATACAAACACACACACACACACACACACACGCACGCATGCACGCACGCATGCACACACGCACACGCACACGCACACATACATACGATACGCACACACACATGCACACATATAAACACACACACACATACACACATACACATACACACACGTACACACACATACACACACACACACACACACACACACACGCACACACACACACACACACACACTCACACCACACACACACACACACACACACACACACACACACACACACACACATAAACACACACACACACACACACACACACACACACACACGCACACACACACACACACACACACACACACACACACACACGCACACACACACACACACACACACTCACACCACACACACACACACGTACACGCACACACACACACACATACATACACACACATACACCTGCACACACACACGCATGTGCACACATACACATACACACACGAAAATACATACACAAGCACCCACACAGACACACGCACACGCACACGTAGACCCAAACACTTCTCTTTCTCTTGCTTCCGACTTTCTCTCACATACTCCTTTCACACACAAATGACCCATCTACTCTCTCCATCTCTGTCTCTCTCTCTCCCTCGCTCTCTCGTTCCCAACACACAACATTCGGTGGCCATCACTATCGGAAGGGGCACGTACCACTTTTCCCACACGCTCACGCTGAGCTCATTTATGCTGATGTGCTTTAGGTGGGCGCCGCCCCCCCTCTTCCCGCTTGGTGCCGACCTCGAGGTTTGCTCGTGCTCCGAGTCTCTAGAATTCCCCCCTAACAAAGTCATTCCAGGAGTTAATCCCCCGGAGTCCCAGGCCGCGGAATGTGGTGGGGAACCTATTCTATGCGAAGAAAGAGGCCTTTTCGTTTCCAATCTACCATCAAGGTCCTCGCTCCCGACGTCGGGAAGAAGGAGTTGTACTGCTCCGTAGGACACGTAGGACCCTCTGGATTGAGGGCCCGTTCATGTGCACACGAGCTGGGACCCACTCGGGGCACAGACGGCTCTCACTTGTCTCATCTCCCAGAAATTTTCACGTGAAAATTTCTCTTCCCACGCGGACGCAGTTGGCCATTGCGGCTGTTGTTTCGACATGCTGCTGGACTTCGCCAGCGGTGGCTCAGTACGACAATGGCAACACAAACTTTGCTGACCATCCTGGACGCTCGTTGGGCATCCAAGCGTCGGCCCACGCCAATTGCTTCCGCAACGACAGCCCAGGGCCACCCGATGTGTGTACAATGCGCGACCCAGTGACGAAGGTGTGCCTGGCCACAGAAAAGAATTACAACTACCCGTCCACTGTGCTGCCACCCGATCCGCAGCGGTCGCGCGTGACGCTGGACCCATACATGCGCTCCTGCGCCGCTGGAGACCTGACATGCGTGCCCGACGGCATCCACACGCAGCAAAATATCGATTGGTCACAAGTGGAGGGCGCTGAGTTTATGGTGGTCCAGCGACGAGAGCTGGAGGGCAGCCTCAATATTTTCGTGGATGCCTCCAAGGGCAGCGACCAGACGGGCTGGGGGACGCAGGAGAGCCCCTTGCGCTCTCTTCGCGCAGGGCTGAAACGGTGGTTGATGCCGGGGAAGTGCTTTCCCTACTGTGGCTCCAGCTCGCTCACCCGCTCGGGCACCTTGCACATGCGCCCGGGCGTCTATTCAGGGCCCGAGAATCGCGAGATACACCTCATGGTCAGTTCGGGAGTGTCTGTGACGGTCAAGGTAGATGCAGACACGCAGAGCGGCCAGCGCGGAGTGTCAATGTCAAGAGATGCTGGTGTCGATGTGCGTATCGAGGGCGGCGCCTTCTGGCTGAAAGCTACTGGTACAGGCACCTTGTCGTTGCTGAGCATGTCAGTGCGCAACACTAGTTCGGATGCAGTGCTGGTAGATGCGTCCATACACCTCATCACCGACCTCCACTTTCCCCACGGGCGCTATGGGCAGGTGCGACGCGCGCTCGACGCCAACGGCGACCAAGTCACTTCGCCAAATTGGGATATTTCCGTGGATGAGAGGTTCGTTGGCAAGGATGTGGAGTGCGATGGGAGCGCGGGATGCAGCATCATGCGCTCCACCCACGCCTTTGACCCTCGCTTCCACGGCCCTTTTGCCGCTGCTGCCTCGGCTTGTACCACGTGTTCTGTGCCTGCTCCCACACCGGCATCAAGCCTCGATCAAAATTCGCAGTGGCCGCTGGGTCTGAGCGCCTTGATCTCCAATGCAGGCTTTGGGTGCACCAGTGGTGGTACGCTCACGGCAGTCACTGTGTCAGGCGTGCGCGGAAGCGGTTTTGGCGCCTACTTCACTGTTGCCAAGGGCGCTCTTACTGGCATCACTGTGACTGACCATGGCAGCGGATATGTGACAGAAGAAGGAGTGTCGATCCGTATCTTACGTGGAGGCCAAGGCTGCACCAACGTCTCGCTCGCGCCCTATCTCGTTTACGATACCAACGCCTTTACCTGACTGTGCGCGCTTGGAAAAATCTGCTTTTGGCGCGCAGCACGCGCGCACTTGGTTACCTTGGCACACCTGCAGAATGTTCCTGTATTTGTCTAAACCCATTTTCACCCACCAGGTTCCCGGTCGACCACCGGGGTTCCTAGAAGTCCGAGCAGACGTCTCTGGGCGATCGTCGGGGAATCTGTAAAATGATCAATTTGGATGTTTGAGGCACACATGGAGGGGGGGGAATTGACCAAAAAATGGAGAAAAAAGATTCATTTTTTTTGAAAAATAATAGAATTCTGATCGTGCGCCACTCAACAAAAACCAAAAAGAACATCAAGAGGACAAGACATTCTCCATCAATACGCCAAACACGAGAAGCAGATTACTACAGGCAATCTTCCGGGATTCTGGGGATGAGTGAAGAAGGGGGTTGTGTCGACTCTTCGGTTCATTTTTCGTGTTTGGTCGAATCGTTTCCATACCACAGTAAAACATGTAGATTAAGAGATCTGCACCGTTGGGTTGTGGTGAAGTGTGAGATTGTCTTGTGACACAGTGTGATATGGTCGTTAGATGCCCAATTTCTTGTGGCCAAGATGATGAGTACATGCTCAACTCTCATGCCCTACATGCGTCGCTTCATGAATCGTGCGTTATTTAGGCTATCACGTCCCCTATTTAGGCTATGACGTCCCCTATTTAGGCTATCACGTCCCCTATTTAGGCTATCACGTCCCCTATTTAGGCTATCACGTCCCCCAATAGCATGCCAGAAAAGCAGGACAGAAAAAGCTAAAGGTCCCAAAATACTCCACGAGGAATTTGTCGGCAGTGCAATTGAGGAGGATGTGAGTTTGGAAGATCAATACACAATCAGAATAAAACAATAGTCTTGACATCATCAATATACACTTTGATACAAGTTTATGTGGCCTTTCATCACAAGACCGCACGATGTTCGTTGCCTTTCATGACAAGACATTTCGTTGCCTTTCCTGACAAGACATTTCGTTGCCCCAAATGCTCCAACGCCATATTAATCAAAGTATTGTTTTCACTGTTTAAACTAAACTTTTGGGCAGGAGCCCGGGGACGTGATGGCCTAAAAACACGAAGGATTCCAGACTTGATGGTCGGGAGATCCTCAATTCCTTGTGCCCTGTATGGTTTTTTTTGGATGGGTACTGTAGCACTGTACAGGGTTTGCTCGACTGGTTTGAGGTAGACCTAGGGTTCATCAAGCTTCGTTTACTAGTATTTTACGTTGATTTGTGTACAGTCTGTTTTTGTGTCTCCTATGCTCTCCTCTCGCTCTCCTCTCGTCCTTTTTGGACGTCTTGCCCCCGAGCTGCCGCGCGCCACATGGTCACTACCAAACCCTGAGAGATGTGTTTTTAATCCAATTTTTTCAAAACGTACACTTACGGCGGCCGCGAGTCGACAATTCTCACACTTCTCACACTTGCGACGCAACCGACGCTACTGTCGCAAGTCGCGTTTTGCTCCACTTGCGGCCGCCGCAAGTCGGAAAAAAAATGAAATTTTGCAAAACCCAACAGGAAAAACAAAGATAAACTGGGATCAAAAATTTGAAAAATGTCGACTTGCGGCGGCCGCAAGTCGAAAGAGTCAGGCCTCAATCTTGTCAGTCGCATGGGTTTCTTTCTGCCTGCCACTCCTCTATCCTCACGTTTTGTACCCCTTGATTTCCATTCTTGGGCGTGCGGCGGCGGCACGCGCGCACTCGGCTACCTTGGTGCACCTACAGAATATTCCGGTATCGCCTAAATCCAATTTTACCCACGCAATTTGCAAGACACCAAAACCCATTTTTGTGGGCAATCAAATTTTTCGGGCCTAGGCATCCTAATTTCCATCTCGAGCCCTCATTTTCACCCTTTCCCAGAATCGATGCGGCCCCCGGTCGGCTGTTACCGCCGTTACCTCCATTCGCGGCACTAACTGGCGACCAGGGGCATTTCTGGGGCAAGGTGAAAACGGCGGTTTGATGCCGCGGAAGTAAGGAAAGAAAATAACGTTTGTTTTGCAGCTGACGCAGCCTGACTATGTGTTGTTTTCAATAAATCATATGTCATATTTGTTCAAAGTTTCTGAGGTGGGGAGGATGGGAGTGACGTGAGAGGGTGTAAGTAGGGCCTTGATTCTTGCTCCGAAGTAGGCTCTTGAGTCTTGCTCCCCATCTGAGGCTATCTCACCCACAGTCCTGGAGGCACCTCCAGAAACTAACTTGTACTTTGTACCGTGACAAAGTAAGTAAATTTTGAAAGATTCTTTTAAAAATTTAGATGTCTGGACTGTGTTGATTGTCAACATTCAAACTTGAATACTCACAATCAACAAAACTGTTGAACATGCACATTTGATTGTTGCTGAATATCAACAACTCGTATTGTCAATTGGCAAAATCATGAATGTATATCGTGACGATGCATCATTCAAGTGCCTTGAGGGACTTGTATCATTCAACTTGTCTCATCCAACTTGTCTCATTCAAGTTGTCTCATTCAACTTGTCCCTTGGTCTACAACCAAACTTGACTACTCATCATCAACACAACTCACGCACAAAAGAGTTTGGGATGAGCCGGGCGACAGCAAGGCCCCCCATAGGAGCAAGAACTGTAACGTATGCAGTGTGACTTGTTATGTAAAGTCTGGTGTGTGCCATGTTATTCCAAGCATGGAATAACATGTTATTCCAAGCATCCTGTCTCACGTCAGATGCTATGCGCCAAACACCCAAGCAACGAGCAGTCTTTTAATAATCTACATATAGCCCGAAATGTTTTGAATGTAGGTGTGCGTTTGGGAGGGTGGTTTGAGATGAAGTTGACTCCTGACGCCCAATAAAAAGATGCCTCTGTGATGTTGACTACTGTGAGTCCTGATGTCGCACATGAATGAATGAGTGATCCCTCTGTGATGTTGACTACTGTGATCTTGACTCCGAAGCAACGCGTGAATTTCAACATCAGCTCGATGTGTCGCATGTTTCCCTCTACTGCCGTCCATGTCACACATATGAATGAGTAATGTCATATATATGAATGAGTCCTGATGTCGCACATAAATGAATGAGTGAGGTGACACATATGAAAGAGTCAGGACACACGTATAAATCAGAAAACCCCCCTCTTTGATGTTGACTCCGAAGCAACGGGTGAATTTCAACATCAACTCGATGTGTCGCAATACAAAAATTCACGAAGTTTTTTGCAATCACATCGCTCTGAAAAGGCCCTGTTTCAAGTTGATTTTGACTCCAAAGCAGCGAGAGAATTCCAACATCAACTCGACATTTCGCAGTAGAAATTTTCCACAAACATCGATAGATGATTTTCAACAAAATGTCACGGTTGATTGTCAATGTTGACAATCACTGAAAATCCCCTTTGATTGTGCACTCACATCGACGGGAAATTTTTCAAAGTAGTGTGATGTGTCACAGTACAAATCCGCCAAATCATCTTTCGATTTTCCACGCAAATCACCCGTTGATTTTCAGCACAGTCCACAAGGTGATTTTGAATCACGATCATACGGTCATTTCAACATCTTATACACGTACAATTATGTATATCTATTTGCTTGCCCACTACTCGTGCGATTCACTCGCGAGCAATTCTTTGCTGATAATGTGTGGCCTTGTACAGCGACTGGGCGCGAATACCAGACGGGGCAGTTGGCACAGAAGCGTTCTGTCAGGCAGGCAACAACAAGAAGTAGTGCACTCACGAACCCACTCAAGAACCTTCTCACTTCAAATCAGCTCCGAGCCATCACCAACGTCTGTTGTGTGTGTGTGTACTTGTATGTGCGTGTGTGTATGTGTGTGTATCAATCGATTCCTCTACCGATTTCCTGCGATAATCAACTGCTACCCTATAAGCACACCTCCACACTCAATCAGTGCTACTCGAGAGAGAGGCGGGAGCACCAGCACCACAAGTCCAAAAAACAGCGACAGAACATTACACACACGCAGCGGCACAAGGTGAACACCGTGACAGCGACATACCTCCACAAGGCACACACCGTGACAGCGACATACCTCCACAAGGCACACACCGTGACAGCGACATACCTCCACAAGAAAGCGACATACCTCCACAAGTGGCCCACTTCTCCCTGGCTTGCTGCGATTTAT
>Ga0335398_10009186_pt1 | contig 11500 bp, 18 predicted proteins | sample BON03_FD_205742 | JGI IMG/M metagenome (GOLD analysis project Ga0335398, IMG submission 205742) | Freshwater microbial communities from Lake Bonney liftoff mats and glacier meltwater in Antarctica - BON-03 (spades assembly) (version 2) | ecosystem: Environmental > Aquatic > Freshwater > Ice >...
GCAATATGCTGCGGCTCACTTGGCCGACAGGTCGGCTCTGGTTGAAGGGAGAGAGGCGAGCTGACCGCTGCGCGGTCTGGGAATGCGGATCGGAACGACTCTTCAAGCTCGCTTGAGAGATCGCACCATGCCGCTGTCCTGACATCCGACTTCGTCGGTGCCACCCGCCTCTATCCCCTGTCTCTATTATGCCTCCCATTATGCCTTCCATAAGTGGTTCAACTCAGCCCTGCTTTCAGCCGTGGAAAAAAGGTGCAAAAGGGGTCAGGCATGGTTTGTTGACATTTGAGGCCGGATGGAGGAAGAAGAAGAAGTGGAAAGGTAAAAGGTGGGAAGGAAGGAAGGAAGGAAGGAAGGAAGGCGGAAAACGCGGGGGGAGGATTGAAAGCCTGGCCGTTCGCGGATCTTTGCGGGTCATTCAAAATCTAAAATCTAACATCCAAAATCATCCCCCCCGGAAGGCAACGGATTCGGACATCCGGTATCTTCGGTGCGTCTATTTGAGGGTTTCGAGAATATTGTCTTTCGAGACACCCTTGTGATCCGCTACCAACCGCAGGATGGAATTCAGGGTTCCAATCCGCAAGGAATAATGGTTCGGAACCGGCATCCGCTGATGCCCTGGATTCTTGGTATCGAGAATGATATGACTTCCCGTCTGATGCATGGTGCGATAACCCCAGTGCTTGCAGAGGCAGTTAGCCAATTCCCGTCCTGATAGATCTCTGGGCAGTTTCAATCCCGGTCCTCAGGCGATGGCAAAACTCTCATCTCTTACCAAGTGCAACCGCACGGTCTTGGGCGCAGACGCCGGGGAGTCAAAAAAATAACCCTGCACCGCGTCGGAGACAGCTGTTCGTAGTGCCGACCAGTCATCCCCTTGGGTGACAATGGATTCTGTCAGACACTCCGCGACAAACCCGCCGTCTCCCTCCTGAACCACCTCAAAAATCAAGTCTGACATCTTCGAAAAATACACCTATCACCCTTAAACTCAAAGCCCAAAAGACGGGTCCATTGGAAAAAAGACGGCCCGCTGGTTGTTGTCGACGCCGTGGATTTGGCAGCCATTCTGGGCGAAAAAGAGGCTGACTTCTGAGCCGATGAGTTCGGAGGAGCCTGTGATGAGGATAGATTTCATGGGAAGATTAAAGACAATGCCTCACGCAAAGGCCGGGGCTGCAACGGATCTGTAAGAACGGCCAGGCTTTCAACGGCGCAAAGGGGGAAGAAGTAAAAGGTAAAAGGTGGGAAGGTAGGTGGGAAGGTGGGCTGCAACGGATTGGGCGGAGCCCGAACGGCCAGGTTTTCAACGTGGGAAGGAAAAAGCAGAACGTCGAACAGGCGGAGGGAGAATTTAACCACTTATGGGAGGCAAAATAAAGCCTTGCAATATGCTTCGGCTCACTTGGCCGACAGGTCGGCTCTGGTTGAAGGGAGAGAGGCGAGCTGACCGCTGCGCGGTCTGGGAATGCGGATCGGAAGGAAAAAAGGGGTCAGGCATGGTTTGTTGACATTTGAGGGCGGATGGAGGAGGGGGAAGAAGTAAAAGGTAAAAGGTGGGAAGGTAGGTGGTTCAACTCAGTCCTGCTTTTCGCCATTCTGAGAGAATTCTTCTTCGGAAACTGCCGCGACATAGGACTCGATACGGCGCACAGCTTCGAGGATGTCCCTGAGCCGGGCCTCTTGCTCAATGTCCATAAAGGAAAACGGCAGTCGAAAGGATGTGATCGGAGCGATTGCGGTCGGAGGTCTTCAAAAGGGAGCTGAGCAGGACGAAATCGACAGGGCGTCCGGCAATCTCTTCCGCTTCCCCGGCCATTTCCAAAATTTCGGGAATCGTCGACCCCGAGGCCGGTTCAACGAGCAGATCGAGATCACTGCCGGCATGCTGGTCACCCCGAGCCATCGAACCAAAAACGGCAAGGCCCCGGAGGCCATGCTTTCGGCAGAAAGGCGCAAAATCGTTTTTCAGGTGTTGCAATGTGTCTTTCGGCATACTTTTTAACCTTTCCGAAGATTGCCCGAAAGGCGAAAAGCGGAAATAGAAAAGTGGCTGCAGCGGACGGACAGAAGAGGGTCGAGGTGAGAGCGAGCAAGGGCGAGGGAAGCTCACGCCCTGAGTATGGTTTTGTCTCCCGGCCCTGCAACGGATGCGCAGCAACGGCCGGGCTTTCCAACATTTTGTTGCCCCTTATAGGATGCGCTCTGCGCATAATTTTCAAAAAGGATTGACCACCTCAACGCCGGCATAAATTTGTCCAGAAGAGAGGTCTTCGGACAGGATCCGCTGACATCCCGCAGCGACGGCACCGGCCACAATGAGGGAATCCCACCACGACAGACCGTAGCGGACGTGGATGGAATAGCCATCGGTCATCAGATTTTCGTTGAGTACCACTGGCCGCCAGAGCATTAGGTCGGAAACTTCCTCCCAGGCCGCGGGCAAAGAAAGACCCGGCTTGAGCTTTCTCGTGACATTGACAAAATACTCGTTCAAGACCTGAATGGAAAGGCGGCCACTTCGCTCCTCCCACAGTTTCTTCATCAGCGTGGCCGCCACCTGTTGCTTTCCGGGCTCAGACGCGTCACGAGCGTAGAGAAGAATATTCGTATCCACGAAGCTCCTATCGCTCATAGAGTTCCTCCCGGATGGGATACGCCGTCTGTGCGTCCTTCAAGGTCAGGGGTTCCCTCGCCAAGTAACGTTCTCTGGCCTTTCCATAAGAACATTCGGACTCCATTTTCTCCCGCAAGGTGTCTCCAAGCAGACGCGAAACACTCGAATCCTGTTCAGCTGCCCAAACCTTTGCCCACCGAAGCACTTTCTCATCCACAGTTATTGTCACGTTTTTCATGTTACACGAACTTCGTGTCGTTGAGTGCGCCTGTCAAGAACGAGCGAAGAAAAAGCTAAAACGCTGAGTAAGAGGGTCGGGTGCGGGTGGAAGTGCAGAAGGGGTCAGTCCTCACGCAAAGGTTGGAAGGGGCGCAAAGGAAGAGGTGGAGAGGTAAAAAGGTGGAAAGTAAAAGGTGGACTGCAACGGATTGGGCGGGGCCCGAACGGGCAGGCGAAGACAATTATGAGATATGAATGATGAAGTATGAATGCAAGGGATCGGGCGGAGCCCGAACGGCGGGGGTTTTCAACGCGGAAAGGTATGAAGGCGGAAAATGGCACTCCTTCGCCTCCGCCAGGTCTCGGAAATCTTTCACGGTCATGATTCAAACTCCCCGCCAGACCTCCAGCAATTCCCCGCGGCTTTGCGGAGAGACATAACGGTTAAATTTCTCCCGCATCAAAACCTCCTCCAACTCGGCAAAGGTCGCTTCGGAAAATACCAGTGGCGCGTGACGATCCAAAACCATCCGCACACAGAGGTCCGCCATGCTTTCTGAAATCAGCTCGGATCTCCTGATTGAGTAAATCCTCCAAGACCGACTCTGACAATCCTTCCACCTGAGAATTAAGCCTGTCCATGGCTTGGGTGATTTTGCGGTTTTCTCCGGCCACGAGTTTTCTGTAAAGAGCCATGGGCAGGAAGACACCCAATTTCCGCTTTTGGCGTCGGATGATCACAGGTTCCTTCATCATTTTTCTTCGGGGGTCAGGGTGCATAATCGTATCGATTCCTCTTTTGAATGGTCCATGGCGGGGAAAGAAAGCCGCAAAGGTGCCACCCGGCTAATTTTCACTTTTTTTCTTTCATTGCTCGGACGACCTGCTGGAAGGTTTCGTAAACCCGATCGCGCGAATGGGCATATTCCAGATGAATTTCGGTCCTAGAGTTTTGGCGGAAAATCACCCGCAGACCGCCGATCCGAAGACGATTGAATCCTTCCAAGGGGGCTGCGAGGGCTTTGATGCTCCCTTTTCCGTTGGCCAGTTGGCGTAAGGCCAAACGAACTTTGTGTTTGGTCTCAGGAGGAAGTTTGGTCAGCCAGCCCTGGACTTGTTCAGAGGCCGAAATTCTCATCCTCAAGATCAAGGGTTTGATAGGTGCCCCGCTCCGCCCTGGCCCGCGTTAATTCCTTCATGGCTGCAGGATCTGCCAGAACATCAATCGTTTCGATGAGGGCCTCATAGTCTGCCACGGGCATGGCCACGAAGGCGGGTTTGTTGCGGTTGGCAATGACAAACTGCCGATCCCCCCGGCACAGCTTGGTCAGCTGAGCCTGGGCCTCCCTCATGTTGTATGTATCAATCATGAATTACGTATATAACTCGAAAGGCGAAAAGTCAAAAGCGGAGTAAAACCCAAAGGGGTCAGTCCTATAATCTACATGTTTTGGCTGCGGAACGAGGATTGCCGAAAATCTCCGCCAAATCGGAAAAGAGGGCGACCAATTCCTTTTGGAGAACATCTTGTGCCGCGATGGGTGAGGTAACCACGGGAGGGGTCATCGCAGAAAAAGTTCAATTCAAAATGAACTGAAAATATGAAAGGCGGATGGCGGAGGAAGAAGCCTCACGCAAAGGATGGGAAGGAAGGGGGTGGGTCGGTGGAAGGTGGGAAGGAAAAAGTAGAAATGGCGAAGGGCGGAGGGCGAAAAGAAAAAGTGAGATGCTGAAAGTGGGTGAAATTTACTTTTTGCGCTTGATCGGGTGCTTGAATTTGAGCACGGCGAAATTGAGTTCGATCGACGTTTCCGAGTCGCTTGTCTGCAATTCGTGATCAAAAAGCTTGGATACGATTTCACCGCTCCGCGGCATGAGATTCTTCTGTTTGGCGTCATCTTTGACGACAGACAAGGCCTTTTTCGCTAAAAGCCTTGGGCAAGACAGGCGAGTGCTTCAATTTGTTGAACGGGTGGAAATTTTCCACCAGTTCCTGTTTCTCCGTTTTTTGAAGGCGGATGATGTAGCCTTCGGGAAATTTGTCCGGGTTGTTTGCGACCGCTTTATTGATATCACGGGTTGAAAGGAAGAAGAACCACGAATGTACGCCTGCAACGGATCGAGGCGCAGCCCGAACGGCCAGGCTTTCAAATTGCTTCCATTCGAGTTTGTCCAACGGGGCGAAGTTGATGAGATATCTCCTTCAATGGATTTTTCCAACGAACTCCGGGAAAACGGGAAAAATCGCTGTCAGCGCTGTGTAATTCGGCTTGATTCTCCACCGCCAGCGCCGCGATCTGGGCGTCGGTCGTCAAATTTCCCCCGGCTCCAAGGCGATTCAGAAACCCGAAAAATATTCCGGAAAAGCGAGGCCTTGGATTCAGAATTCGAACCGGCTCCTGATCCAACCAATCCCCAACATGGCGCACGGCGGCGTCCACCGGCATCGGATCCGTCAATACCTTGGGGTGCGTCATCAAGCGAACAAAGCCCGCCGCAGCTATCCACGAAAGCCCGATGACGGTGGTCCCGTTTAAACATTCCTCCCACCATGCCTTCGCCTCCTTGTGCTCGACCGCTTTCACGTTATAGGCGAAAACGAGGAGATTGATGTCGGGGACAATCATTCTTTCGGCGGTGCGAACCGCTCGGTTTCCAATTCATCAACGAGCTGATTGAGTCGGGCCGTGTCAATTCCGGGCCGGAAAGCGGAGGAATGCGGCTTGACGCGAAAAGGCGTGCGGGGTTTAGGACTCTCTACCTTACGACCCGTCCTGAGCCCGAACCCTTCATGAGGGCTTCGACCTCGGCCCGGGAGGTGTAGTTGATGTCGCCGCCGATGGAATGACAGAGGCAGGAGGCGGCCACGGCAAAGGCGATGGCTTCTTCAGGCGCACTCAGTTCCGGAGTATTGAGGGCAAAGATCAGCCCCGCCCCGAAGGAATCTCCGCCCCCGACACGATCGACGATGTTTTTGATTTGGTAGGGTTCATACTTTCCGCTGCGGAGGGGCGCGAAGGCCACCTGATCGGAGGCCACATCCAGCAAGATGGCTCCCCAGTTGTTGTGCGAGGCGGAAAGGCTCTCCCGCAGAGTGATGGCCACTTTGCAGACATTGGGGAACTGAGCCGCGATCTTGCGGGCGACGTCAGGGTATTGATCGATGGCCAACTCGCCGGATTCGACATTCGTTTCAGCCGCATGAATCCCCAGGACATCAGCAGCATCTTCCTCGTTGGCGATGACCACATCAACAAAGGGGAGGATCGTGCGGATGGTTTTTTCAGCCAGAGCTTTGGCCTCCGTGCCGGGCTCCCAGTTCCAGAGTTTTTTGCGGAAATTGAGATCGCAGGAAACGGTCAGGCCCTTTTGTTTGGCCCTCTCGACGGCATGACGGACGGCATCTGCGGAGACTTGCGAGAGCGCGGGCGTGATTCCCGTGGTGTGCAACCAACCGGCTCCCGCGAGGATGGTGTCCCAATCATAGTCCGAGCCCGGCGTCAGGCTCACGGAGGAATCGGCCCGGTCGTAAATCACATTGCTGGGGCGTTGGTTGGCCCCATTCTCGAAAAAGTAGAGTCCCAAACGTCCCGCTTTCGTCCGGAGGATACCGGAGGTATCGACGCCCAAACCGCGAAAGACGCTCACACAGGAGTCGGCGATGGCGTGCTGCGGCAAAGCGGTGACAAATCGGGCCTCGGCACCAAGCTGAGCCAAGGACGCAGCCACATTGGCCTCGGCTCCGCCAAAGGTGAGGTTGAGCGGGCCGGGGGCGGATTGCCGAAAGCGCAAGACGCCCTCCGGGGCAAAGCGCCCCATGACTTCCCCAAAGGTGATGATGGGTTTCATTTTTTTTAACGGATGTTGCTAATAATCTTTCTGGCTTCGGCCGCGAGGGTGGTGATTTTTTCCCAGGCTCCGGCGTGGATCAAATCCGGCGGTGCGAGCCAGGATCCCCCGAGCGCAGCCACATGGGTGTCCGCCAGATAGGAAACCATATTTTCGGCGTTGATGCCGCCCAAGGGGAGAAACTTCAGATCCAAATGAGCATACGGGGCCGCCATCGCCTTGAGGTAGGAGAGCCCGCCGGAGGCTTCTGCGGGGAAAAATTTGAGCAACTTGCAGCCATGTTCGAGCGCGAGTTCGATCTCGCTGGGGGTGAGAATTCCTGGTGCAAACGACAACCCCGCTTCGCGGGCCGCGTTGAGGATGCGGGGATTAACACCCGGAGCGACGCCAAAGGCCGCATCCGCTTCCACCACCTGAGCCACTTGGTCGGTCGTCAAAATCGTCCCCACCCCGGCGACCATTTCCGGAACCTCGCGCCGAATGGCCTTGAGGGCCTCTAAGGCCACCGGCGTTCGGAGGGTCAGCTCGATGGCCCCAACGCCACCGGCGAGGAGCGCCTGCGCCAATGGCACGGCGTCATCGATGCGATCTACGACGAGAACGGCAACGATGCCGCTTTCAATAATTTTTTCGGCGAGGGAGGGATCAAAGGCTGGAGTCATAAGAGTACAACTTAAGCCTTCAGGTCGGGAAGGTCCAGCCAGCACCGCTGGTCGCTGCTCTTGAGTCCAACTTCGGCCAACTGGACGCCTTTGGCTCCTTCGAGCAGGGTCCATCGGAACGGCTCGTCGAGAACGACGTGACGGAGGAAGAGTTCCCATTGGATCTTGAACGCGTTGTCGTAAGTTTCTTGTTCGGGGACTTTGGCCCAACCATCAAAGAAATCGATTGGTTGTTTGATATCAGGATTCCAGACCGGCCGCGGCGTGTTGCCCGCGTGTTGGATCCAGACATCGCGAAGTCCCACCACTGCGCTGCCTTTGGTTCCATCGACCTGCATAGTCAGGAGATCATCGCGGCGCACCCGAACATTCCAGGACGAGTTGAAGTGGGCCACGACGCCATTTTCGAGTTCAAAAGTGGCATAGGCCGAATCGTCGGCGGTGCAAACATAAGGTTGGCCTAATTCATCCACCCGCTCGGGAATATGGGTGGAAGCAAGACAAGAGACTTTTTTGACTTTGCCAAAAAGGTTATCGATGACATAGCGCCAGTGGCAGAGCATATCGATCACCATGCCGCCGCCGTCTTCCTTCCGGTAGTTCCAACTTGGTCGCTGCGCCGGAATGGTATGACCCTCAAAGACCCAATAGCCGAATTCTCCGCGCACGCTGAGGATCTCGCCGAAAAATCCACTTTCTTTCAGCCGCATAAATTTGACCAATCCAGCGAGCCAGAGTTTGTCTTGGACGACGCCATTTTTCACCCCGGCGTCGCGACAAATCTCATAAAGCTTATAGGCATTGTCCGTGGTAATGGCGGTGGGTTTTTCGCAATAGACATGCTTGCCGGCCTCGGCCGCCTGTTTGACCGCATCGAAACGACGAAGAGTGCTTTGGGCATCAAAATAGATCCCGTAGGCCGGATCATTCATCACGCTGTCGAGGTCGGTGGTCCATTTATTCACCGAAGTGCGCTCGCAAAGCTCTTTCAGTTTGGTTTCATTGCGACCGACTAAAACCGGGTCGGGCATGATTGTTTCCGTCGGAGTGACTTTGACCCCGCCCTGTTTGATGATGGCATCAATGGAGCGAAGCAAATGCTGGTTGGTGCCCATGCGTCCGGTGACGCCGTTCATGATGATTCCAATTTTGTGTGTTTTCATAAGAAATTTTCCTCACGCAAAGGGTGGGAAGGATGAGAAGGTTTTTTTAGAGGTTGTTAGAAATACGTTCGATGCCGTCTTTGAGATGGCGTGCCCCGAAATTGAGAAGCAGCCCTAATTTTTTTCCACTCAGCCGCAGATAGGAAAACAGTTGCTTGGAATGAATTTTCTTCAACTCTTCGACCGATTTCAGTTCAAGAATGACCTTATCGTTAATGAGAAGATCCGCCCGAAAAGCATCTTCCAGGATTAATTCGCCGACATGGATGGCGATGGGAACCTGAGAAGACACCTGCAATCCTTTCTGAGAGAGTCGAATCGCCAAAACCCGTTCGTACACCGACTCCAGAAGTCCAGGCCCCAATTCCGTATGGACAGAAAAAGCTTCGTCTAAAACCATCTTGGAAATCGTATTTTCATCCCAGCCGGCAGTTTCCTGTCCTTCCTTTTCACCCTTCCCACCCTTTGCGTGAGGCAATTCTTCCTCCGGCTTCTTGGTGCATTGGGGTTGGGCGCCTTCGGGGAGCGGCGGGGCGTCTTCCCCCCCGGCCGGCGGGAGCGAGCCGTCGAGTTCTTGCCGCCAATGGGCAACATCTCCGGCCGGTCCATAACAGTAGATCATCCGCAAGGGCGTTTCGCCAATGTTGGTCAGTTGATGAAAAACGCCGCTGGGAATGAAAACCATCTGCCCGCTGGTGACCGTTTGGCGCTCCTCGCCCAAACACATTTCGCCAGTGCCTTCGACGACGAAATAGACTTCTTCCTGTTCCTGATTATGCCAGGGAACTTGTCCACCTTTTGCTTCCAGGGTCACGTTGCCGATGGCAAAGTTTGTCGTCTGGATCGGAGCGACACCCCCGGCGAGGTTTTGGGTTTTGCGCCGGGCAGGAAACCGCCGGCCTTCGATTTTTGCGAGATCAGAGATAATCATAATATGTTAGTGCTGGAGGGTGCCAGGCCCTTGGCACCCATTATTTTTCCACTCCTCCGAAGAAAGTGTAGTAGGGCTTGTCTTCGATCAGGCGCTGGAGATAAAGGGCCAGTTCGCGGGCGTGGTAGTCGCCCCACATGGAGGACTCGCCGCGGGGGATTTTACTCCCAGCGGGGATATGATCCCAGCCATTGGGCCGGTGGTAGATGGAATGCAAAATGAGCCCCTGGTGATTGGGGTCAGTGGAAAGGTAGGGTTCTCCCAGGACCGTGTCCGCCACGGCCAAGCCGGCCTGCCAATACTTAGTGCCCCGGTCGTCGCCCTTACTTTCGAGATAGCGCCCGAGACGAAGCAATCCCTGGGCGGCAATGGCGGCGGCGGAACTGTCCACCGGTTCGTAATCGTTTTCGATTTGCGCAGGTTGGTTTTTATAGTCTCCCAGTTTGTGCAGCAGCGGCGCGCCGGTGTCCCAATACGGGATGCCGTCGGTGGGGGTCTCAGAAATGTAATGGTCGCAGGAAGCGAGAGAAGGCTTGAGCAACATCTCCTCGACGGCGGCGCGGCCACCGAAGGGCTTGAGTTCGCTGTCGGCCAAAGTCGCCACCCATTCCAATTGTTCGGGATAGCCGGCGATGATCCAGGACTGCCCGCGCGTCCAGGTGGTGAAAGGCGAATAACCTTGCTGTGAATTGGGACAGCGGAAGTTTCCGTCGTTGAGATTAAAAATGCTCTCATGGGCGGTGCGTCCGCGTTCGTCGTAGGCATCGCGACCTTCGCCGTAGAAGACAGCATAGTCGGATGTGGCCCGGGCGTGCTGGAGCAGACGATCCAAGAGGGAGATTTTTAAATCTTTTTCCCCCATGAGAACATGACCGAGCGCGTGGGAAACGGACAGAGCCCGGAGGGAGCGAATGGTATCGGCAAAGAGCGAATGCGGTCCATTGAATGAATAGATGTATCCCCCGCCTCCCGCGATTGCCGTCCAACGTGCAGCTTGCACAGCACCGGTACATTTCAGCGCCAGTTCGTAGAAATCCCGTTCGCCCGCGTCGGCGGGAATCCGTCCCTCGGCCATGAGGCGGAGCAAATTTCCGTAGGTGGAGATGTTATTGAACCCGTGATCATGAACCCCGATGTGGGTGATGTGGTGGGCCATACGCTCGCGGGTGTGGTCGCGGCCAAGGGAGAGAAACCTTTCATCGCCGGTGGCGTCATATTGCAAAATGGCCGAGCCATAAACGAAGCCCTGGGTCCACTCGGTCCAGCCCCGGGCGGTGTATTTTCCTTCGACCGTGAAAACCGGAGTGGCCGAACCGGGTGTTTCCGCCGCGTCGATGGAGAGGATTTTGGGAGCGGAGGCTTCCCAAAGTTTTTGGACTTTCGGGGCAAGGTGCTCCGGAGTGAGGTCGGGACGAAGAGTAATCATAAAAAAAAATGGAAAAGAGCCTCAGGCAAAGGATGGGAAGGGTGCTACGGGGTGACCCCCGCCTTTCCCCCCTTCCCATCCTTTGCGTGAGGCAATCTTCATGGATTAAAGGCGGCGAAGATGGAATCCGCCATCGACATTGATGACGTCGCCGGTGGAGAAGGGAAAATGTCCCGCGAGGATGGATTCGACCGCACGACCGAGGTCCGTCGGGGTACCCCAGCGCATTTGCGGCACGAGGCCGTCGGCCAACATCTGGTCGTATTTGTCCTTCACTCCTGCGGTCATGTCGGTCGCCATGATGCCGGGACGGAGCTCGAGGACCTGGATCTTCTCCGCCGCGAGGCGCACTGCCCAAAGCTGGGTCGCCATGGCCAGGCCGGCCTTGGAAATGCAATACTCCCCCCGGTTAATGGAAGCCGTGTTGGCCGAAAGTGAGGTGACAAAAATTAATTTATAGCCGGTGGTCAGCCGGGAGTTTCCGGGATTCTCGAGCCAATAGCGGGCCGCCAACTGGGAAAGAAAATAGGGGCCCTTCAGGTTGACCTCGATCACCTCGTCGAAGATTTCTTCGGTCGCCTCGGTGATATCCGCCCGAATGCGGGGGGCGATGCCGGCGTTGTTGACCAA
>Ga0335398_10009195_pt1 | contig 11494 bp, 14 predicted proteins | sample BON03_FD_205742 | JGI IMG/M metagenome (GOLD analysis project Ga0335398, IMG submission 205742) | Freshwater microbial communities from Lake Bonney liftoff mats and glacier meltwater in Antarctica - BON-03 (spades assembly) (version 2) | ecosystem: Environmental > Aquatic > Freshwater > Ice >...
TCACACACCTACAGACATGTGTGTGTATATATATATATATATATATATATATATATATATATATATATATATATATATATGTATATATGTATATACATATATGAATATAGCGAGAGATATATATGTATACATCTATATATATGAATATATATACATACATACATAATTATGTAAACATACATAAATATACACATACATATATATATATATATGTATACATATATATATATATACATATGTACATATACTTAATCAAAGTAAGCGCGGACTTTGTCCTTTTTCGTGATTAAGATTTGAGGAAAATGTGTGCATTGCATCGCAACAACAACAGATGGAATTATTTTTTTCTCTCTGTCACGGTATGACTCATTTCAAAATTGAACAAGCAAGTTGCGGATTGGCAAGAAATCCTTCTAGGGTTGGACATTTCAAGTTCTGTGGTGTGAATTATTCTAGGAGGAGTGCGGAAAATAAGTTAGTCACTTGAAGTGAGAATATCGCAATTTGGTGTATTGGGTTTCGATCTTAGCAAATCCGAGTACATCCAAGAAAATCCTTACAAGTCGACAATTACGTCTACTTTGCATCTTTTTAACGGCCATGTATCTTGCAGTTTCTGCTGGACTGCAGCTCATCACAACGATGCCACAGTTACGTCTACTCCAAAACATTTTATAACGATGGCGACAGTTAAGTCTATTCCAAAATATTGCAAACAGTAAGAATGTCGAATCGTGACTAAAATTGAATAGGCTTTGGCCTAAGGCCTCAGTAGGTGTAGGACAGTATGTGACAGTGTGTTGGGACCGAAAGCTGGACTTTAGGACCGAAAGTTCCACTTTCAAAGTCGATCTTTCTACGAGGCCTTCAAAACGTACCTTTTCTTTAAAGAAAATGTTTTGGTTCCAACCTGAAGGCCTGGGCCGGATAATCCAAACGCCTCGCGCTGGTACGGGTGACTCCGCAGAATTCGACGTTATCAATGTTCGTTTGTGTTAAATCGGCAGAGGCCCGGGAACCTCTTGGTTCGAGAATCTCAAAGTCGATACATGATACTGATTTCAATGAATCTTGACAGCATCCAGAATCTCACACAAATGCCCCGGGCCAAAAAACTGGGCGGCACAAAAAACCGGGCACATTACACCACACCGTGGCCACTCTACACTACGCCTGGTTTTGTTTTCGGTTTTGTGTTGCAGCTTTTTGAAGGAAGGGGAGAAATTGCTGTTTCAATACATCGAAATGAGTATCATGTATCGATTTTGAGATTCGCGTGCCATTGTCTTGTTCAGTTTGCTTGCTCCCTCCCCTTGATCATTGTGCATTACACCCAAACATTCAAAATGCAGGCTTCTATCCAGCCTGAGGTTGTCCTGGCTTCTTTCTGGGATTCCAAACCGATGGTTCCGAATCGATACCGTTGACTAGGATATGTTGACTAGGATATGTTGACTAGGATATGTTGACTAGGATATGTTGACTAGGATATGTTGACTAGGATATGTTGACTAGGATATGTTGACTAGGATATGTTGACTAGGATATGATTCCAGTCCGTGAATCGTTGCGGAATTTGTACATGGAGCCATCACGTGAGACACCAGAGTGATTTTAGAAATCCGCACATTTCCGAGCCCTCAGGGCCTTCGGAGTTTGTACCCCACAGAAAGTGACGAAGGTTGCGTTTGGATTGCTGTACGCAAAGTTGATAGTCAACTTCAGTCACGAATCAGACTTCACGTCCCTGAAGACTCCTGTTTAATCTACAACTGTGTTCCACGTAAATTGAAGAGACATTCCTCTCAAAACCAAAATGCCGATATTCGCCATCTTCTCGACTCTCTAGTCTCTGCCCTTGCATTTTACGCCACCGCGTTTAGGTCTAAACTTTTTTTTTTAATCGAATTGATAGTCAACTTCAGTCACGAATCAGACTTCACGTTCCTAAAGACTCCTTTTTAATCTACAACTGTGTTCCACGTAAATTGAAGAGACATTCGTGACTGAAGTTGACTATCAACTTTGCGTGCTGTCATGAATGTTGCATGTGTTGCAGTGTGTTGCATTGTGTTGCAGTGTCTTCTGAACTCTGTTTTCGCTTTTTTGCCCCAACAATTTTACATGTTCTATTTCAAGTTTTGAGGAAAGGTTTTTCTGGAAACCCATAAATGTTTTGTACAAAGCAAATTCAACTTTTTCAACCGAGGGTAACTTGCAAGCTCCGACTCCCTTCGCAAGTTGTTTCACAAACGACAATTGCGAGTGACCCTGGGGCACACTGCTCTTGCAAATTTCAAACATCTTGGATTTTTTGGCCGAAGAGGCGCGCTGACAATCACAGAATTTCCTTGATTTTTACTCGGAAAAGTTTGTGTATGTAACCTATGTAACCTTTTTGTTTCCAGTGCTATGTTGGCGTTTTTGGAGTGGGCGCTGAGGCTTGTGTGGATGGGGCCAGCACCAGATGTAGCGCTAAATGTCTTGTCGGGCCAGCGCTACATATCACATGTCATGCTACAGGTCATCTCTCACATGTGATGCTACATGTCATCTCTCACATGTGATGCTACATGTCATCTCGGCCCAGCGCTACATGTCATACCCTCTAGCACTTGTGAGGTGAGGTATGTTGCAGGTGCTGTGGCGGGTGTAGGGAGAGCATCAGGGCATAGTGATGGAGCGGATGCGGAGAGAGGTGACGGCGGCTCGGAAACCACGCAGCCGTCGCGAGTTCTTCCTGCGTCGCTTCTTGAAGATGTACACCTTGGGTGCCTGCCACACACAATGTCCACAACTCAACGTCAGTACCAAACAAAGTCTACAGCAATTCCTGTAATTCCTGTTTGCTGCGCATGATACAAGGGCGTTTATTTACTGTGCATCATACAAGGGCGCAGCTCGGCCTGCTGCCCCAAAACACCTCAGCACCTCACTTTCTGCAACTCCAGTCTCAACGCACAAGCCTTGTTTTCTTTTCACATCGCACCAGTCAAAGGCCCAGACACTCTGGGGCGCACGGCAGTGGAGGGGCTTTAGCCCCTGCGCTGTCGAGCGCCCGAAGGGAAAAGCCCGCGGAAGCGGGCATTCGGTTACCTTCACACGCATACGGAATTTGCGAGACGTTGAAACCCACAAATTCACCAATACGCCGACACTCAAATTTCAAAAAACAATCCCACACCCCTTATTCAGCAAACCCCTGTGTCCACCCTTCCCAGAATTGACCCCCAATGGCGTGTTAACCCCAATTGGCCATAACAGCGGCCACAAGAACAGGAGAACGAGGGTCAATCTGGGAAAGGGTGAAATCGGCAGTTTGCACGGAAGTAATATTCATGTGAATTTTTCGACGGTCTCCCGCCCTCGGGGGAAAAGGAAAAATTAAAAATACAACAGTTCCGCCATCTTTCTAATCAAAATTATTAAAAAAAAAACGCAGACAGTCTGCGGGACGCAAAAGGTAACCCGAGAGGCGAACTGCAGCGTCGGGGCTGAAGCCCTCCGCAACCGCACGCCCCCATTTTTTCTCGTCTGCATGACCCGAGTGGCGTGCGGGAGCATCAGGGCGAAAGCCCCTCCGCCGCCGCGCGCCCCAGCAGTCCGACCCGAGGCGGGAACGACGGCGAGGAGAGTCATTGTTCTGGATGAGTTTTCTCATCGTCAATCGTGGGAGCACAAGTAGAGGGGGAGTGGGAACAGACCAGTGTCATTTGCTCGATCACTGCCGTTATAGAGGCACCCGCAATGTATGGCTGCCCCACTGTACAGACACACACACACACATGTGCATACACTCAGTGTGGGGCAGGCTGAATTGAAGTCTCAGACTAGCACACGCAGACAAGGAGGTGCACAAGAGACGAGCACACGCATGCGCGCAGTTGAGGTTGGCGTGTAATGCGCGGGAGTGCAGACCTGTGGTGTTGCCCTTGTCGCCTAGGAGCATCACCTTATCGAGCACAACAGTCTCACCTGTTCCAAAAGAAATACATGCGTAACCAGAGCATTCGCTGAATTGGCATATACAGAGGGGACGGCGAGATGATGAGTGCACAAGTGCGGGCATGCAGCAGGCGTACCGACTTGGCGACCGATCATGTTCTCGGTGACGATGCTGTCGTCGACCGTAACCTTGTACTGCTTGCCCCCAACCTCGGCCACGGCAAAAGCAGTCGCCGGCGTGAATACACGCCCTCCTTCCGACGCTGCCGGGCTCGAGCTCATCGCGCGTGCCTTGCCGCAGCCTGCAGCACCCCAGCGCGCGACGCACATTTGCGCAATCGGCATTCGCACGTTGAGCGCCCCAAGCTTGGTCTTCCACAACCCGCAGCTGTCCGGCTGCTGAGCAAAAACGGCAGCCGGAGCGGCGCGCAGTGTGGCGCGAGATGATGCGGCACGCATGGCCGGGCACAGGCCGTCGACAGCCCCCTTTGCCCAGCCCCACATCGCTCCCCGCGTCCCCATGTTGAACTTGCTCGGGTTACACAATATTAAAATTGTTGGAAAGAAAAAAGAAGACTCTAGGCGAGAACAATCTATATCTGACGTTGTCCATTTCACATGACAAGGAATGCCACCAATGCTGTAATCATAAAATAGAAAAGGATGACCATTCTGATTAGGGAAGAAGAGAGGAGTCGCAGCGCGATCGTGTTGCGGGTAGCGCTGAGTTCCACTTTACCGCTTATTCTGGTCCTCTTTGCGGCGTCGCAGCAGGGCGGCATCGCGGAGCCCTCTGCCCTCTACGTCATCTACAACACGGGGGAATACCCGGTGCAGCCAGTGAAATATGCGCAGCCAGTGCAGTTTGTGCAGCCAGTGCAGTATGCGCAGCCCAACGCGTACTACAATGCTGTGAACACGGCGGAGCTCAGCACGAATGTCAACCCGTACGACGCGGCGGCGCTGCAATACTCCAGCGGCCCTCCGCAAAAACAGATGCAGACGCTGCACGCCCTCGCCTCAGCCAAGCGCCTCTACCACCAGATGCAAGTACCGTCTGCTGCGTCTCCTAGGAGCCAGTACAACTCTGCGGTCCGTGCTCTGCCTCCTTCGGCCTGTATTCTCTTATTTTTTGCCCGGTTCTTCTGGAGAGCAATACCAACACGTGTTGCACTGTGTGTGCTGCAGCAGCGCTCGTATAAGTGGTAGGCAATTAATGGTTGTGGTTTCACAGGTAGCGACTGCCAACAATCCCGAGTCTGCTCTGCAGCAACTGCAGGGGAAGCAGTACGTTGGTTCGGCAGCGTCAAAACAAATCGCTCAGGTTGCTGCTGTGTTGTGTGACCCCTCTTGGGGCGCGCGGCAGCGGCGCGCAGCTGCCGCGCGCCCACTAGATCGGACCATTAACATGAGATCACCCCGTTTAGGAGAGTGTAATATTTGAGTGTAATATTGGAGTATATAGGTATTGACGTGTGTATCTATTGGTGGGCGGTGGTGAATCGATATCAGGCAAGCCTGTCAATACAGCAAGTGCTGGAGCAGTCAAAAGCGGACGACAAACTGGCGAATGCAGCCACCAGCTCGGCTCGCACCACCAAGGTGTCCTCTTCTCTCCCTTGCGTGCCCCTTTGTCCCGCCCTCCACATCCCCCTCCTCCTCTCCCCCAAAACACACAAGTGTGCACCGAGATGGAGAGGAATTGGCGCTAAGATATGGGTATGGATGCACGTGTGTGGTGGAAACAGGACAAGGGCAACAGCTGGCAATCATTGATGAGCCGGCAGAGTGGGCCAAGGGCGGAGGCCAAGGCATCCGACTGGCTGTCCACTGCCGTTGCTACCTCCAGTTCCAAAGGATCCAAGACCAAATACGCTAGGGCGCAGCTTGAGGCAGCTCTCTCGCAGGTCCCGTCCCATCGCTTGCTGCTGTTTGCTTTGCTCGTATTTCCTTGCTGCCAAAGAGCACGTCCCCTTCCCTCGCTTGTCTCTCCCCTCGCGAGTCTGTAGTCGAGCACGTCTCGTCAACGAGTGCGGCAACCTGTGCGTGTGTCTCAGGTCCATTGAGCGTGACTCGCATCTAGATACGTCTCTCTGATCTACATACTTCTCTCACATCCACATACCTCTCTCTCTCCACCCTTGCCACCCCCTCTTCTTTCCCCGGGCAAGCCTGGATCATCATGGGGCAAGTGCTAGGCCTGTCACGGAGCACTCATGGTGTGTGGCGTGTATTGTGTGTGCGTATTGTGTGGCAGGTGGACGGGCACTACTCGCACGATGCTCACAAATCAGCTTGGGGCAACGAAAAGCGCGAGCGAAACTCGGAGCTGAGGGCTATGACAAAGTTGGCACATGCCGTCATGTTCAAGGCGCTATCAGGCACAGCGGGAGGTCCTTCATCACCGTCTCTCGCACCCTTGGCAGCAACCTCTTGGAAGCCCGCCGGCAGCTCGTCGAGCTCCTGGCAGTCGTCTTCTGGAACCGCCATCTATCCACCTTCCTCTTCTGCCTCTTCCTCATCGTCTAGCTATGCTGTGGCTGGCAGCATGTCAGGAGGAGCCACACCTGCCGCACCAGGTGGCACAAGCACGTCTAGCGAGGCTGCCATGAGTGGCGCAGCACCTGGACTCAGTTCGTATGATGCCCAGATTCTTGCTGGTGGCCCCCCCCAATAAATTTTGGCCCCCCCAAATACATGTTGTTGCCGATTCTTGTGAGGAGGTTAGGTCATGACACCTTGAGGTCAGTATGCGCGCCTTGAGCGCCCCCACCTTCGTTTTGCCCAGGCCCACATCGCTCGCTGCGTCCCCATACCGAGACAAGACTTGAGAGAGTGTGGTGTTAGACCTAAGGGCCGTCTAACACCACACTCTCCGTCTAACACCACACTCTCCGTCTAACACCACACTCTCTCGTCCTGTGGCCGTCTAACACCACACTCTCTCGTCCTGTGGCCGTCTAACACCACACTCTCTCAAGCTGTGTCGCTACGTAAGGGACACCACAAGGGCCGTGTAACACCACACTCTCCGTCTAACACCACACTCTCTCAAGATGTGTCGCTAAGGTGCCTTAGCGACTTGAAGGCCGTGGGCGAGCACTCATATCTGTTCCCACACGACAATGCAAGGACAAGTTGCAGATGAGGGGTTGATGCAAGTTGCAGACAAGTTGCAGACGAGCGGTATCGAGTCATGCAACTGCAACAAGAAAGTTTCAAGAGAGATGCAAGAGGGAGATGCAACACGTTGATCGAGAGATGCAACAAACGCAACTTGGTCTTTCTTTCATGGAGAGATGCAACCAAAACCAACTTCTCAGACTTTCCGTTCCACATCGTCTCCTACCCAATTTCAACTAGCAGCGTACAAGCTGTCAAAGAAATTGTTATATGCACCAAAAAAACGTCCTACTCTTTTTGTATCCCTCTTTCACAAAAAATTTCCACCATCTTGTTTTTGGTTCCTGTCTTTTTAAGCTTCTGTACGCACGCTTTTCCCCTCTTGATTTTGTCCATCATAATCTGTTTCGCTCTCTTCCTCTGTATGTGCATTGTTGCGGTCAAAAGGATCGGCTGTAACTCACATCACACAGTCAGACCAGACGACTATGCTTAAGACAGAAATTACAAATTTATGCTGTGCGGTTGCGGCCAACCAATCTGAGCTTTCAGGTTTGAATTTGTGTGTGATTTTGCGGGTTCGATTGTGATTGTACGTATGTATGTGAATGTGTGCGGTTGCTTTACAAATTGCTTTTGCGGGGCGGGCGCACTATCATAGCAAAACTCCTACAATTTCTGCCAAAGATTCTTGAATACGGTATTGTGACAGGCTACAAACCAATGACTCCAATGACTCTTTCACGCACGCTCTTGCTGTCGCTGTCGCTCTCGCTCTCCCCCACACACTTTCAGAAAAGCTTCTGGAGATCTTTAAAAACACCGAACGGGGAGAGACCTATAATGCATTTGAATTGTTCAAGTGAGACTCGAGCGTAATGAGTCACAATTAATTGCAAAGCGAAAATCACCGGGGTCTATTTTAGGCAGGGGTTTGTGACATTTGTTTCAGTAAGTCAGTTGGCGGGGGAAGGCCCAGTCAATTTTCTTTCACTGATGTCCGAACCTCACGTGTGTGTGTATGTGTGTCACGGTATGTGTGTATGTGTGTATGTGTGAATGTGTGTGCGTGACCTGTATTGATTGTCTAGAGCGAAGTAGAACAGGCAGGACGAAGACTTGACTGTGCTTCGCTGAAATGACAAGAGAAATCATCTGGCCCTCTAAGCAAGTGTGAGCTTCTGATGAACGGTTAGATATGCAACAACCGATTCCAATCCAAAACGATATACCGATTCTTTGGGCTGTTCTACCACATTTCGTGCTGTTCTACTACATTTCGTGCAGACCCTTCAGATGGTCGGACGACGTCTTCGACTCTTTAATCCTCGACTTCCTTTGTTTCTATATTCAGGGGTTTTAATTGAACTTGAAGGTATGGTAACAAAACAAGGAGGGCAGAATACGATATGGGAGAATCTTCAATAAAAGCAAATGCAAAGAATACGATCAGTAGGAATGGAGAATCCAAGCGCCATGATATTGCACGCACCCCTCCTTGCTCAAAGGTCGAGACATATAAGCAATCATGCAACAATCAAGATTCAGCAATATGAAAGCACATGAGAATATCGAGACCAAAAAAAATAACTTGAACGAGCAAAGACTCGGAAAGGGCCGCGGCACCGATTGAAATCATTGGCCCTCAACGTGCTTGCCGTCAAAAAGTACACACACACCAAAGTGTCTGGGCTTATTCGCACTCGCCACGAAAGAAAGAAAAAAAGAACAATCTTCATTCAAAAAAAATGGCAACTGATCGGGCTTTTTTTGTGTGGATGTGTGTGTGTGCATGTTAGGCCTGTGTCTCTAACAAAGTCTACTCCCGCCCACGCACACTCTCTCTCTTCCATCATTCTTTCCACATATCCACACACACACTGTAGTCGATGCCATTTCCATTTTCTCCCGACTGTTCAAGAGTCTTCTCCCCCAGCAGTCATCTCCTCGCGAGACGTATAATGACCGCCTTTGGCGCGCTACAACAGATCTTGTTCGTGGACGTGTCTCCTCCCGCTGCTTGCCTGCTCGCTCTGTCGCGATATGCTTTCATTATCGGATGCTTGCTCTCGGGCTTCGATTGGACCTCCCGGTATCGGGGGGCCTTGTCGAAGATGATCACCACGCAAGGAGTCTTGAAGACGGCGTCTTCTGCCACCTTGTTGCCGTGAGCGTCCACGTAACTTTCGTGTATCGATGCCGCCACACCTTCTATCCGTGCGCGCCCTGCACATCTGCAACGTATGGCGGTCTTCGTGACTGACTGGCCCAAATTTGGCACGAGTTGTATTCCCTCAGATGTTGGAGATTATATGCGACTGGTGATTGCTGTACGCCCGGCATACGGTGGAAAAACTTGGCCTGATTGCCCCTCTCTGCCAGGCTTCTCATTTCCCTGTTTTTGACTGGTTGTCCACCAGCCTCAAATATCTTACCCAGAGCGCGAACATATTGAGTGTCCACTCAGGTGGACCTGTCCTTCCAATGCGGGGCAGCTGTTGGGCTTTTTCTTCCGAGAAGCATGGCATGCGCATTTGGGCTCAACGCACTTGATGGAAATGGTTGTGGGCAGCCACTGTATCTCCTGATTGGTGCCTCTCGAAAATGTGCGGGCGGGTCCCGTGAGCACCGCGACTGCTCTCGACGGACCCACGCGCCGTCACGGCCAATCTCGCTTCGGCCTTTTGCATCCCGTTGACGATGGTGTTGTCTCGGTTGCAGCCGCAGCCGGCGTACCTGAAGTCGATGTATGATTGTTAACTTGGTCCGACCGCTGCCCTTAACCCGATAGATTTTTATAGAATTTTTGGGCAATGTTTTGCTCGTCTGTGTGGTGTGCTGCCCTGCACCCCCACCCGTCCTGTTCTGCTCTCCCTCTTCCCCCTGGATCATAATCTCGTTTTGCATGGCAAGGTGCCCTCTCGCCTTGGTGCTTTGTTTGTTGCAGGCGCCCACCTGTTCGATAGGTGCACTATGCGATTGGTATTCCCTGCTGTATGCTGCCTCCAATTGCCTCGTCTCTGCCATTGTGCTGGCTGGTGGCGGAAGGCACCTGTTGGCGCGTGTTTTGGTTTTTTTTTCACGTCGAAATAAACATGGTCGGAGTATTGCTATCAGCACAGCTCTTGTGTGTGGTCACAAATTGAAAACTTCCAAAAGTCATATTCTAGATCATAGATTACATATTTACAACAATGTTTGGACATATAACGCATTGAGTACTTGTGTATAGCATCGGGTGCTCTGTGAAATCTTAGGTCACTCATCTTGTAACTAATCTGATACTCTTCAAAAAAAACTAGCTCGCAGAAATGCATAGCTCAAACATATTTGGGTGCATGTATTGCATGTTTTATAGCACTTTTCGGACATATATTGCGTGTATTGAATTTTGAGTAGGTGCGCAGCGCATCCACAGCTGTCGAGCATCGCGTACTCGGTGTGATCCCGAATAAATATTGTTTGTAAAGGAAACAATACAGTTCTGAGAAATCCGTATCTTAAGTGTTGATAGAGCGCGTGTGTCCATATGTGAACGCTCAAGCCCGTGCGCGCTGACTCACCCGACACCAGCGGGGGAGACAAAGGTGGCATCGGCATGTGGGGCACCGCTATTAGCGAAGTTGCTGGCCAATGTGTCGATTTTTGAGCGCATTTAGGTCTCTTTTGAGCGCTTGATTTCTCAATACATGTATATATAAATATATACACATATAGGTTTGATGGATTAGGCTGCGAGATGTAGGCCTCCTAAATTATCAGGTCTCTTTTGCAAAAGAGACCTATGATCGCAAAGAGTTTTTTTTTGATATATATCTGTGCATATGTGTGTGTATATGGGAAATGCCCCTCTGTGCATATATGTGTATACATGGGACATGTATATGTGCACATACGTGTGTATGTATTTATGTGCAATCAAACGGTGCGCTGTTCTTACAAACGCACACGCACGCTCCCTCTCTCTCTCTTTCTCCCTCTCTCGCATATATGTATACACATATACACATGTGTGTGTGAGTGAGCGTCTGTGCGTGTGTGTATGTATATACATATATACATGTGTATATGATATGATGATATACATATACATGTATATATGTATGTACATATTTACATATGTATATATATATATATATATACTTGCATATATATATATATATATATGTATATATATATATATATGAATATATATATATATATACAAATATATACATATATAAAAATATACATATATACATTCACCTCATTTTCTGTTTCTTTTTTACTTGTTTGCCGCGGCCTAAAACCCCTCGAACACGCGTACTGTCCGTTGGCGTGCGGTGCGGGCACATTCGATTACCTTGAATATACTTATATATACACACATGTGTGTGTATATAAGCATACATACATATACATATACATATACATATATATATATATA
>Ga0335398_10009197_pt1 | contig 11492 bp, 15 predicted proteins | sample BON03_FD_205742 | JGI IMG/M metagenome (GOLD analysis project Ga0335398, IMG submission 205742) | Freshwater microbial communities from Lake Bonney liftoff mats and glacier meltwater in Antarctica - BON-03 (spades assembly) (version 2) | ecosystem: Environmental > Aquatic > Freshwater > Ice >...
GCCTTATATTATTGTCGTTCATAACTTCTATTATACCGCCTTATATTATTGTCGTTCATAACTTCTATTATACCGCCTTATATTATTGTCGTTCATAACTTCTATTATACCGCCTTATATTATTGTCGTTCATAACTTCTATTATACCGCCTTATATTATTGTCATTAATAATGACAATAATATAACTTATTTTATATTCTTATTCTATTCTTATTTATTATTGTTATTTATTCTATTATACCACGTTATATTATTGTCTTTGGTGTATTATATTATACTGCATTATATTATTCTATTCTACATCCTTATATTATTGTTATTCATAACTTATATTATACTACCTTAATAATGACAATTATATAACTTATTTTTTAATTATATTATCCAGCCTTATATTATTTATTTATAACTATTATATCACTTTTAATATCACTTTTATTTCAAATATTATTTTCTATTTTTATATTTATGGATTATATTCTCTTCATAACTTATATTATACCGCAGTATATTATGACCATTCATAACATCACTTATATTATACATCATTATATTATCATTATATCACTTTTATATTTTAACAAATAATAAAACAAATAATAAAAGTAAGATTAAAACAAATGAATTAAACAAATAACAAAAGTAAGATTAAAATAAATAATAAAAGTAAGATTAAAAGTAAAAGTAAGATTAAAACAATGAATAAAACAAATAATTAAAGTAAGATTAAAACAAATAATTAAACAAATAATAAAAGTAAGATTAAAAGTAATATTAAAAGTAAGATTAAAACAAATAATAAAGGTAATATTAAAAACAATGAATAAAACAATGAATAAAACAAATAATTAAAGTAAGATTAAAACAAATAATTAAACAAATAACAAAAGTAAGATTAAAAGTAATATTAAAAGTAAGATTAAAACAAATAATAAAGGTAATATTAAAAACAATGAATAAAACAATGAATAAAACAAATAATTAAAGTAAGATTGAAAGTAATATTAAAAGTAAGAATAAAACAAAGAATAAAACAAATAATTAAAGTAAGATTAAAACAAATAATTAAACAAATAACAAAAGTAAGATTAAAAGTAATATTAAAAGTAAGATTAAAACAAATAATAAAGGTAATATTAAAAACAATGAATAAAACAATGAATTAAAGTAAGATTGAAAGTAATATTAAAAGTAAGAATAAAACAAAGAATAAAACAAATAATTAAAGTAATATTAAAAGTAAGATTAAAAGTAAGATTAAAACAAATAATTAAACAATGAATAAAACAAATTATAAAACAAATAATTAAACAAATAACACAAGTAAAATTAAAAGTAAGATTAAAAACAAATAATTAAAGTAAGATTAAAAAACAATGAATAAAACAAATAATTAAACAAATAATAAAATAAATAATAAAAGTAAGATTAAAACAAATAATTAAACAAATAACAAAAGTAAAATTAAAAGTAAGATTAAAAACAAATAATTAAAGTAAGATTACAAAATAATGAATAAAACAAAGAATTAAATAAATAATATTAAAATAAATAATAAATGTAAGATTAAAAACAAAGAATAAAACAAATAATAGAAAATATAAAATAAATTATTAAATAAATTATAATAAAACAAATTATAAAAGTAAAGATTAAAACAAAGAATTATATTTATTATTAGTTTTATATTTACTATTCTTATTTATTCTATTATACAGCGTTATATTATTGTCTTCATAACTTATATTATGCCGCGTTATATTATTGTCGTTCATAACTTATATTATACATCCTTATATTATTGTCATTCATAACTTCTATTATACCGCCTTATATTATTGTCATTAATAATATAACTTATTTTCTATTCTTATTTATTTATTATTTATTCTTATTTATTTATTATTGTTATTTATTCTATTATACATCGTTATATTATTGTCTTCGGTGTATTCTATTATACCGTGTTATATTATTGTCTTCGGTGTATTCTATTATACCGTGTTATATTATTGTCTTCGGTGTATTCTATTATACCGTGTTATATTATTGTCTTCGGTGTATTCTATTATACCGTGTTATATTATTGTCGTTGGTGTATTCTATTATACAGCGTTATATTATTGTCTTCGGTGTATTCTATTATACAGCGTTATATTATTGTCGTTGGTGTATTCTATTATACAGCGTTATATTATTGTCTTCGGTGTATTCTATTATACAGCGTTATATTATTGTCGTTGGTGTATTCTATTATACAGCGTTATATTATTGTCTTCGGTGTATTCTATTATACAGCGTTATATTATTGTCATTCATAACTTCTATTATACCGCGTTATATTATTGTCGTTAATAATGACAATAATATAACTTATTTTATATTCTTATTTATTATTTATTTATTATTTATTAATTCTTATTTATTTATTATTTCTATTCTTATTTATTAATATAACTTATTTTCTATTCTTATTTATTAATTATTTAATAATTATTATTATTTATTAATTTATTATTTATTATTTATTATTTATTTATTATTGTATTTAGTGTATTCTATTATACTGCGTTATATTATTGTCATTCATAACATCTATTATACAGCGTTATATTATTGTCATTCATAACATCTATTATGCCGCGTTATATTATTGTCATTCATAACATCTATTATACAGCGTTATATTATTGTCATTCATAACTTATATTATACTACCTTAATAATGACAATAATATAACTTATTTTTTTATTCTATTATTATTTATTATTATTTTTTTAGTTTTATATTTTATATTCTTATTCTATTATCCAGCCTTATATTATTTCTTTATTAATAACTATTATATCGCTTTTTAATATCACTTTTATTTCAAACATTATTTATTAGTTTATTATTATATTTATGTATTATATTGTCTTCATAACTTATATTATACCGCAGTATATTATTGTCATTCATAACATCACTTATATTATACATCATTATATTATCATTATTTATTATTATTATATCACTTTTATATTTTAACAAATTATTAAACAAATAATAAAAGTAAGATTAAAACAATGAATAAAACAAATAATAAATGTAAGATTAAAAACAATGAATAAAACAAATAATAAAAGTAAGATTAAAACAAATAATTAAACAAATAACAAAAGTAAGATTAAAAGTAAGATAAAAGTAAGATTAAAAGTAAGATTAAAACAAATAATTAAACAAATAACAAAAGTAAGATTAAAACAAATAATTAAACAAATAACAAAAGTAATATTAAAAGTAAGATTAAAACAAATAATAAAAGTAATATTAAAAACAATGAATAAAACAAATAATAAAAGTAAGATTAAAAGTAAGATTAAAACAAAGAATAAAACAAATAATAAAAGTAAGATTAAAACAAAGAATAAAACAAATAATAAAAGTAAGATTAAAAGTAATAATTAAACAAATAACAAAAGTAAGATTAAAAGTAATATTAAAAACAATGAATAAAACAAATAATAAAAGTAATATTGAAAACAATGATTAAAACAATGAATAAAACAAAGAATAAAATAAAAGTAAGATTAAAAACAATGAATAAAACAAATAATAAATGTAAGATTAAAAACAATGAATAAAACAAAGAATAAAACAAATAATAAAAGTAAGATTAAAAGTAATATTAAAAACAATGAATAAAACAAATAATAAAAGTAATATTGAAAACAATGATTAAAACAATGAATAAAACAAAGAATAAAATAAAAGTAAGATTAAAAACAATGATTAAAACAATGAATAAAACAAAGAATAAAATAAAAGTAAGATTAAAAACAATGATTAAAACAATGAATAAAACAAAGAATAAAATAAAAGTAAGATTAAAAACAATGAATAAAACAATGAATAAAACAAAGAATAAAACAAATAATAAAAGTAAGATTAAAAGTAAGATTAAAAGTAAGATTAAAACAAATAATAAATGTAAGATTAAAAACAATGAATAAAACAAAGAATAAAACAAATAATAAAAGTAAGATTAAAAGTAATATTAAAAGTAAGATTAAAACAAATAATAAATGTAAGATTAAAAACAATGAATAAAACAAAGAATAAAACAAATAATAAATGTAATATTAAAAACAATGAATAAAACAAATAATAAAAGTAAGATTAAAAGTAATATTAAAAGTAAGAATAAAACAAAGAATAAAACAAATAATAAAAGTAAGATTAAAAGTAATATTAAAAGTAAGAATAAAACAAAGAATAAAACAAATAATAAAAGTAAGATTAAAAGTAAGAATAAAACAAAGAATAAAACAAATAATAAAAGTAAGATTAAAACAAATAATAAAAGTAAGATTAAAAACAATGAATAAAACAAATAATAAAACAAATAATAAAAGTAAGATTAAAAGTAATATTAAAAGTAAGATTAAAACAAATAATAAATATAAGATTAAAAACAATGAATAAAACAAAGAATAAAACAAAGAATAAAACAAAGAATAAAACAAATAATAAAACTAAGATTAAAACAAATAATAAAACTAAGATTAAAAGTTATATTAAAAGTAAGATTAAAAATAATGAATAAAACAAATAATAAAAGTAAGATTTTAAAAAAAAATTTAATTTATTATTAGTTTTATATTTCATATTCTCATTCTATTATTATTTATTTATTATTAGTTTTATATTTACTATTCTTATTTATTCTATTATACAGCGTTATATTATTGTCGTTCATAACTTATATTATACAGCGTTATATTATTGTCGTTCATAACTTATATTATACCGCCTTATATTATTGTCGTTCATAACTTATATTGTGTCGCCTTATATTATTGTCGTTCATAACTTATATTGTGTCGCCTTATATTATTGTCGTTCATAACTTATATTATGCTGACTTATATTATACCGCCTTATATTATTGTCATTAATAATGACAATAATATAAATTATTTTATATTCTTATTCTATTCTTATTTATTATTGTTATTTATTCTATTATACCACGTTATATTATGCTGCGTTATATTATTATATTCTATTATACATCGTTATATTATTGTTATTCATAACTTATATTATACTACCTTAATAATGACAATTATATAACTTATTTTTTAATTATATTCTTATTCTATTATACAGCCTTATATTATTTCTTTATTTATAACTATTATATCACTTTTAATATCACTTTTATTTCAAATATTATTTTCTATTTTTATATTTATGGATTATATTGTCTTCATAACTTATATTATACCGCAGTATATTATGACCATTCATAACATCACTTATATTATACATCATTATATTTTCATTATATCACTTTTATATTTTAACAAATAATAAAACAAATAATTAAACAAATAACAAAAGTAAGATTAAAATAAATAATTAAAGTTAGATTAAAAGTAAGATTAAAACAATGAATAAAACAAATAATTAAAGTAAGATTAAAACAAATAATTAAACAAATAATTAAAGTAAGATTAAAACAAATAATTAAACAAATAACAAAAGTAAGATTAAAAACAAATAATTAAAGTAAGATTACAAAACAATGAATAAAACAAAGAATTAAATAAATAAGATTAAAACAAATAATAAATGCAAAATTAAAAACAATGAATAAAACAAAGAATAAAACAAATAATTAAACAAATAACAAAAGTAAGATTAAAATAAATAATTAAAGTAAGATTAAAAGTAAGATTAAAACAATGAATAAAACAAATAATTAAACAAATAACAAAAGTAAGATTAAAAACAAATAATTAAAGTAAGATTACAAAACAATGAATAAAACAAAGAATTAAATAAATAATATTAAAACAAATAATAAATGCAAGATTACAAAACAATGAATAAAACAAAGAATTAAATAAATAAGATTAAAACAAATAATAAATGCAAAATTAAAAACAATGAATAAAACAAAGAATTAAAACAATTTATTAATATAAAATTTAAACAAAGAATTGAAAATATAAAACAAATTATTGAATAAATAATAATAAAACAAATTATAAAACTAAAGATTAAAAACAAAGAATTATATTTATTATTAGTTTTATATTTACTATTCTTATTTATTCTATTATACAGCGTTATATTATTGTCGTTCATAACTTATATTATGCAGCGTTATATTATTGTCTTCATAACTTCTATTATACCGCATTATATTATTGTCATTAATAATGACTATAATATAACTTATTTTATATTCTTATTCTATTCTTATTTATTTATTCTATTATACCACGTTATATTATACTCCGTTATATTATTCTATTTGGTCTATTCTATTATACATCGTTATATTATTGTTATTTATAACTTATATTATACTACCTTAATAATGACAATAATATAACTTATTTTTTTATTCTATTATTATTCTATTATCCAGCCTTATATTATTTATAACTATTATATCACTTTTTAATATCACTTTTATTTCAAATATTTATTATTATTATTTTTATTATTATATTAATGTATTGTGTTATCGTCTTCATAAATTATATTATACCGCATTATATTATTGTCATTCATAACATCATTTATATTATACAGCATTCATCAGATTCTATATTCAAATATAATTCCGAATCCAGTAAATAATCAGGAATTTCATTAATTGTTAAACTAGTTGACATTATTTAATTAAATAATTGATAAAATAAGCCAATAATAAATCAATAATAAATCAATTTTTACCAAACACACAAGCAATTTCTTTAAAATATTTACCAAATCCATTTTTTACAAAATCCATTTTTTACCAAATTAATTTTTTACCAAATCATTTTTTTACCAAATCAATTTTTTACTAAATCAATTTTCTTGAACATATTTCAAACATTCCAACTGTCCGTTTTCTGCTGCAATAATACATAATAAATCCACAATCCAATCACAACCATTTTCATGAGCATATTTCAAACATTCCAAATGTCCGTTTTCTGCTGCATAATAACAGGTCAAATCATCCCACGGACATCCATTTTCATGAGCATATTTCAAACATTCCAATTGTCCATTGGATGATGCATTACCACATGCACAACTATCCCACGGACATTTATTTTCATGAGCATATTTCATACAGTCTAAATGTCCATTGGATGCTGCAAAAATGAGAGTAAAACGACCCCATCCGCATCCATTTTCATGTGCGTATTTCAGACAGTCTAAATGCCCGTGTTCTGCTGCAACATAACACGTGTGGTTATTCCACTTGCACCCATTTTCATGCAAGTATTTCAAACACTCTAACTGCCCGTTTTTAGCTGCTGATTCGCATGTCCAAATGTCACATATACAACCTTTCTCGTGGGCATATTTTAGACATTGTAAATGCCCCGAAGATACTGCAATATCACACAACTGGCTATTCCGTTTACATCCATGTTCAAAAGCATATTGTAGACATTTGAAATGCCCTGAATTGGCTGCTGAATCACATGTTGAACTATCCCACGGACAACCATTTTCATGAGCATATTTTAAACATTGGAAATGCCCTGAATCGGCTGCATAACCACATGTTGACTCATTCCATGGACATCCGTTTTCATGAGCAAATTTTAATAATAACAAATTTCCAATTGATGAAAATTTTCCACATAGTTTGTCGTTCGGTGTACAAATAATTTCATTAATTTCATTAATTAATGGATTCAATTGATTCATTGGAAATTGATCATTTAATAAATCCATATTTATTTTATCTTGATTTTCAAAAACCCATTGGTAAATTTCAGTTGGGATTTTATTAAGCATCCAAAAATCAAATATTCTAATATATCCCACTAAATCATCAAATGTATTTATTTCCAATTCTTTTTTAAAAAATTGTTCTGGAACATCAAATGATTCATCCGATTCTATATTCAAATACAATTCAGAATCCAGTAAATAATCAGGAATTTCATTTATTGTTAAACTTAATGACATTATTTGATTAAATATTTGATAAAATAAGTCAAGAATAAATCAATTTTTATTAATTAATGTTTTATGAACTGGTTATTTGAGTGTTGGATATAAGGTTTTTATATTTTAAACATTTCTTTTTATTAATTGGACAACCATTTTCATGAGCATATTTTAAACAGTTAGTATGTCCTTTTTTTGCTGCAGAACTACACGTTGAATCATTCCATGGACAACCATTTTCATGAGCATATTTTAAACAGTCTAAATGTCCTTGAGATGCTGCTGCTCGACATGTTCTTTCATCCCATGAACATCCGTTTTCATGAGCATATTTCAAACATTCTAAATGTCCTTTAGTTGCTGCATAACCACACGCATCTCCGCATTCACAACCATTTTCATGAGCATATTTTAAACAGTCTAAATGTCCTTCAGCTGCTGCAATCAAACATGTTTTTTCATCCCATTCACACCCATTTTCATGAGCATATTTCAAACATTCTAAATGTCCTTTAGTTGCTGCAGACATGCACGTGTCGACACCCCATTCACAACCATTTTCATGAGCATATTTTAAACATTCTAAATGTCCTTTAGCTGCTGCAGAAGTACATATTTTTTTTCCAAGCCATTCACACCCATTTTCATGAGCATATTTCAAACATTCTAACTGTCCATTAGTTGCTGCATAACCACATGTATCTACCCATTCACAACCATTTTCATGAGCATATTTTAAACAGTCTAAATGTCCTTGAGATGCTGCTGCTCGACATGTTCTTTCATCCCATGAACATCCGTTTTCATGAGCATATTTCAAACATTCTAAATGTCCTTTAGTTGCTGCATAACCACACGCATCTCCGCATTCACAACCATTTTCATGAGCATATTTTAAACAGTCTAAATGTCCTTCAGCTGCTGCAATCAAACATGTTTTTTCATCCCATTCACACCCATTTTCATGAGCATATTTCAAACATTCTAAATGTCCTTTAGTTGCTGCAGACATGCACGTGTCGACACCCCATTCACAACCATTTTCATGAGCATATTTTAAACATTCTAAATGTCCTTTAGCTGCTGCAGAAGTACATATTTTTTTTCCAAGCCATTCACACCCATTTTCATGAGCATATTTCAAACATTCTAACTGTCCATTAGTTGCTGCATAACCACATGTATCTACCCATTCACAACCATTTTCATGAGCATATTTTAAACATTCTAAATGTCCTTTGGATGCTGCAGAACTACATGTTGAATCATCCCATGGACCTCCATTTTCATGAACATATTTTAAACATTCTAAATGTCCTCGAAATGATGCAGACATACATGTATCTACACCAACCCATTCACAACCATTTTCATGAGCATATTTTAAACATTCTAAATGTCCTCGAGTTGCTGCATCACCACATGTATGACTATCCCATGGACAACCATTTTCGTGAGCATATTTCAAACATTTTAAATGTCCATTAGTTGCTGCAAAACTACATATTTGTTCATCCCATTTACAACCATTTTCGTGGGCATATTTTAAACATTCTAACTGTCCTCTAATTGCGGCAGACTTGCATGTATCGATATCCCAATCACATCCATTTTCATGAGCATATTTTAAACATTCAAAATGTCCATAAAATGCTGCAAACTTGCATGTTTCTTTATCCCACTTGTATCCATTTTCATGAGCATATTTTAAACATTCTAAAAGTCCATTAGCTGCTACTGAATCACATATTAATTCGAGTTTATCTATTATTATATAATTATCATCATTATCATTATATAATATAATTTTGTTTTCTCCATTATTATTGTTAAATTCTTGAATAATATAATTACTATAAAATATATAATTACAATCATCATTATTTGGTTCATACATATATGGATCAAATGTCATATCTATAAATGATATAATACTATTTTTACCCTGAAGCAATAACATGTATCTAATATGTTGTTTGATATTATATTCAATAAAAGCATAATAATTAGATAAATATAATTTTGATTCACGATGATCATCTAATTTAATTGCTAATTTTAAACATTTTTTCATCATGACTGAATTATGTTTTCCTTCTAAATAATAATATCTTCCTAATGAATATAATGCATCAATATTACCTTTATCAATTGCTAATTTAAAACATTCGTATGCTTTATCTAAATTATTATCTTCAATAAATTTCATACCATTATTATAGGTTTGTTCGCTATTATTATTTTCTATTTTTACAGTAATATTAATTACTTCAATAATATTTTTATTATATTTTTCATTCTTTTTAATTTCAATTAATAATAATAAATTATTGATTTTTTCATCATTATAATTTAATTTTTTAGCAGTATTAATAAAACTTGTTGCTTTATCAAAATTTTTTTCAATCAATAAACAATATCTTGCAATTTCATAAAATGCCTCTGGATTTTGATGTGGTAATAATTTCATATAATATTTAATCATATTTTTAATATCATGTTTCATTTTATAATATTTTACTAATCCAATCATACATTGGTCATTATCTTTCTCACTACCCATTAAATAATATTTAATTGCTTGATCATAATCATTTTCTTTTTTCTCATAATATAAACCTAATGCAAACATTGCTCTCGGATTTTCTTTTTCTATTGATAATAAATAATATTTTTTCATTTTATCATATTCATTAACAATATCATCATAATAACATCCTAAACTATACATACATTCATCGGAATCTTTCTCAATACCCAACATTAAATATTTTATCATTTTATTATAATCTTTAGTTTGATATTTATAATATAAAGCTAATTCATATATCCCATTTATATTTCCGTTATCAAATGTCATTTTATAATATCTTTCCATTTCATCATAATTTTTTGTAATATTTTTATGATATTTAGCCATACTTACCATACATTTGTCAGAATTTTTCTCAATACCCAACATTAAATATTCTATCATTTTATTATAATCTTTAGTTTGATATTCATGATATAAAGCTAATTCATATATCCCATTCATATTTCCATCATCAAATGCCATTTTATAATATCTTTCCATTTCATTATAATCTTTAGTAATATCTTTGTGATACCTACCCATGCTTATCATACATTCTGTATTTGATTGATCAATTCCACTTTGTAAAGTTTTTAATCCTAATTCATGATTTTCATCTCCATATAAATAATAATTAGCGAGACTATTAATTACATCTATATTTCCTTCATCAATTAATTTTAAGTGCCATTCAATGCAACCTTTTCTTTCATCAGAACTATAAGATTTAAATACATCCATACTCTTATTTTTTAGTTGTTTTAACAAAATTGCCATTATATTATGGTTATTTAAATGTTCAAGACAATAAATAATCAATTTTTAACAAACTAACTAAACTAAACTAAACTAAACTAAACTAAACTAAACTAAACTAAACTAAACTAAACTAAACTAAACTAAACTAAACTAAACTAAACTAAACTAAACTAAACTAAACTAAACTAAACTAAACTAAA
>Ga0335398_10009198_pt1 | contig 11491 bp, 13 predicted proteins | sample BON03_FD_205742 | JGI IMG/M metagenome (GOLD analysis project Ga0335398, IMG submission 205742) | Freshwater microbial communities from Lake Bonney liftoff mats and glacier meltwater in Antarctica - BON-03 (spades assembly) (version 2) | ecosystem: Environmental > Aquatic > Freshwater > Ice >...
TCGCACTGGCGCAAATCATCATCTTTCTCGGTGATGGTGCCGCCTGGATCTGGGAAAACGCCCGCCTTTATTTCCCCACCGCCATCCAGATACTCGACTTCTATCACGCTGTCGAACATCTCGGAGTCCTAGTGAGGGCGTTGTATCATCAAAAGCCCGCACTTCCAAGCCGCTTGGCAAGCCCGCCGCCCAATCATCGCCGCCCGCCAAGCCAAGGCCCGCCGATGGAAAGATGCCTCATAACTTTTTTGTCATGCAGCCCTAGACTTGGCCGTTTCCCGCACCCTAACTCAAGCCTTGCCGAGTTCTTCGGCGCGGGTGGCAGCCGCTCTAACCGCAGAAATGAACGCGGAGCGGATATTCCCATCTTCAAGTGCCGTGATCCCTGCAATCGTCGTCCCGCCGGGAGAAGCAACCATATCCTTCAGTGCAGCAGGATGTAAACCCGTCTGCAAAACCATTTCGGCGGCCCCGCTTACGGTCTGCGCGGCAAGACGAATCGCATCAGCCCTCGGCAAACCTGCCAGCACACCTCCATCCGCCATCGCCTCGATTACCATAAATATATACGCTGGCCCACTGCCCGAAACCCCTGTCACCGCATTCATCAGCTTTTCGGGAACCTCCACAGAGATCCCAACCGCATCAAGCAGCGCCTTCACCACTTCCCGGTCCCGTTCTTCACATCGGCTCCCAAGACAATACGCGGTCGCTCCCTTCCCTACCAATGAAGGCGTATTCGGCATCGTCCTCACGACCCGGCACTTGCGTCCGGTGAGTCCTTCCATCGTCTCCAACGTCACCCCTGCGGCCACCGAAACCAGAAGCTTGTCTGGAAATTTCCTGAATCCACCTGATTCAAAAATTCTAGGCAAATCATACGGCTTGGTCGCCAGCAACAATACGTCCGACTCGCGGATCACTTCACCGATTTCCGCCGAATTTCTGCCTCCGGTTTCTTCGGAAAACTTCTCTCTGGACGCCTCCGAACGCGCGACCCCAATCACGTCATCCACATTTACCACTCCTCGCGAAATCGCGCCCTTCACAAGGGCTGTCGCCATTTTTCCACACCCGATTACTCCTAACTTCATAAGAACAACTTTAGGAGGAAATCACCAACCATACCAGCGTCATTTTTCTTGGGGAAATCCAAACCCTGCCTCAACCTCATCACATGTCGAAGCTTGTCCCACTTCTCCTTCTCCTCGCCACCTTCACCTACGCACCCGCCCAAGTGGACGCTGTCGAGCCACGGGCCAAGGCGGAACTTCCCTCGGTCGAACAATGTATCCCCAAATCGGTTTCCAATCTCAGGGAACCGGCGTTGTTCATATTCCACAAAGGCCTCGTGACCGCCGTCAGCGCTGCGAACGAAGAGGCTCAGGTCCACACGCTCCAAGGCCTGAACTATCTCCACGGAAGCTGGGAATTCGAAGCCATGCGCCATTTTGCCGTCGCAATGAAGGCAGATCCAAACTGCCTGATGGCACATTGGGGAATGATCATGTCCATGCTCGCGCCTTCTCCGGAAACCGATAGCTACCGGCTCGCCACCACCGAACGCCTACTGCAACTCATCTCCGACGGCGAAGGTACAGAACTCGAGCGGGGCTTCGCATACAGTCTCCTCAAATATATCGAAGAAGGCCCGAATGGCGCCGAGAGGGCATTTCGTAAGATCGCCGAAAAATTCCCTGAAGATCCCCAATCTCGAATCTTCGCAGCCCTCTTCGGACGCGGGGGATATAATGAAATGGGTGATATCACGCCCGACCAGCTCGAAGCAGAAAAGCGCCTGATCAGCCTCGTCCGTAGCTCTCCCAACGAAGCCCTACCACTCCACGCACTGCTGCTCATACGTGCCGAGGCACCCGATCTTCAAGCAAGCCTTAAACTCGCACGCAAGCTCTGCCAAATCGTCCCCGATTACGCGCCGTATTTCCATCTTCTTGGACATTACGAATGGCGTTGCGGAGAGCACGCGCGCGCCGCATCCGCATTCGGTCGCGCTGCGAGCCTTTACTCCAATTGGATGAATGAGAATAAAGCAACTCCTGCCGACTGCCCGGGATGGGTCCGCGCGGAATGTTACCGGGTCGTCGCCATGGCTTCAAAAGGAGAATTCGACAACGCCCTCGCCTCAGCTGAAAAAATCGCAAACACCACCCTCGACCCCGACCGCGCAGACGCCGCCGGCACCCGCGAACTACTGTGGAATGCCAAGACTCTACCCGCCCGCGTCTTCCTCCGCAGAAGCGCTGCGGGAGACTCAGAAAAAGCGCTCGCCTCTCTCCCCTCTCCAGAGTCCATCGAATCCTTCCGGGATCACTCACTATCCTACTGGTGGATCGATGGCCTCCGAATTGCGCTAGAAGCGCAGCGCCTCATGGATATCCATGATATCAAAAATGCTACCGATACCGTTGGTGCCGTCAGCTATCACGGCCAGGCGATGGCTAGGAAACAGCAGATCGCAGCTGCGATCGGCGAATATTCGGATTGGCGGCGCTCGTTCACCGCGATGGAAATTCTCGCCGCCCAGCTGCGTGGCCGCCTTGCACTGGCTGGTCCGAAGGAAGGACACGGCTCGGCTTTCAATTGGTTCCGCGCCGCGACCGACCGCCAACGCGCGACAACCATGCTCAGCCCACCTCCGATTCTCACCCCCATGGCAACGCGTCTCGGTAATTATTTCCTCGCCGCCAAAAAACCAGCAAAAGCCCTTGAGGCATACAAAGAAGCACTGGAAAAATTCCCCAAAGATCAGGAAACATTGAACCAAGTCGAAAAGGCCAAAGAAATGGCTCTCACCATTCCGGTGGAAAAGGAGGAATAATCTACGGATCCCTCCCTATCGCCCAGCCGCCAGGAGTTCCTTGACCCGGCATGAAATGACTTCTGAAAGACCCGGCTCACCCTCCTCACAGAGAAAATCACAGTAGTTCGAAGCGACCGACTCTAAATCATCGGCATACACCGCACCTAGCGATTCGAATCCTGTGAGCGCTTTCTCGAAATGCTTCCGCGCCCACGTGCGGTCCCCTGTCTGGAGCAATGCCAGTGCTAGATTATTGTGCGACTGCGCCGTATCAGGATGACTTTCCCCGAAAAGCTCGCGCCGCGTATCCAGTGCCATCATATGCATCTCGCGTGCCTGCTCGTAGTAACCTGCCGCTAAATAAACGGCCCCAAGATTATTCGAGACCGAAGCCGTTTCCTCATGCTTGTTTCCAACCTCCGCATGCATGATCTCCAATGATTTCAAAAAACAGTCCTCAGCCATATCCAGATCTCCATTCGCTTTCGCCGTGAATCCCAGATTGTTCGACATCGCAGCAACATCCATCAACAAGGGCGGTTCATGGTTTTCAAAAAAAGTAACCGCGGCCTGCCACGCTTCAACCATCTGATCCTGATTTCCCTGGCAGTCGTAGGCTGCTCCCAAGAGCGCATGAAGCCGCCCCATTTGGCCAAGGCGATCAGGCCGATTGTCCAACTGGTCAATCGCATGACCCGCGTCCTCCGCAGCATCCTCATATTGTCCCAGCTCCATATAGATTCCCGACCGGGTCTCAAGACTCATGGTGAACGCATCGATCGTATCGAGATCCGGACTCAGCGCGCGTTGGCACTTCTCGACAGCCGCGCTAGCAGCATGCAGAGCCTCTTGGAGATTTCCTTCAGTTCGCAGCGTTTCAACTCGCGCGTGCATGATCTGGATGTAGTTGGCGGTCGGTGAGTCCATTTATCTATCTGGGAGCTACAGGACTATAAACTTCTATTCTTGCAATTGACGAGCGCAAATCTTCAGTCCTTTTCAATACGCAGACTTTCAACAATCATCCGACGGCTCGCAGGTAACGCCCCCAGATGCTCCCGCAGCATTCCCTCCGCGTCCCCACCACCATCGGAAATTCCCAGCGCCTGCGCAAACTGCTTTTCGAAATGATACAGGGCCCGCAAACTCCCATCCTCCCTATCTAAAAAATCCAAGCCTCGCCGTAATAGATCGTAAACTCCCTCGTCCGCATGGTGCGGCTCCAGTCCCGCCTCGACAAGTTGGCAGAAATACCCGGCCATCAATGTCGTCGGATAACTCCGCCGCAATCCCTGCCTCCAGTCCGAAATCGAAACTTCTCGCAGCGTGTGCAGGTCGCTCTTGCGGGACATCACGACCTCGATCTCACCTGAGAAAAATAAATCCAGTTTCCCTGCGAACGGACTCTTCGGTCGCAACGCGCCCTTTGCCACAGTCTTTATCAAACCCTCGATTTCACTAAACCAATGCACGATCAAACTCGTGTCGGTCAGGCGAATCGTCCGCATCAGTATGGCTTCAGTCGAGAACACGGATTTGCAAGAATTTCAGATTCAGCTTGATACACCCGTTTCGGTGCCTTAGCCACTGTCCAGCAATCATGGCCCATCAATCAAATAAAATCGTCAAACGCCGCCGCCGTGCGGATTATCTGAAGCGCAAGAAAGAACAAGCCAAGCTCGGTGAACTCATTCCCAAAGTGAAGGTCAAAAAAGCTGCGCCAAAATCTGAAGACAAGACTAACAAGGACTCGGTAGCGAAAAAGGCACCTGCTAAAAAGGCACCTGCTAAAAAGGCAGCTAAAAAAGCACCAGTCAAAAAAGCAGCAAAGGGAACTGAAGAATCCAGCGAAAGCTGATCCTCCTTTCATTAAATTTTAACCCAGCCGGACCCTCCCAACAAGAAGGTCCGGCTTCTTCATGCCTCCCCGCAATTTCCTCTTCCCTCTCTGCCTCACTTAAATACCCTCTCGCCCGTCTGAAGAACTCTTCATTGAGAGTTGAAGATTGAAAATTGAATCTTATGAAAATCGTCGTCGCATACTCCGGAGGCCTTGATACCTCCGTCCTCCTCCTCTGGCTCAAAGAAAAATACAACGCTGAGATCATCGCATACTGCTCCGATTGCGGCCAGGGCGACGAACTCGACGGCCTTGAGGCAAAAGCCCTCTCCACCGGTGCATCCAAGTGCTACATCGACGATCAGAAGGAAGAGTTCGCCCGCGACTACATCTTCCCCATGTTCCAGGCGAACGCTGTCTATGAAGGCCGCTACCTTCTCGGCACCTCCATCGCCCGCCCATGTATCACCAAAGGCATGATCGACGTCGCCCTCAAGGAAGGAGCCGACGCCATCGCCCACGGAGCAACAGGCAAAGGCAACGACCAAGTGCGCTTCGAACTCTCCGCCGCAGCCCTCGCCCCCGGTATCAAATGTATAGCCCCATGGCGCGATGTAGAATTCCGCAAACAGTTCCCTGGCCGCAAGGAAATGATCGAATACGCCGAGGCTCACAACATCCCGATCAAAGCCTCCATGAAAAAGCCCTACTCCATGGACCGCAACCTCCTCCACATCTCCTTCGAGGCCGGCGCTCTCGAAGACACCTGGTACGATGCCACCGGCGAGGCCGATCGCGACATGTATGTGCTCTCCGTCTCCCCAGAAGAAGCCCCAGACAAACCACAGATGCTCCAAGTCCTCTTCGAAAAGGGCAACATCATCGGCCTCCAGACCGAAGGACTTACCGAAGTCATCGCAAAGCTCGGCGACTTCGAGGTCCAAGGCGAAAAGGACGGCTATACCATCCTCACCCCATACGGCATCATGCGCGTGCTCAACGCCCTCGGCGGTGCCCACGGCATCGGCCGGATCGACATCGTCGAGAACCGCTTCGTCGGGATGAAATCCCGCGGCATCTACGAGACCCCCGGCGGCACCATCCTGCTCGCCGCACACCGCGATCTGGAAACCCTCGTCATCGACCGCGAGCTCCAGCACACCCGCGACACCCTCATCCCGAAATACGCCCAACTCGTTTACAACGGCTTCTGGTTCGCCCCCGAGCGCGAGGCCATCCAAGCCCTCGTTACAGAGTCCCAGAAAACCGTCTCCGGTGAAGTCCGCCTCAAACTCTACAAAGGCAACGTCATGCAGGCTGGCCGTCGCAGTCCCTACTCCATGTACGACGAACACATCGCCACCATGGAAGGCGGCCAGGAGGAAGCCTACAACCAAGACGACGCCACCGGCTTTATCGCCCTCAACGCCCTCCGACTCAAGGCAAACGCCAAGCAGAAGTGAGGCTAAGGAGAAGGGTCTTTCCAAGCCCTTTGCAGAACCCAAGTCTTCCTTGCCAGTCCTTGGAAAGGCCCTTCTTCCATGACCCGCATCGAAAGAGCCCTCCTCCCCCTCTCCCGCAGCCACCCCAGGCTCCACGAGTTCCTATGGTTCGGGTTCAAGCAGGCATGGGCCTGCATCCTCGCCACCCGCATCTGGTATCCGGACATCCCGCTCGCCCGCTACGATTTCCTCGTCTTCTCCGCATCGGCGCCGTCCCGCTCTTCACTGACTTCATGTATGCCGCAGTCGGCTCATAAATGGCCCGTGCGTGGCGCGGCTTCCATTTCCGCTTCACCGGCTTCCCCCCGCTCTGGGTCGCCGCCACCATCGCCGTCCTTGCCTACGCGAATTTCTTCACCCATCACTACCTCCCCGATATTCGCTGGCCGCTCATCATAGCCGGTGCCTTCGCCTTCCGGAAAACCCTCACCCACCACAACCACACGCATGCCCGGCGCAGGCTCACCGCCAAACACCGGCGGCGTGACAAGATCTGGCGCAATCTCCTCCCCACGAAGGCGCCCAACACTCAGCAACACCGCCCCAATCATCCAAAACGGAAAATGGATGGAATCAGCAAATTCCATAAACTCTTATCCACGCACTCCGTGCAATTCGTGGTTCAAATCTTCCTTTAAAGATACCCTTCAAAATCCTTTCCCAACCAACCTCACCTCATCCGCCTGGAAAATCGCCTCCGTTTGCCCATCCGCCTCCAACAGCAACTCCCCGGCGGACCCAATGCCTTTAACAACCCCCTCCCGCCTCCTGTCCGCACACTTCAGGGTCACCCGATGACCCGTTAGAAAACACCGCTCCCTCACTCCATCCATGAGATCATCGAATCCCGAACCAATCTCACCCGCATGACCGGCAAGTCGTTTCACAACCTCCAGCAGAATCTCCTCCCTCACCACTTCCCCACCCCGTTCGACGCGCAGCGAAGTCGCCGCAAAACCTTCCGGAAAAGCCTCCGTGTTCACATTGATCCCGATCCCGACGATCACAAAATCCCGCCCCGCTTCGACAAGTATCCCGGCAATTTTCTTGCCCCCAATCAGCACATCGTTCGGCCACTTTATCTCGGCCAGCGTCACGTATCTCTCCAAGGCCTCCGCCACCGCCAGCCCAGCGATTAGAGAAAGCCGGGACCAAAACCCTTTCTGCTCGGTCGGACGCAGAAGAACGGAAAAGGCCAGCGACTCACCTTTCGGAGAAAACCATTCCGCACCCCTCCTGCCGCGCCCCGCTACCTGCTCCTCTGCAACAAGCACCAAACCCTCAGCCATCCCCTTCTCCGCAAGCGCCCGCAACTCGTCATTCGTCGAGGAAACCTTCTCCCGCCACAGCAAGCGGAACGGGTCCGGCATCTGCGCAGCGACATGATCGAAATCGCTCATTCTCCAGCGGAAAAATCCAAGCCAATATCCAGCGCCAGTGCGGAATGCGTCAGCGCTCCCACCGAAATGAAATCGACCCCTGTCTCCCCAATTTCTTTCACCGTATCGAGATTCACCCCGCCGCTCGCTTCGAAGCGCAGGCGATTCATCTCGCCCCGCATCCCCACAGCTTCACGCAACTCTTCGAGCGACATGTTGTCGAGAAGGATGTAGTCCACACCTTCGAGTTTTAGGAAATTCTTCACCTGCTCCAGATTGTCCGCTTCAAGCTCAACCTCGACGTGGGGCTTCTCCATTTTTACCAAACGGATCGCCTCCTGCAAGGCTTCAAGTCCGCCCTCGGCAGCGAGGTGATTGTCTTTAACCATCACACGGTCGTAGAGACCCATTCGATGGTTCGTTCCGCCACCATCCTCTACCGCCTTCTTTTCCAACGCTCGGTAACCGGGTGTCGTCTTGCGCGTATCGAGAATCTTGGCGCGGGTGTGTTTCACAAGATCCGCATAGCGTGAAGTCAACGTCGCGACCCCGGAAAGGCGTTGCAGAAAATTAAGCGCGGTCCGCTCTGCGGTCAGAATGGAACGAGCTTTCCCCTCAACCCGCATCAGCATCGCTCCCTCACTCACCCGGCTACCGTTCTCCACAAGAACCTGGATCTCAAGATTCGGATCGACCTCACGAAACACCTGCTCCGCCAGCTCAACTCCCGAAACCACTCCCGCTTTCCTTACCACCACAAAAGCCTTCGCGAGCTTGTTCTTCGGAATAAAATACTCCGACGTGACATCGCCCTCACCGATATCCTCCTCCAGCGCCATCATGATCAGTTCGTGCGACATAGCTTCTTCTATTCTCTCTTGCTTGAAATTTGAATTTTGAATTTTAAAAATTAAACACCCATCACCGTAACCGCGATGCTGCGTTGATGCGCTTGACGGCGATGCTCGAAAACGAAAATCCCCTGCCAAGTCCCAAGCATCATGCGCCCGCGGTGCACCGGAATCACTTCAGATGAACGGGTCAACGCCATGCGGATATGACTCGGCATATCGTCGGGTCCTTCCAGAGTATGCACGAAATCTGGATCGTCCTCCGGAACCAAGCGGTCAAACCATCTTTCAAGATCCCGCCGGGCACTCGGATCCGCGTTTTCCATGAGGATCAGGCTCGCGCTGGTGTGGCGCAGAAAAACCGTAACCTGCCCGGAAGTCACTCCGGAGTCGGAGACAATGCGAGCGATCTCGTCGGAAATTTCATAGGTTCCCTTGCCAGTGGTCCGGAAGATGAGGTCGTCGGTGTGCACATTCATGGTTCTGTCAATTCGGAAAGAGTTTCCGCAGTCGCGGTGTTGATAAAACGGACAGCGGTCGGCGAAACTCGAACAATCCCAAAAAAACGACCCTCGCTCATTTCAATAATCGCCTTCACCCGTTCGCGGGCGATTGATTCGAGTTTATCTGCAGAGCTCTTGTCCTCGAGCTCGATATCCCAGACAACCCCGGAGGACATCTCGCCGTCGGCAAAAAGTCGAAAACCATCGCGTTTCCATGCGCGGGCGATCTCCTCGGCAAGACCCACATCTCCCGTGACTTCCAGCCACAATCGTAATCCTAGATAGCCTGCACCTTCTGCAAGGAACACCTCGTCTTCGATCTCCGGAAAGTCCATTTCTCCACCACGTGCCGCCTCCGCAGGAAGAACAATACCGAACGTCGTCTGCGGTGGATCGCGGAAAGCATCCGCGAACTCCTTAATTCCTTTCACGTAGAACGTATCAGCCACCGATCTACCCGAGACCGCAGGAAACAAGGTGATCCCCTGTATGAAAGGAGACAGGGAAAGCATCAACCGCTCGGCCGGGCCGTTATCATTCATTGGCATGAAGCCGATGCTCCGCGCGCTATCCGCATAGAACCTCCCCTCCGCCCCGGAAGCCGCACCCGCATGTAGCGCCTCCCTAGCCCGCGCCGCATCATCGCCCGGATAAACCACAGGCGCCGGGAAATGCTGGTTTAGCAAAATCCTGACAAGCACCCGTAACATCGCAGCCTGATCGGGAACATTCTTTAAATCGAAGCGATCCGTCACCCAAGCTTCGCCCGTCTGCTCATCAAACCACGCCAACGCTCCGACCGAGCGGACGGCGACGAGTTGCTGCAACAATTTGTCCCCCGCATCCAGCCAACCAATCCGTTGATAGGCTTCCTGCCGGTCATCCATACCCTGGGGCCCGAGCCGGCTTTCCAATGCTGCCTCGATCCGATATCCAAGTTCTTCCGAAGCGATACGGTGGACAACAGGGCTTGAAATAAACTCCAAGCCGTAATCCTTCTCGATCGCACTGATCATTTCCTGAGGAACCGAAACCTCGCCTCCTCCCTGCGCCAGAGAGCGGAGAGAATCATTCTCATTAGTCAGCATCGCAATCTCCTCCTCGGCAATCCGTAACTGATTTTCCAGTCCCTCAACGGTCGCACCTCCGAGAGAGGATCCGTTTCTCAGACCGAACATCCAGCCTCCCGCCCCGAGTGCCGCCCCAATCAAAAGGGATAACAGCTGTTTTGCCGATATCATTTGTATGGAAAGCTATCTCCCGTCGCCTTGAAGGAAAGGGTCCGATTCGAGAGCGCTAGGCCCGCCATAAACTTCCTCCGCAGTCTGCCCGGGAATCAGCGTAATCGCGATCGGTGCACTGCGGTTGCCCAAAGCATCATAGGTATAGAGGAAACGACGCACCGGCATTTCTCTACCCGTATTTGGATCAATACGCTTGACGCGGGAATCAAACATCCGCTCCTCGACGAGCTGACCGTCGTTCTTGCGGTAGCCGTAGCTGGTCTTAAACATCTCGTTCTTCTGACCATCATAAATTTTGCAGCCGGTCGGGTTACCATGCTCGTCCATCCGATAAATGGTAACCAGATAAAGAGCACCGTTGGCGGTAAAAGTACGCTTGGTCAGGTTGCGGTTATCCGGACTACGGGTGAAAACGGTTCGCGAACCATCGTCGTGCCGCATCACCCGCACGTTCGGCCCATCGACCGCGTCAAACCCGTTCTCGGTCGCGTTTCCAAAAACAACACCAAGAGCAATGACCGTGAGAACTCGCAAGAATTTCATAAGGTAAGTAAAACCAAGATAGAACGCGTACGCAAGTCGGTAATCAAAACCTCACAAAAGAAAGCGTTTCCCAGCCTCCCGCTCGAACTGGAGTTCGCACCACTTTATTCTTTATCAAAAAGCTCACAGACCCGATCAAAAGTTCAACAATGTCCGCGTGGAGCCGCGTTCTCCAGAACGCGAGCCCTCCCGCAATAGAGTCCTGTAAAACACGTCCCCCATCCACAGCGCCCACCTCAATGAGAGTGAATTTAACCGATGTATGTGATAATATGAAACTCCTTCTACCGTTCAGGCTCGAACTCTTGCCAGCCAACCCTCAACCCGAGTTACTCAATATCCACCCGCAATGCCCGCATACTCCATAGCGTTCCAGAAGCCGCCTTTGCGCTTCCTCGCATCGCCCGCGCACCGTCCTTCCGTTTCGCGGAAAATCGATCCCTCGCCTCCCTAAACGCCTCGTCTACAAATCCTCTGCTCCCAATCACCGCCCCGTCCGTAAAATACCGCACCCGGCAGCGCAGCATCTTTGCCATCCCCAACTCCGGTAGGATCGTTTGATTATCTCCACTTTCCAAAGCCTCCGCATCGTTCTTTGAAATCTTCATTTTCCCAGAAACTCCAATCTTTGCGTTGAGCGGTTTCCGCTCCAAGGCAAGCCCCATCAGCCTGCGATACCGACGCGAGGCATCTTTCCAACTACTCGCATCAAAGCCCACCTCCGTATCCGAGGCAATCGCACGAACCAACCCTTCCCGGGCCTTCTTACCATTGCCTTTCCGGCCTCCACCAACCGCCTCCCCATAGC
>Ga0335398_10009202_pt1 | contig 11488 bp, 9 predicted proteins | sample BON03_FD_205742 | JGI IMG/M metagenome (GOLD analysis project Ga0335398, IMG submission 205742) | Freshwater microbial communities from Lake Bonney liftoff mats and glacier meltwater in Antarctica - BON-03 (spades assembly) (version 2) | ecosystem: Environmental > Aquatic > Freshwater > Ice >...
TTCCGTGGTCAACGTGAGCGATAATGGCAACATTGCGCAGGGCGCGTGACATGAATATTTCCTCTTAAATTAACTACAGCTGAGAAGGCTCAATAGCCGACCCTTTGATAAATATTTGAGCCAGATCCGCTGGCAACTCGCTCAGCGACCTAACGGCCGTTAGTGGTGATGCCAACTCGGCGATCTGTTCGAGCGTAAAAGCATCTTTGATATCGAAGGTGCCAACACTATCGCGGCGAAGCGCCACCAAATGGGCACCCACACCCAACGCGCGTCCGATATCCTGTGCCAAAGTACGAATATACGTGCCCTTGCTACAACTAACCTTAATCGAAGCTGTTCGACCCTCACAGGACAATACGTCCAATTCGTGAATCGTGACCTCTCTGGGTGGTCGATCTATCGTTATCCCTTCACGTGCATAAGCATAGAGCGGACGGCCTTTGTGCTTCAGCGCTGAGGTCATCGGCGGCACTTGCGAAATGACACCCCTGAAGTTAGGTAACACAGCCTCAAGCGCCTGTTGACTCACGCCCTCAAATGACGCGTCAGCCTGAGACACCACCTCTCCAGTCAAATCACCAGAATCCGTTTCCACGCCAAACAGCAACGTTGCCGTGTATGTTTTGTCGGCCTCTAGCAGGTGACCTGCAATCTTTGTTGCGCGCCCAAAACAACAAATCAAAAGACCCGTCGCAAAAGGATCAAGCGTGCCGGTATGACCCGCTTTTTGCGCATCCATAAGCCTTTTGGCTCGCTGTAACGCATGGTTACTTGATAGATCAACGGGCTTATCAAGCAAAAGCCAACCGTCAATCACCTGCCCGCGACGCTTTCTCATCTAAAACTCTTTATCTGACTCAAACAGCAACAACCTTTAAGGATTACCGTCGCGGTCAGCATCAGAACCAACATGCGCCTCATCTGAGGCAACGGCTTGGTCAATCAACTGAGACATGGCGATACCTCGTTCGAGCTGAGGATCATGAAAAAAGCGCAACATGGGAACCGTGTGTATGTGGAACAATTTAAAAAGTTGGGCATGCAACCAACCCGCTTTTTCATTCAACAGGTTTTCAGCAGCATCAGGCTCACCGGCCAAAACCGTAAAAAAGACCTTGGCATGCGCATAATCAGTCGACAACTCAACACCTGAGAGCGTGATTAATCCGACACGCGAGGGATCAATTTCTTTTTGAATCAGGACTGCGAGGTCTTTTTGTATCTGATCGGCTAGCCGAATGTTACGACCACCGGCCACTTTTTGCTTATGGCGTGACATTCTGGCTATTCCTAAAGTGACCGAGCAACTTCGCGAATTTCAAATATCTCAAGCTGATCACCCACCTTGAGGTCGTTGTTGCCTTTCAAAGTAACACCGCAGTCGAAACCAGACTTCACTTCTTTGACATCATCTTTGAATCGACGCAGAGAATCTAACCATCCGGTCCACTGAACCACATTATCTCTGAGCAAGCGGACTTGTGAATCTTTCTTCACGAAGCCATCCGTCACCATACAACCAGCCACTGTGCCAATCTTGGAGATGGTATAAACCTCACGGATTTCAACCATACCGATTATTTCTTCGCGCTTCTCAGGCGTCAACATCCCTGACATGGCTGCTTTGACTTCGTCGACCGCATCATAAATGATGTTGTAGTAACGAACGTCAACGCCATTAGATTCTGCCAACTTCTTAGCGCTCGTCTCTGATCGCACGTTAAAGCCAATAATGACCGCACCTGCTGCAATGGCTAAGTTCACGTCACTCTCAGATATTCCGCCCACGGCGGCATGAACCACTTGAACTTTAATCTCAGGCGTTGAGAGCTTGACCAGCGCGTTGACGAGTGCTTCTTGTGAACCCTGAACATCGGTTTTGACAATCAATGCCAGCGTTTGAAGACCCTCAGCCGTTGGTTCAAACATCGACTCCAACTTAGCGGCTTGTTGTCTGGCCAACTTAACATCACGGAACTTGCCTTGCCTAAACAATGCAATTTCCCGAGCCTTGCGCTCATCAATCAACACCATCAGCTCATCACCGGCCGCTGGTACTTCTGTCAAACCTTGAATTTCGACAGGAATAGAAGGACCTGCGGACTGAATGGATTTACCGTTTTCATCAAGCATGGCACGAACTCGGCCGTAACTAGCGCCAGCTAGCACCACATCGCCACGATTAAGCGTGCCCGACTGAACCAAGACCGTTGCCACCGGGCCTCGACCTTTATCCAACCGCGCTTCAATAACAATGCCTTTGGCAGAAGACTCAACCGGCGCTTTCAGCTCTAGGATTTCAGCTTGCAACAAGACATTCTCGAGCAACTCATCAATGCCCTGACCTGTCTTTGCCGAAACGGCAACAAAGGGAACATCCCCACCGTAATCTTCAGGAACAACTTGCTCGACAACCAGCTCTTGCTTGACTCGGTCAGCATTGGCGTCAGGCTTATCAATCTTATTAATCGCAACAACCAACGGTACACCAGCCGCACGGGCATGGTGAATCGCTTCTTTGGTCTGCGGCATCACACCATCGTCGGCTGCCACCACCAAAATCACAATGTCGGTCGCTTTGGCACCACGTGCACGCATCGCCGTGAAGGCCGCGTGACCTGGCGTATCTAGGAAAGTCACCATGCCACGTTCTGTTGTGACGTGATAGGCGCCGATATGTTGCGTGATGCCACCCGCCTCACCTGATGCTACTTTTGTGCGACGGATATGATCCAGTAATGATGTCTTGCCATGATCAACGTGACCCATGACCGTCACCACAGGTGCTCGCGGCTTGCTTTCGACTTCAGCAACTGGCGCTTGCTCGAGGAAGGCCTCAGGATCGTCTAACTTTGCAGCAACGGCTGTGTGGCCCAGTTCTTCAACCATAATCATGGCCGTCTCTTGGTCCAACACCTGATTAATCGTGACCATTTGACCAAGCTTCATCAAGTGTTTAATCACTTCTGCCGCTTTGATAGACATTTTGTGCGCTAGATCGGCGACCGTAATCGTCTCAGGGACGTGTACTTCGCGTGCCACGAATTCGACTGGTGCTGCCTCTTGTTGCGGCGCAGCGTTTTGACCACGTCCACGACGTCCCGACCCACGGTTACTTTTCCCAGCGCGCCAGCCGTCACGAGAAGCTGGTGCTGTTGTCTTACTTGCTGGCTTTTTACGCGCAGCATCATCAGACCAAGTCGACGATACTTCACCTGCTTTGATGGTTTTCTTACCGCCTTCAGGCACCTTCTTGTCAGCTAACTTACCAGCTGCTGGCTTATGCAAGGTGCCTTTTAAGGCAGCTGGATCAGATTCGGGCTCTGCATGCAAAACTTTCTTTGGCCGACTCAGCATACTCCTGAGTGCCGCTGCTTCTTGCTCAGCACGCTCGCGAGCCGCTTCACGCCCAGGAACGGCAGGTGCTGGCATCACGGCTTTTTGTCGAGCAACTTTACGCCCACCTGAAACCGACTTAACGGCCCCAGGCACTGACTCAGCGGCCACTGGTGCAGCAACAGACACCTCAGGTGCTTTAGCCAGAGGCTGCTCACCGGCAACCGTTGATACGGACTGCGTTTCATCATGCTGCTTTTCGCTAGCCGATTCATCAACGGGCGGTGCCGAGTTTTCTTGTTCTGAGGGCTTTTCAGCGTTAACGTCAACCTGGGCAGAAGGTTCTGAGGCTTTGGATGGGTCAGTGGCTTCGATAACTGGCGAAGCGGATTGCTGCTCATTCGTTACGGCTTTTGGAGCCTCAGCGTGAGTATCAGGCAAAGGCTGTGTTGTCTGTTCCGCTGTATCAGGGGTTTGTGACGCGGGCGCAGACGCTTGGTTCTCGAGCATCTCGGGGCTGTGCGTTTGATGCGAGGCATCAGCTGAATCAGGAACATTGGATGGGTCGACATCAACCTCTGCTGTCTCAGAGGCTAAGTCGCGCTTCACAAACACACGCTTCTTTCTGACTTCGACTTGGATCGTCCGTGAACGGCCTGCACCATCGGCTTGCCTGATTTCCGATGTTTGACGACGTGTCAGCGTGATTTTTTTACCTTCTGTGGCCCCATGGGACCGCCTTAAGGACTCTAATAGTTTTGACTTATCAACCTCAGACAGCTCATCGGCTGCAGTGTTTATAGTCACACCCGCTGCACGTAACTGCTCTAGCAGCACTTCGGCTGGCATTTTCAGTTCGCTGGCAAACTGGGCGACGGTATTACTCGACATTAGACTCTCTCTTACCTTAGCAGCAGGTTCCCTTATCAACTAGACATGGGATACCCTAAATTGCTGCTTTTTTCTTTTATTGCTCATCTTCGAACCAGCGGGCTCTGGCTGCCATGATGAACGCCGCTGCCTTTTCTGTATCGATACCAGCCATTTCGGCCAATTCATCGGTGGCCAGATCAGCCAGGTCATCTTGTGTGTTGATGCCGTGCTCGCTGAGCACAGCCACTAATTCCGGGGAAATCCCCTCGATATGCAAAAGATCTTGAGCAGACTCTACGCGCTCCTCTTGAACAATAGCCTCAGTCAACAAGGCATTGCGTGCGCGATTTCTAAGCTCATTGATCGTGTCTTCGTCGAATGCCTCAATTTCTTGAAGCTCGGCAATGGGCACATAAGCAATTTCCTCAAGACCCGTAAACCCTTCATCAATCAAAATATCTGCCACTTCTTCGTCCACGTCTAGCTTGTTGACGAACGTCAGACGCAAAGCTGTTCTTTCTAAATCTTGACGATTCTGACTTTCTTCAGGTGTCATGATGTTGATCTGCCAACCCGTTAAGTCAGATGCCAACCGCACGTTTTGACCGCGAGAACCAATGGCTTTTGGCAAATTCTCTTCATCAACCACAACATCCATGGCGTGACGATCTTCGTCCACAACAATGGACTCGATATTCGCCGGCGCAAGGGCGCCGATGACAAACTGCGCGGGGTCCTCTGACCAAAGCACGATATCCACCTGCTCGCCGCCAAGTTCGTTGCGAACCGCTGTCACGCGGGAGCCGCGCATGCCCACGCATGTACCGATTGGGTCGATGCGCGAGTCATAAGCGACAACGGCAATTTTGGCGCGTACGCCAGGATCACGAGCAGCGCATTTGATCTCTAAAAGGCCTTGCTCAATCTCAGGGACCTCGTTTTCAAACAATTCTTTAATGAACTCTGGCGACGTACGCGACAGGATCACTTGCTGACCACGTGCGGCACGGTCAATACGAAGCACCCAAGAACGGATGCGATCACCAATACGTAAATTTTCTTTTGGGATCATTTCACTACGCGGCAGACGAGCTTCAACTTTGCCAGTCTCGATAATCACGTCACCCTTGTCCATCCGCTTGATAGTGCCGGAGATGATTGTCTCGCCACGTTCAAGGAAGTCACTTAACACCTGCTCTCGCTCGGCATCACGGATGCGTTGCAAGATAGCCTGTTTGGCAGCTTGTGCGCCGATTCGACCAAATTCAACTGGCTCTAAGTGCTCTTCGATATACTCGCCATCCTGAATATCGGGGAAGGTATCTTGCGCGTCGGAAAGCATTTCTTCACGGTCGGGCTCTTGCAAGCCAGCCTCGTCAGGGACAACCAGCCAACGCCTGAATCCCTCATGCTCGCCCGACATTCGATCCACACTCACGCGGATGTCTGCGTCTTCTTCGAATCGCTTTTTCATGGCCGAAGCCAATGCCCCTTCCAGCGCCTCAAAGACAACTTCACGGCCCACGTTTTTTTCGCGTGCCAGAGCATCAACCAGTAATAAAATTTCGCGACTCATCGCTTCCTACCCTTAAAATCTAGTAGCGGATCCAGTTTCGCCCGATCAACATCCGATACAGAGAATGCGACCCGTCGAACATCACCTTTTTTCACTTGATACTCCAAATCGAATAGAACCGCGCAACCTGGTTCTTGGTGTGCGGCAGCAATATGGAGAACCCCTTTGAAAACTTTTTGGTCATCAACAGCTTCGCGCAACTTCAACTCTATGCGTTCGCCCAAAAACCGCTGAAAATCCCGCTCGGTACGCAACGGTCGATCAACGCCCGGCGATCCGACTTCCAGCCGACGGTAATCAATACCCTCGACCTCGTAAACCCGTGAAAGCTGCTTAGAAACACTTTCGCAGTGCTCAATAGAGACACCACTGTCACAATCAATCGTTATGCGCAACAGTCCCATTGGCGCACGATCAACGGTCACCAATTCAAGCTCCATGCCGGCCAATGCCTGGCGTGTAATGTCGACTAAGTCTTTCATACCTTCAAAAAAAAAGGGCTGATGAACAGCCCATTCGTATTCGGCGACTGGCTCAATATGGTGTCACGCTATAACAAACAACAACACCAATTATGTCCAGCATTCAAGCCCGATACTTTAACACGCTTTACGATCGTAAAGCCATCCTTTAATCGTCAACTGTGGCTTAACGACAATTGGATTTCACAAAACCTAACCGCGATTCATGTGCAGCAGCCCCACTGGGCTGCCAATCATCACCGCGCCGAGTTTCACCTGGTTGGCTCGTGCCGCCCGAACGACGAGGCTTTTGTGTTGAATGACTCTTTGTAGCCGCAGCTGGCGCTGCGCCCACGCCTTTGGGCCCGCCAGCACTGCGCCCTGACCCAGGACGCCCAGACGCCTGTGCGGCCCCTGCTCCACCCCTGGTCGAGGGACGCTTAGGCCGGTTGGCTGGATCTGCCGAACGTTGGCCCCGCCCACCTGGGGCACTGCCTGAGACGGCAGCGACTGACGTCGACAATGGATCTGGAATAGCCCCAGGCCTGCCACTGCGAACAACCGGCTTTCCTCGCCCACCGCGCGGCGACTGACCCCGCCGATCGGCGTTAGCCTGTCCCTGTCCCTGTCCCTGCACTTGTAGCTGACCTTGACCATATCCTCGCCCTGGGCCACGACCTGGCCCCTGGCCAGCACCAGCCACGGGCCGGTACCCTGGTGGCATCGCACTGTCATGGCTGATTGGCTGGCGTGCCGAACGGCCTCTGGCACCAGGCTTGGCTGTTTCGTCTTCATCCTTCAACAGACCAACCTGAACCATCAAGGCGCTGACCAAATCGCCACTTAACTCTTCCCAGCGACCTCGGCGCAAGTTGCTTGACAATACAATCTCGCCAAACCGGGTGCGGATTAATCGGCTGACCGTTAAACCGACCAATTCGAACATGCGTCGAACCTCGCGATTGCGCCCCTCTTGCAAGGTCACGCGGTACCAGCGGTTGCTACCTTCCCCACCCAAAAACTCGACGCTTCCGAATTGAGCTGGGCCGTCTTCTAATTCGACACCCGTTGTTAGTGCTTTGCTAATTTCTTCAGTCATTTCCCCCAGAACACGGACCGCATATTCGCGTTCATTGCCATACCTTGGATGTAGCAACCGGTTAGACAAGTCACCAGACGTTGTAAAAATTAACAATCCCTCAGTATTTAGATCCAAACGACCAACCGATAACCACTTGCCAATTTTTAATCGAGGCAACCGTGCAAATACTGTGGCACGACCACCTGGGTCGTCGTGACTAACAATTTCACCCGCTGGCTTGTGATAAAGAATGACCCGAGGCGGTTTGCGACCAATGATCCTACTAACCGGCTTGCCGTTGACACGCACAACGTCAGCACTGCCGACACGCTGACCAATATGAGCCGGCTCACCATTCACAGACACACGGCCCGCAATAATTAACTCTTCCATTTCGCGCCGTGACCCAACGCCTGCCTCTGCAAGGACTTTGTGCAGCTTAGGCATCAGTACATCGCTTTGAAGATACTTACCCAATCGCTGTGACGTTTTTGGCGCCTTACCCAGAAACTCAAGCGCTGGTGGCTCGTCTTCATAGGTCATATCGAGTTGTGCAACGGCCGTTTGATCTTTGGTCTCAAGATCGATTGACTCTGCTTGATCCGATACCCATTGCTCACCACCCGTTGAACCGACGTTGGTTGACGCATCAACTTGCTCACTGGCTGTGTCGTTGCGACGACGGCGAAACGGGGTTCGTAAATTTCGGGACCGCGGTTTGGGTGATGTTTGGGTTTCTGTGGCAGTCACGACTTCGGTTGCAGTACCGGCATCGGTTGCACTTTCGGCTTTGTCAGTGACCTTGGCCTTGGTCGTTACCCTCTTGGCGCGAGGTTTCTTGACCGTCTCTTTTTTGACATCTGTCGCCGCTGGCTCTAACACCGCGGGAATTTCTGGCTGCTCGTTTGTCACTTTTGCTCCGATATATCGATGGATAGACGTATAGATGGGTTGGTATCCATCGACTGATTATGCTGTGTTGAAAGTGCGGGATCCGCACTCGCTATTTCTAAAATTTCAGGCAGGGCTGGCGCATCCTCAATGGGCACTGACTGATCCGAATCAATTGCCAATACGTGCGCAGGCTCTGATTCGCTATCAACCAGCAATACATTTGTTGCCAAATGATGGGTGACGACAATGTTTGCATCGACCAAAGCGCCAAGGTCGGGGGCCTCTGGTGACAGCGGCTGGAGCGGGGGCAACTCATCTAACGCTCGCAAGCCCAGGTCATCCAAAAACTGCTTCGTCGTGCCAAGCAATGCTGGACGTCCGGGCGCATCTCGATGGCCTAAGGTTTCCACCCATCCTCTTTCTTCCAACGTTTTAACAATTTGCGAAGAGACCGTCACGCCTCTAATAGCCTCAATGTCTGCCCTTGTCACGGGCTGCTTCCACGCAATGATGGCCAAAGTCTCTAAAACCGCACGAGAATACTTTGGCGTACGCTCTGGATTAAGCTTTTCAAGAAAGCGCTGCATATTTGCTTTGCTCTGGAATCGCCAACCCGTCGAAATTTGAGCCAGTTCAAGGCCCCGGTCCTGCCAATTCGACCGCAATTGATTCAACCAACTCTCAATTTGGACAGCGCTTACTTCTTCTGGCTCGTAAACTTTTTGTAATGCAACAACCGTCATGGGCGTGTCCGCACATAATAACGCCGCCTCCAGCACATTAACTGCTTGATGATCTTCCATGCTCCTCCAGATACCGCAACCCAAACAAACGAATAAGCAAGGACTCAGCCTCACGATTTGAACGCTTTCTCACAAACTGCTATACTCTCGACATCAGACGCGGGGTGGAGCAGTCTGGCAGCTCGTCGGGCTCATAACCCGAAGGTCGTAGGTTCAAATCCTGCCCCCGCAACCAGATATTCGAAGGGTCAACTTAATTGTTGGCCCTTTTTTTTATCATTTTTTTATCGAATCCATCGATGCACTGACAAAAACCAAATGAGCCGAATACCGTTAGACCGAGCGCTAACGCTCACCTTTGACGATCGCTTCTAAACGTGAATTCTTTTAAAAGATTCAGCGAAGATCACCCGAAGGGTGAAAATTTTCATTGAACGCTTTTGGGGGCAACACCGTTAAATCACAATTAGTTGACGGTTTTACGGGCTAGCTTGTCTATCCTTATCAAGTGGCGCGGTTGAGCTTGGCCCTTGAATACCTCAGTGTATAACAAGCGTGGGCCAACGGCAAACAGCCTCACAACAGTCGCTAGGGAAAACACTTACACCGGGCCTGCCGCTGTGAGGCGGTATCGCTGACCCAAGAACGGTGCGTGCTTGAGCGCCAAAGCCAAAGGCTCAGTACTGATTGCGGATGTTGCGAGCACGATCAAGCCAACGGCGGATTGTTGCTTGCGCAAAACAGCAAAAAATAATTGTCTTAAAGCGTCACTGACCTCATTGCTCATGGCGCAACACAAACAGGCATCCGAACTGGCCAGTTCGTCGCTTGTCGTGTGAATCACTCGCAATGATTCAGGCCACACTTTTGGCAAGCCGCCAACCGGTGCAATCACAACAACAGTCTCGTAGCAACTGGGGTCTAAATCAATCAACCACTGCGCCAGCGAGGCTTGCGGTTCGCAGCCGTGCAACACCTGAATGGCTATCCGGTAATCGCGGTCGTTACCTGGTGGTCCAGAAGCGAATGGACGCAAAACTATTTTCCTAGAGGGCTAATGAGAGTCGTTAACAACACGTCGCCGACTCGTTATATTGGTTATTGTAGTCTTCGCAGGACCCTTCTTCCAACGAATAATAGGTTCAGAAACATGATTGAATCCGACCAGCAACGCATCGTCGACGAGGCAATTACCTCTCGACATTCCATACGCGCTTTTTTACCCACACCGGTCGCGCGCGAAGACATCGAACAAATGTTGGCTGTCGCCTCACGGGCGCCGTCGGGTTCAAACACACAGCCCTGGAAGGCATACGTCTTGACAGGTCAGCGACTGCACGCCATGTCGGCCGATATCGTGAAAGCTTTTCTGGATACTGAAAGCGCGACTGAGTTCAAAGAAGAATACCGGTACTACCCCGACATTTGGGAAGCGCCTTACATTGACCGTCGGCGCAAAGTTGGGCTGGACTTATACCAGCTGCTGGGCCTTGGCAAAACAGATAAGGATGGCATGCGCGACCAACATGCCAAAAACTTTAAGTTTTTTGACGCCCCCGTGGGCATGGTCTTTACCGTTGACCGCACCATGAACCAAGGTTCTTGGTTGGATTTTGGTTGCTTTTTACAAAATCTAATGATTGCCGCTCGCGGCCGCGATCTCGATACCTGCCCTCAAGCAGCCTTCAACCGGTTTCATCCCATCATTCGTCTACACACGGGCATACCAGACAGTGAGATCGTGATGTGTTGTTTGGCGCTAGGTGTCGCCAACCACAGCAAAATAGAAAATACATTAGTCAGCGAACGAGAACCGGTATCAGGCTTTACCAAGTTCTTAGAATAGGTAAGCGACATCACCAAGACGGGTGATGTCGCTTACCTAATTGACATTAAGCAGTCACTGTTCCAGAATGCATCTTTTGTGAGAATTTGGTCAACACCACAGCCACAAATGCAAGCACCAACCCAATGGCGCTGAGTTGCAGATGGCTAAGGTTTAAATCACCACCCCCAGGAATGGCCATTGACAAGCCACCGAGTGCCAGTATCAATCTTGCCAAAAACCCCATAACACCCGTGTGCATGGTTCCAACCCGAACCAAATAGCCCTCAAGCGCTGAGGCAATCAGCGCAATCCCAATCACAGCTGTAAAAATAACAATCACAATATCAGCCGGATCACCACGCAAAATCAGGGCTGGATTGAGCACAAAGAAAAACGGCACGAAATACATGGCGCTTCCCAATCGCATCGACTGAAAACCCACATCAATCGGTCTGGACCCCGACACACCAGCGGCCACAAACGCCGCGAGCGAAACCGGTGGTGTGATAAATGACACCATGCCCCAGTACATCATGAATAAGTGAACCGCCAGTGGATCAAACCCAGCCTGGATCAAAGGTGGCGCCAAGACAATCGCCAAAAAGATGTAACAGGCGGTGATGGTCATACCCATACCAAAAATAAAACTGGTGATCGCACCCATGACCAGCAACACATAAACGTTGTTGCCCG
>Ga0335398_10009203_pt1 | contig 11486 bp, 4 predicted proteins | sample BON03_FD_205742 | JGI IMG/M metagenome (GOLD analysis project Ga0335398, IMG submission 205742) | Freshwater microbial communities from Lake Bonney liftoff mats and glacier meltwater in Antarctica - BON-03 (spades assembly) (version 2) | ecosystem: Environmental > Aquatic > Freshwater > Ice >...
TATATATTTATATATATATATATGTATATATACATATATACATATATACGTATATATACATGTGTGTGTGTGCCGTGTGTGTGTGCGTATGTCTATCCATCTATCTCTCTTTCTATCTATCTATATTATATGTGCTTGTGCGTGATACACTCACGCACACGCACACACACACATATATATATATATATACATATATACATATATATATATACATATACATATATAGATATAGATAGAGAGAGAGAGAGGGAGGAAGGGAGATAGAGGCAGAGCAAGAGGGGGAGGAGAGAGGTATACACATATATATTTATACATATCTACATTTATATATGATACATATCTATACATCTATATCTATCTATGTGTGTGTGCGTGCGTGAAGGTACATATGTTTCTGCCACGCACGCGCCGTTGGCCTTCCCCACCGCCGCTCAGCCCTCTCCGCGACTTGGCCTTTACAAGATATTCGTTTACTTTGAAGCTGTTGTGCACGAATCAACCATCCTTTCATTCCCCCCGCCCACCTGCATTGCTCACCCGGGTGCAATACTATTGCACGGTTATTGGACAGTATACGACTCCCCTTCCGACCTCCCGTTTCTATGCTATACACCATACAATATTGGTAATAAGAATATCGAAAAAAGGCTAAGCCGCGACCCGCGCTGTCTTTTTGTTCTGCAGGATGACTTCAAGTTCCTGGCCAGGAAGATCTCAAAGAAGGTGCTCACCAAGGGGGGGCCCACCGGGGGCTGGGACTCCAAGACCCAGGGCAAGGTCCAGAAGTACGTGTCGGGCGCCTTCGAGCGCAGCTTCACCTTCGCACGCGCGGCGGGGGAGGAGGACGACGACTGAGAAAAAAAAAAGACACACCGGAGCTCCTAATCGACACCTAGGACGTCGAGTTGAGAGGAGCTAACGGTGGGTGTGAGCTGAGGGGGGGGGGGGTGCAGGGGTAAGCTCAGGGCGGGAGGGCTGCGCCGCTATGTCTGTGGCGTGGCCTGGACTCTCGGGCGTGCTGTGTGTGTGGCTGTGTGTGAGGGTCGCTGGGCTTGGAGGCCAGGCTTCGGATGGGTACGGCGGAAGAGCGCGCCTGGCGCTGCTTTTATTGCCATCCGAGCCGGTGCCGTTCTCGTCAACCGGCATCGTGCTCGTGTGAGTGTGGAGCGTGGGGGGCGGGAGTGCAGGCCGCGAAAGCGCGAAGCAGAGGGAGAGGAGCGGGCGAGGACACTCACTCGCACAGGGGACCGCGCGGGCCGGGAAGCGCGAAGATGTAGGGGGGGGCCGGCGGGGGCGGGGCGGGGGGGGGGGGGGGGAGGGGGGGGGGGGGGGGGGTGGGGGGGGAGCGCGCCGCCGACGTACGTACGGCCGATGTAATGGTGATAGGTAAGCTGTAGTGATCAACTTGACCAGGGCCAGGGCGCCACATAGACACCCATAGGACTGGATACTGACCCCTACAATAATTACAACCTATGCCTATGCCTGTTGGAGTTTAGGTCCTGCGGAAGTCAAGGCTTGGTTCCCACTGGTGGATACCCGCATACCCACAGCGGCCCGGCACGAATGGTCGGCTCAGCGCTCAGCGGCCGGCTCCGGCCGGTGGTCTTGGTCTGTGAATGAGTAGGCCTAACTGTTACTCACTGTTACTACACCACAAAAACGAAAACCCGTACGTTGTTGTTGTGTTGTGTGTTGTGTGGACCGACCTCCATCACAGACGCGACACAGTTCCGCGTGCGACGTGCGACACTCAGGGGCAGAGGTGTCTTCCTTCTCCTTTTTCCTTCCCCTTCTGCGTATTGCTATGTCTATATCTATGCACTTTTTTTTCTGAGAGAGAAGAGTGGTGAGTGCTCTTCGAGCGTCGGCGCGCGCCGCGCGCGCGTGCAAGCCCTGCTGCTGCTGCTCCTGAGGAGGCTTCACGCGCGCTGCGCGCTGCGCGTTTCGCGCGGGGTGGGTGGCCACGCCGCATTGGCGAGTATATCAGCCAGCATCAGCATCAGCAGAGCAGCTGCCGCCACTGGCCACTGGCCACCCGCCAGCACCAGATCGCAGCAAAATGCGCAGTACGCAATCACAGTCCGCGGTCCGCGGGCGCGGAGTTAAACGTTCGGGTTTCGGGTTAACCCGAGTCTATAGTCTGGTGTCTGTGTCTGGTTTTTCTTCCACTTCCACTTCCAGGCTGCAGGCTCATTTTTTATTTAGGTATATAGGTACAGGTATACTGTGTATACTGTTGCTGTTGTGGGTTGTGGGCGTGCGTGCGTGTCCGCCGCCTCCTGCTCCTCGTGTCGTTGACGCCCGCCGACATATCATCGTGTTGCGCCCGCCGCCTGTGCATGTAATGTGTGGCTGTGATGAGGGTTAACCCAAGACAAAGCTCAGCAGCAGCCTACAGCAGCCAGCAGCAGCGAGTGCGTGCGGAGTGCACCGCGCGCGCATTGCGCGATCGCGCGGCGTGCGGCGCAGCACGCAGCACATTCAACCTACAACATACACAATACACGCATATACAGCATCTCGCATCAATCATGGCCATGAGAGAGTAGCTTACCGCTCGACCCCCCCCCCGCCCCCCTAGCATAATAAACAGCAGCGACACGCCCCACAGCGCCGACACACAGAGTACCGGACCTGTCGTGACAGCTCATCCAGCCGAGGAGGGTTAGCCCAAGATAGATGGATATAAACATAAATATATGGATACACAGATAGGATAGATAGACAAATAGATGAAAGGTAGGTAGGTAGATACATACATACATACATACAGGATATGGGGCAGGAGCACCACCGGGCGCGGAGCCCACCCGAAATGTAGACCACCTCGACTTGCCCCAAGGCGCCACCGCCGGTATCGCCACCAGCGACCTAAGACCCGCTGATATTTCCCCCAACGGTCGATGCACCAGCACTGCCGTCGTGCGCGAGGCTGCGGCCGAGGGCCCCGGCCCCGCCACTGATGCCTCCAAAGGCACCAATTCCACCAGCGCCGCAGCAGCGCGGGCGCGCCATAACCACAGCGCTTGCCGCAGGAATTTTCCACGCGAACGGAGGATCGGCCGTGCGTCGGTCGTTGGCGCGGGCCGCCGGCTGTGCCACGACTGGGTCGCCCCATTCTCAATTCGCATGCCGGAAGTCCTGGCGGCACAAACACGCGGTGCAAACGCGGAGCGCCACTCATGGGGAGTTGAGAACACGCACGCGCAGCGTGGGGATCGGAGTGGGCGTCGGCACTGTATCACTGTCCTCGGGGCTCGAAGCGCCAAGGCCGAGGGCCGAGCGTCGACCAAAGGCCCACACCACGCCGTCCGCATCGGCCGCGAGCGTGTGCGTCCCACAGATGGCCGCCGCCGCAATCTCGACTCCGCTCAGCCCGGCCACTCGCGTTGGCGTGGCCTGTGGCCCGGCTTGGCCGAGGTCGTAATCATAACTGAAGCCCCAGGTGAACAGCTCACCCTTCTCCGTCACGGCGCACGAAACAGAATCGAGTGCATACACAAGCTTGATACGTTGGCCGATGAGCGCGGCCACCCGCTGCGGCGTGCGCTCTTCACGCCCGTGGCCGTTGGCATCTCCGTCACCCCACCCGTAAAGCTCGCCCTCCTTGGTCAGAGCAAGGGCGTGGCCCTCGCCTGCGGCCACGGCGATGAACCGCCGCCTCGTCTGTGTCAGGGCTTCGATCCGCCAGGGCAGCACCTCGCTCTCCAATGAGCCGTGGCCTAGCCCCCCTTTCCGACTGGACCCAAAGGAAAAGACGGCGCCGGCGTCGGTCACCGCCAGGGTGAACCCTTCGCCGAGGGCGACGCCCACCACGCAATCCTGCGAGAGGGCATCGACCTGTTTGGGAGTCAGCTGATACTTGGTCTCTGCATCGAGCTCATACCCCAGACCGGCCGGTCCTTCAAATTCTGTTGGCGCTTCATCCTCGTTTTCATCCTCGCCATAGAATATCGCCCAACCCCAGGTAAAGAGGCGGCCTTTCTCGTCGACCGCCGCGCTCGTCCCAAATGGCCCAGCCGTGATGCGTTCAACTCGGCTCAGCGACTCGATCCTGCTCGGCACCGCCCTCGCATCATCGTCGCCGTGGCCGAGCGCGCCGTAGATGCCGATGCCCCACGAGTAGACCTCGCCCTCGGCACTGAGAGCGAGGCAGTGATCATTGCCGCTGGCGACGCTGACGATGCGCCTGTCCTGCATCGACGGCACCGGCGTGGGCGGGCCGATCTTGCGGCAAACATTGGGATCGGCAGCGGGGTCCACCGCGTGCCCCAAGAGGGGTGTGCAGCCAAAGTCGCTGCCGCAAGTGAGCAGCCGGCCACCTTTGTCGACGAAGATGCTGTGATCGTGTCCCACAGCGAGCGGAACCTGCCGCATCTGAGCGTCGCAACGGTCGCGCTTCAGCAGGCATGCCACCCACGAAGTAGCCCCTTCAGGCAGGGAGGAGTAGACGTCAAGGCCGCGTGCCCCGGCGCGTCGCCGCAGCTCCGTCTCCACCGGCCCGATTGCGCGCGGCGGCGGGGGCGGAGTGGGCGCGTCGCGACAAAGCGATCGGCAGGTTGTGGCGAGACGGGCGAGATCGGGAGTGTCGAGGCGGGACAGGATGTCGGCCAGGAGCTCGGCGGGCAGCTGCAGCAGCGGGGAATCCGCTTGTGCCGAAGAAGTAGGCGGCAGGAAGTGGGCGCGCAGCTCGTCGGTGATGGCGAGACCCTGGGCGGCCTGCTCGTCGCTGAAGCTCGGCACGGCGAGCTGGCACTCGCGGGCCGCGGTGCGCAGGGCGGCCAGGGCTGCGGCGCCGGCCATGTTGCGCTGGAGCGGGCTGTGGCAAAACTGGCGCGCGAAATGGTTGAAAATCTTGTTCACAGCGAATTCTTCACAGCGCGCCCTTGTCGGGGGTGTTTTCTCTGTCGATAGGTGTGTGTCCTGGTGCGTGTGGACTGATCGTTTCACAGCGCGCCTAGCTTAAGCGCGCCCTCCCCTTCATATTACATCATATATAGCGAGCTCACCTTGGTTGCAGGGTTAACCTGCATATTGCGTGCAACTCGTTCGTCCAGGTTGTGCTAGCTATATCATATGTATATGTAACATTATGTAAATGTATATATGTGTACGTATGGATGTATGTATGTAACACAATTTGGCCCTTACAAGATATTGCCAATATTTTATTGCAATAAAGGGGGTCGTGGGAAAATATATTGCGCAATATTGTAGGCAATAAAGGGGGACTGGGAGGAGGGTATTGCACAATAATATGTGCAATAATGCCCCTTGTCCGTGTCGAGAACGGATTTTTTTTTCAGGCACCTCGACCCATCCGAAATCCGATCCCAAAAAAACAAAAAACACCTCCAAACACATCAAAAATCCTCAAAACTGGGCGGGAGGGTGCAATAACTGGTAATATTGTGCAATATATTGCACAAAAAGGGGGTGTTTGCAAAGAATATTATTGTGCAATAAAGCCTCGAAGTAAAACAATATCTTGTAAAGGCCAAAACACAATGCAAAGACTTGGCGGCACCAGCACAGGCTCGCGGCGCCACGCCAGAGCTCCGGCGTGTAACAGACACCACATCCCACGGCCTGTCCGCAGGCAGGCATTCCGCACAGACTACCATAGGTAGCACTAGTCTGTGTGATCGACCAAAGGCAAACAATGGGAGGGGAGGGGCGGGGGGGGGGGGCGGCTTTATTTTTCTTAGGACTAGAGCGGAATATGCTATATAGATACTCTGCTCCTCTATCTATAAACTCCCACGCCCATCTTCTGACTACTGCATGACCGTCTGTGTAGCCTACTACCTACACTACCTACTACTACTACTACTGCTACATACCTACCTAGTTGCTACTTGCACAGCGTATGCGTATATACTCGTATAATGCGAATGCGTATGTACTTATTATACATACAGCATATATACACATACGTACAGCTGATCGAACATGTCGTAATAGTAATAGTAATAGTAGTATGAGTATAATAGATTCTATAGTTTCTAGTTTATTATTATATAAGAATCATACCCTAGAATAATATCTAGTAATCAAGACCTAGACAAACGCAAAAAATAAGACGGCGTGAGAGAAAAACACGCACACTCCGTCGGGTTAACCCGCGAGCGAATTCTTCACAGACGCTTTATAATACAAAGGGGACACGAGCACACACGCACATGGAACTGCGAACTGATCCGAAAGTGGCTTCATAGCTTCACCAAAGTCGGTCCTTTTTTGGGGAAGCGTTTAATAGAAGCTCCGCCTTCGCACCCCTGCCCCCGCCCCTGGCCCTGATATGGGTTCAGGGTTAACCTCACGTAAGGTCACCCCGAACTTACACCTGGCGTAAGGTCAAAGGGGTCAAATCGTTAAAACAAAGCTGTTTTCAGTGTGTGTAGAGCAAAACAAAACTCTCAAACAAAACTAACGTAAGACTTGCGTAAGGCTTACGTAAGATATTACGTAAGTTTCCGGGCCCTGGACCTTACGGTCTCACGTCTTACGGAACATCCAAGCATGGAGCCCTTTCTTAAACGCGTCCCGGCTCACGCAGATTCAGACACGCAAAACTTACCCCCCGCCCGGCTGAGTGACTGAGAGTGCGCGGCAGTACGTATGGCTGAGTTGGAGTCGTTGAGCTCCCAGGTACGCATCATCATTTCCTAAAAGGGAAAAGCTTCGGAAACTCGGAAACCCAGTACCCACCCAGTAACGCCAACGCCAACGCGTCATTTCTTAATGATTGATGGGGTTCCTTAATGCCCGACACAGTAATGACTGTAGCTGTAGCTAGGCGGCACCCAGCACGACAAGCGCGGGTGGTGGACGGAGACACGCGATGAGACACATTGAATGACATTGAAATTGAAGACAACGCGAAACCGAAAACGAACCAGGGCCCATAGTTTAACGTTAAACCGAGATTTCCGGCGCTGTCAGTCATCAACACAAGGTGTTAAAGGTAAAGGTTTCTTTGAACAGGTGCCTCAACGGTAGTGTTAACGACTGTTAAATACTGTTCAAGGTGTTCAACTGTTCAAACACTGTTGAACTAGAGCATAGTTTCTGAAATTTCTGGAGTTTCCAGAGAAAATCTCAACTGTTCAAATGCGGTTGCGGTTGTTCAAACCACTGTGCAGACTGTTCAGTCTGAGCGAATCACGTATTTCCTTGAACAGTTGCCGGGTGGAGGTGTTAAAGAACCGTGAACGCCTCGGGAAAGTGGTGTTAAAGGAGGCGCCTGTAACACACACTTGAACGTTAAACTACAGGCCCTGCAACGAACGAGAGGTGTTCGGGAGTGGGAATCGGCCTTCACAAGATATTGTTTTCACTTCGAGGCTTGATTGCGTAATAATATTCTTTGCAAATGCCCCCTTTGTCAAAGCCTTTGTTGTGCAATCTATTGCGCACGATATTACCACTTGTTGCACTCCCCCCACATGCTCGATGCCGATGCTCGCCTGTCGCCTGCTTTTTTTTCACTTTAATAAAGAGTCACTTTACAGCGTAGCGCATATGCTGGGTGCTGCGTGCGCCTGCTACAATACGGACAAGCGAGCTCTCTCTCTCTCTCTCTTCCTCTTCAGCGATCAGCCAGCGACAGCGACGTCTTCGTCAGACTAGCCACCGTGCAATAAGTGCAAGGCGGGGATGTAGGCACTGCAATAAGGCTCGAAGGCGAGATCGAGTCTCACGAGTCGGAGAGATGGATGTAGCAGCAGGCGAGGCTCGTGGCTCTTGGTCGTGGCGACGGTGAGCTCACTATTTAGGCACCCGCGCAGCCCGATAGACGAGAGCGTGGACGTGGGCGGGGAAGAAGACAGGATGCTCTCCCATCCATACATGTTCCTGACCCTCAGAGCTTCTCAAGATAGACGGCGCCGCAAGCCGTGTGCCGTGTGAGCCGCGCAACACACAATCTTCTAAATATACATCGATAATAGAGCTTTAAAGCTCTAGATCTAGAAGTGTACGCATAGCCAAGGCGCCGCTCCCGTGAAAGCGAAAGTTGGCGAGCAGTATTGGGGCGGGGGGGCACATCTCAAGTCCACTACCACAGCGCAGACCGCAGGTCGAAGGGAGAGATCCACAGAGCAGGCGCGGGGCGGAGTCCCTTGAACTTGAACCCTTTCTCCACGCACGTTTTTCAACTCGTATACATTACAAATAAAGAGATACAGAGCACGACGCACGACGATAGCGCACAGCTAGCGACGAGAAGCCAGCAAGCAAGAGATAAATACGAGATACGACACACTCGTTCACGACTGCCCGACTGCAGAGATGGCAACGGAGACCGAGACGATCTATAGACATAGACATAGAGTCTCAGACTCCCTCTGGTTGCCAACGCTGAATTGAATGAGCAGGCCCTAGTTTGCCTTTCAAATAAGTAAAAATCGATGCGAGCAGACGTTGACCATTTCATTGCAAAATGGCGAATATCCGTTTTTTTCTCTAAATGTGTTGGCCTGATTTATTTAGCCATTTAGCCGCCTTCGATTATAACGGCCATTGGTCAACGTCCCTCCACGTTAGCCGTTGAATTATTTTACAGTGAAACTAGGGCCTGCTCATAAGGCAACATATCACCAACCTCTGCATCTGTATCAAGAAGGACCAATACAACTTATGAGACCAGAAGACCAAGACCAGGACGAACAAACAGCGTTTAGCTTTTATTATTTTGTGATATGTTGCTATATCTTTCCAATGTATCTACCATAAAGCTTAAAATCGATATATATATGAATAAATGCATATATATACACACACACAGACATATACATATATATAGATCTATATATCGATATAGATGTATGTCCGCATATAAATAAATAAATATGTATGTATATGTATATATATACATGTATACACACACACACACACACACACATATATATATATATGTGTGTGTGTGTGTGTATATATATATACAGATCTAGATCTATAGATATATATATGTATATATGTATATAGATGGATAGATAGATAGGGGTTAACCCGATGTCCGCATATAAATAAATAAATATGTATGTATATGTATATATATACATGTATACACACACACACACATATATATATATATGTGTATGTGTGTGTGTGTATATAAACATACAGATCTAGATCTATAGATCTATATATGTATATATGTATATAGATGGATAGATAGATAGATATAGATAGATATATAGTATACATATATGTATAGGTTAGGTATAGATAGATAGATATAGAGATAGAGACAACCATATCGGGTTAACCCGGGTTCGAATCCCATGGGGGATGCTCGTGGCGCGAGTGGGTTCGCTGCGGACAGTTCGGGCGATCGCACCCAGTAGCCTCTCCGGTGAGGTCTCCTGTTTTGTTGTGAGGCCAAAGGGCGTTTTTTCAACTGGACCACTATCAGCACTGATGAGCAGGCCCTAGTTTGCATTCATCCTAAGTAAGTTTCGAAGTGAGCAGAGGGCGCACATTTCATTGTAGAAGGTCGAATAACCGTTTTTTTTCTCTTATTGGTTGGCTTCATTTATTTAGCCATTTAGCCGCCTTTAATTATAACGGCCTCTGGCATTCCTACCCCCACGTCGACGTTTTTTTCTTATTTTCAGTGAAACTAGGGCCTGCTCATGGTGGTCCAGTTGGGAAAAAGCCCCTTTGCCGATGCCTGCCTGCTGGCCCTGGCACTAGGAGCACTTCAATGTGCCCTGCAGCTACGAAATCGGGTTAAACGTACTCTGCAGCTACTAAGTAAACGCCATATGTAAAATCGCTTTGCTCAGGTACCTGAGCGAATTTCGGGTTCAAGTTCTGACGGCGATCACCAGCGATTTATCTTTGATTTACCCATGAAACCCGGAACAACTCGGAACAAGTGATTGAAGAGTCGAAACTGAAACCGTCGTTCATTATGAGTCATAGCACCAAAGTCATTAGTACACGTTGAATAAGAGAAACTGCTTGAGAATTATTTAGGCGCACAGAGCACCTTTAACCCTTAACCCGAGCGCTATGGGTAAGTTCACAGACGGTTTATATACAAAGGGGACACGAGCACACACGCACAGGGAACTGATCCGAAAGTGGCTTTGGGAGCCTAAGTTGCAGAGGTACCTGAGCGAGTTTTGACTCAGAGTGTCATCATATTGGGTTTCGGAAACTCGAGAGTCGAATCACTTAGAGGGGGTTAGGGTTAGGTTAAGGTTAGGGTTAACCCTCAACCCCTTAACCCTAACCCTAACCCCGGGGGCACCTTTGTTAATGCATAGAGGTGGCCCGCATCCGCTTAGCCGCGGGCGAGGGCGCCTCCTTAGGCGCCCTTGCGCTGGCGCCACCCCTGAGCGACGGCGGCGGCTCGGGCACCCCCTTTGCGAGGCCGTGGCGGTACGAGCTGCCACCGAACGAGGGAGCGGGTCCCTCGCGCCATCCCGGGTGGAAGGTCTCTGCCACACAGCCCGCGAGCACGCCGCAGCTGAGGGCGTTGAGCAGGGCGCGCAGGTATAGGAGCGAAGCGCCGCAGCGGCCGGGTTCGCGAGAGGGCTCGAGGCGCGTGGCGAAGAGGACCGGGTAGTGGCCGGTCAGCGCGGGTAGGGCGCACCTGTCACGAAGGAGGATGCTTACACAGACGGGTTTGTATACAAAGGGTTAACCCAATTACAAAGGAGCATACTTACACAGACAGTTCATACTGTATACAAAGAGCACACGAGCACACGCGGTTACGCGGTTAACTCGCGCGCGGGCTCGAGCCGCGTGGCGAGCAGGACCGGGTAGTGGCCGGTGAGCGCAGGCAGAGCGCACCTGGGCAGCAAAAGGTAGCAAAGGGTTCGCCCTAGGAAGGTCGGGCCCTAACCTAAAACCTGGGACGATATGTTTTTGCGGCATGAGCGGCTTGAGAAAAGGCGTGAACACTACCCGACACCCACCGTCTCGGGTTAACCCGGCCAGCAATGGGTATTACAAAGGAGCGTGCTTACACAGATGGTTCATATACAAAGAGCACACGAGCACACGGGTTAACCCGAACCTCGTCGCATTGACATTCACAGACGGTTCATATACGAAGGATTAACCCGCACCTGGTTGCAAAGAGTAGCAAAGAGCTTGCTCTAACTTTCTACCGTGCTCTAACTTGGTACTCTTCGCTAGCACGAGCGCTTTCTGCGCCGGACGACCCGCTACTCGTGTTAGGGTGAACAGCGCGCACCTGGCCAACAAAGGGTATAACGAAGGAGCATACTTGCACAGACGGCTCGGGTTGACCCGAGGTGAACCCGAGGAGCGACACACAGATCACAGATCTAACGAGGGTGAACCCGGGTTGCTATCTATCTATCTATCTCTATATATATCTATCTATATCTATCTATCTATCTATCTATATATATATAGCGCACCAGCCCAGCGTGGCTGCCTTGGCACCGGCGGCGCACAGGCCCAGCGCCAGCTATATATATATATATATATATATATAT
>Ga0335398_10009211_pt1 | contig 11478 bp, 12 predicted proteins | sample BON03_FD_205742 | JGI IMG/M metagenome (GOLD analysis project Ga0335398, IMG submission 205742) | Freshwater microbial communities from Lake Bonney liftoff mats and glacier meltwater in Antarctica - BON-03 (spades assembly) (version 2) | ecosystem: Environmental > Aquatic > Freshwater > Ice >...
GCGGCCAGCGCCAGCCTCGTGCTCCCCTCCGCATCGCCCCTCTGCGCGGCCAGCGCCAGCCTCGCCTCCCCCGCGCCGCCCCTCCGCGCGGCCAGCGGCAGCCTCGCGCCCCCTCCGCGCCGCCCCTCCGCGCGGCCGACGCGAGCCTCGCGCCCCTTCCGCGCCGCCCCTCCATGCGGCCAGCGGCAGCCTCGCGCCCCCTCTGCGCCGCCCCTCCGCGCGGCCAGCGCCAGCCTCGCGCCCCTCTGCGCAGCCCCTCCGCGTGGCCAGTGCCAGCCTTGCGCCCCTCTGCCCATCCCCTCCGCGCAGCCAGCGCCCGCTTTCGCGCCCCTCTGCGGCGTGCAGTCGCATCGGCGCATGGCGCGTGCCCCGGGGCGTGCAGCTGCATCGGCGCATGGCGCGTACCCGGGGCGCGCAGCCGCATCGGCGCAATTTGTCTCTTCATCTGCACAATTTGAGTCCACCGTAGAGCAGAGTGGCGCCACCAATCCCGTCCACGCCCGCTCGACCACACCGATTTCGGGGCCGCACAGCGCCTGGGGTGGCCCACGCTCTTGCCTTTTTCAGAATCGAGATCGGAATACAGATCAAAGAATTGTCAGATTTGAATGAGCAACACGTATGGACTGGCGCAGAGCGGTCATGACTGGTCTCCAGCTCCGATGGAACATGCGGCAGCAGACTGCCATCCGGAGCAGATCAGCGACATCAAATTGCGGTATCTGTCCGTCTACTGCTCTTTGCATGCTGCCACTGCAAGCGTGCACGATGATGTTCAAGCGTGAATCTTCGCTGCCACCTGGTTGGCGGTACGAGCTGTATTTGCCGTTCTCACCGTACGCACTTTCCTCGTTGTGCATCGTCGCCCTTGGCATCCAAATGCAGTGCCAAAATATATAGTGCCCGGACGCTGCGCCCGGGTGGCCGGCCTTCCCGCACGGTGCCGCGGAAGCAACCTGGGTCATTCTCCAGGGGGCCATATCATACTGCTCAGACGGGCTGTATGTGGGGGCTCCCTCCTGGGCGCATGTCGCAGACCGTTCCACCGCTCCGGTGCTCTTCCTGCTTCAGATATACAAATTTTGCTACATGTTTCTCCCGTGGATCACATGGCCTGAGAAAGTCTGGACATGGGGGTTTGGTATCGGTATTGGAGTCCTCCTCAAAGGGTGGGACAACCGAGCGGCGACGAACAAGAATTTGGAGCTGTACCGTGTCACCCACATTCTGTGGCATATTCAGATGCCCGTCACCTTTGGATTATACAATGTCTTCCTCATTTGGCGGACGTGCAGAGAGCTGTTCTGATCGTGTCACTGGCCGCTCACGTGTCAGATCCGTTTGCAACCAAGGCCTCCGGATTGCATGGTTTATTTTGACATCGTGCCACATGACGTGCTGGTATGCGTGGTGGAGCTTCTCGATCGACTGGAGCTGGAGATATTCAAGTGCACGTGCCGCTCTGCACGGGCTGCAGTGCGGCAGGTGAAAATCACGGCCCCCCGTCGGCCAGTCCGCTTGTGCGACCTGGCTGCCGAGGGTGGACACCTGCAGCTGCTGCAGTGGCTGCAGCAGCAAGGCTGTCCCATCGACCAGTCCACCCGCGCCGCCGCCAATGCAGGCCAGCTGCATGTGCTAGAGTGGATGGTGCAGGCTGACATCATGCCCATTATCATACTAGGTGATGTGATGGTTGAAGCAGCCAGCCAGGGCCATGTCCATGTTCTCGAGTGGCTGACCTCCGCATTCCCACCGGGTGACTTGTGCACAACGCGCACAACCGGGACGACACTCGAGATTATTTCGAGTGTGGATTATTGTGAGGCCTTCGAAAGGGCCGCGTACAATGGCCATGTGCATGTACTGCGGTGGGCTCATCGCCGCGGCTACACCGGGAACGGGGTCGGCTTCTGGAAGAAGCTGAGACGCGACGCCATCTCAAGTGGCAATTGGCAAGTTGTACACTGGATTGACACAGTCAGGCCAATGTGCAAGAAACAATTGCCTGATCCACTTTGCTACGCGGCAGTTTTGGCAATCGCAATGGTGTACACTGGATTGATACATGCCATCCTGGATTGACCAACACCGGAGGGGGGCTCCCCACTCGCACAACTCGCTGCGCTCGTACGGCTCGCTGCGCTCGCGGTTAAGCTTCTTCTCCTCCAACTCTCTGAGCAAACACGTTCTCAGGGTCGGAGCGTCACGGAACTACGTCCTGCCCCGCGCCGCCCCTCCGCGCGGCCAGCGCCATCCTCGCGCCCCTCTGCGCCGCCCCTCCGCGTAGCTCGGATCAAACACATTCTCAGGGACGGAGCGTCATGCCACCTCTCCGAGCAAACACATACTCCTGAAACGGAGCGTCAGCCCCGGAACTACCTTCTGCAGGACGTGAGTTGCCAGCTCGTGGCCTTTTTTCGATTGGACGGTTCAAACGTGTCACCGTCATGACGGCCGCCTGGTCCACGCGGCTGCTGCCGCGGGTGGCCTGGCGCCGGCAGGCCGGCAAGTGGCGGCTGCTGCGGAGCACGGGCGCGTACCGCCTCGATGCCCCCCGCGGGTTGCTGTGGACCACGGCGTCCGGCGAGCGGCCCATCCGCCTAGTAATGAGCCGCGCGGGGCGCGTCCGGTACGATCCAGACGCCCGGTTCGCACGGGGGGCGCTGGTCGTGCGGGTCGGCGAGGTCACGGCGCTGCTGAGGGAGCCGCCGGCGCGGGGGAGGGCACGCGTCGTCGTGCTCCCGTCGCAGCTCAACGCGGCCGAAAACCCGATCGATTTCGACCCGCGTACGTACGCCCTTGCCGAGTACCTTGACGATCACACTGGCGGGCCGCGCGGGGAGCTGGCGTGCGACCTCGGGCTGGCGCAGTTCCTGCTGGACAACGCAGCGCACATGCTGGACCCGGGCCGCGGGAACGACCACCTGCGGGACAGCGCCGGGCTGCAAAGCCACAACGGCTACTTGGTGAACGCGTCGGCCGGCGGCCGGCTGGAGCCGGCGCGGGTCTCGATTCTGGCGGCCCTGGACGTGCCCGTTGCGGGCGTGGACCCGGGGCTCACGCACCTGCCGGCGGCCGCGGCGCACACGGTCGGTCTGGTGTACGCGTCCACGGTGCCGATGGGCGCGGCGTACGGCAACGCGGGCCCCCGCGCGGAGCACGTGTCCAAGGCCCTGCTCACGGCGCAGTACGCGGCCGCGATCCGGGCGGCCGCGCTGAGCCGGTCGCCCGTCGACCTGTTCCTCATGCCGCTGGGCGGCGGCGTCTTTGGCAACGAGTAGGAGTGGATTGCCCGCGCGGCGGCGTCGGCGGCGGCGTCGACCGCCCCGCAGATTCGAGCAAATGGCATGCGGCTGCATGTGCTGGCCTGGGAGGGCGATCCGCGCGAGGTGCAGTTCTGGCGGCGGATCGCGGCCGGCGAATAATGCATCCGTGGACGGTGGTTCAACGCCGGGTTAGGGGTTAACCCGTGCCGGATTTTCGTGCACACCAAGAATCCCAATTGAGCTCTGCCAACAGCTGTTGGCCCATCGGGGCAAGGCGCCGGGGGCCGCGCAAGTCCTCCTCCGTGGCGGCCTGCACGTGGACGAACGGCCGGATGGGATCGACTTTGACTCCGTCTTGCCTGAGAATGCCCGCGGACGTGAATCCAGGGCAGTGAGTGGAAAAACACATGCTGAGCTGCGCGGCGAGCTGGCAGAATGCGATTTCAGTATGATCTCGCCGGGCAATCTGCGCAGCCCCTCCACATGGCCAGCGCCAGCCTCGCGCCCCTCCGCGCAGCCCCTCCGCGTGGCCAGCGCCAGCCTCGCGCCCCTCTGCACATCCCCTCCGCACGGCCAGCGCCAGCCTCGCGCCCCTCTGCACATCCCCTCCGCACCGCCAGCGCCCGCTTCGCGCCCCTCGGCGGCGTGCAGTTGTGCCCCGGGGCGTGCAGTCGTGCCCCGGGGCGTGCAGACGCATCGGCGCATGGCGCGTGCCCCGGGGCGGCCACGACGCACATTGGCACACTTCAAATACACAATGGCACACTTCAAAGACACAATGGCACACTTCGAGACAACGCAACCGCGACAGGCCGTCACCCGAACTCGGCGATGTATTCCAACTGGTCGCGCTCCGCCCAGTGACCCCCGGGTGCACAGTGCCGCTCGGCCGCGAGGCCGTACCACAAAAATACCACCCTGCGTGTGAGCACGAGGCGGCGCGCGAGCACGCGGGCGCGGCCCCAGCCATACGACTTGATGCGGATCGACTCTAGCGTGGGACAGCCGCCTGCCCCAAACACATTGTCATGCACAAAGCGGGCAGTCGGCACACGCGGCATGGGCAGGTGCAGCGGGGCCCATGCGTGGCGATCGAGCGGCGCGTGCGCCACCGTGCCGGTGTGCATGAACGCGAGTTGGGTGAGCGCGGTGCATCGCGCGAATGCACGGTCCTCGAGCTCGCGGAGGTACTCGGGAAGCGCGACGGCCGCCAGTGCCGTGCACCCATCAAATGCACGGGCCCCGATTCCGTCGAGCGAGGTGCACATGGACAGGTCGATCAACGCCAGTGCCGCGCAACCCGTAAACGCGTCGCGCTTGATCGCTTGGAGCGAGCGAGGTGGGCAACTCGAGCACCGCGAGGGAGCGGCACCCGTTGAACGTCCCCTTGTCGATGCACACGAGCATCGGAGGCAGCGCGATCGCCACGAGCGAAGTGCACATGAAAAAGGCATACTAGCCGAGCTTGTTGAGGTGATCGGGAAGCGCGACGGCCTCCAGTGAGCTGCACCCATTGAACGTCCGCTTGCCGATGCACATGAGCATCGGAGGCAGCGCAATCGCCACGAGCGAAGTGCACCTGGAAAAGGCGTACTCGCCGAGCTTGCGGAGGTGATCGGGAAGCGCGACGGTCGCCAGTGCCGTGCACCCATCTAATGCACGGGCCTCGATTCCGTCGAGCGAGGTGCACATGGACAGGTCGATCGACGCCAGTGCCGCGCAGCACCCAAACGCATTCTCCCCGATCGCTTGGAGCGAGGTGGGCAACTCGAGCACAGCGAGGGAGCTGCACCCATAAAACGTCCCGTTGCCGATGCACCCCAGCATCGGAGGCAGCGCAATCGCCACGAGCGATTTGCACATGGAAAAGGTATAATCACCGAGCCTGCGGATGTGATCGGGAAGCGCGACGGCCGCCAGTGCCGTGCACTTGTGAAATGCACGGGCCTCGATTCCATCAAGCGAGGTGCACATTGACAGGTCGATCGATGTCAGTGCCGCGCAATACCCAAACGCATTCTCCCCGATCGCTTGGAGCGAGGTGGGCAACTCGAGCACCGTGAGGGAGCTGCACCCATAAAACGTGCCAGTGCCGATGCACACAAGCGTCGGAGGCAGCGCGATCGCCCCGAGCGATGTGCACATGGAAAATGTATGATGGAGGAGCCTGCGGAGGTGCCCGGGAAGCGCGACGGCCGCCAGTGCCGTGCACCCAGCAAATGCACGGGCCTCGATTCCGTCGAGCGAGGTGCACATGGACAGGTCGATCGACGTCAGTGCCGCGCAATACACAAACGCATTATCCCCGATCGCTTAGAGCGAGGTGCGCATGGACAGGTCGATCGACGTCAGTGCCGCGCAATACCCAAACGCATTCTCCCCGATCGCTTGGAGCGAGGTGGGCAACTCGATCGATTTGAGCGCCGAGCAGCCAGCAAAGGCGCGTGCACCAATTGTCACGAGAGTGGCGGGCAGGTGGATCGACTCGAGCAAGTCGCAATGGGAAAAGACGGAGACGCCAATTGCGGTGAGCGCGTCGCACCCGATGAGCGATACCTGCACGAGGCTGCGCGGCATGCGCTCGCGCAGCGCGGTCACATGGCAGCCGTGCATGATGAGCACCCGCAGGCACTTGAGCGCGCTCAACGCCGGCGAGGTGCGGACGAGCCACAACGGCCACGGCGGCGTATCGAACCCGATGCACCCGTTGAGCTCGAGGTGCTCCACCCCGAGTGGCACCGGCCATGCGCCGTGGAGAGGCGCCGCGCCGCCCAACCGCAGTATTTTCACGTTTCCTCCGGTGTCCCGTTTGGCCGACGTTGTTGTGGCCGCCATGGATGTGGTGGGTTGGGTGGGGGAAACAGTGGCATCTGCCTCGCGTTTCCGATGGGGCATCGTGCGGCCGGCCCTCCCTGCAAAGGTGCGCCAACCTGAGCGCCACCTCAGGGAAGCGCGTGTTGGGTTCCAGTCTGACCCCCGCTCCTCGGGCGTACAGCAGCATCGAAGCGTGCCCCGGGGTGCAGCCGCACCGGAGCGTGCCCCGTGCCCCGGGGCGTGCAGCAGCACCGGAGCGTGCCCCGTGCCCCGGGGCGTGCAGCCGCACCGGAGCGTGCCCCGTGCCCCGGGGCGCGCAGCCGCACCGGAGCGCGCCCCGTGCCCCGGGCGCGCAGCAGCACCGGAGCGTGCCCCGTGCCCCGGGGCGTGCAGCCGCACCGGAGCGTGCCCCGTGCTCCGGGGCGCGCAGCCGCACCGGAGCGCGCCCCGTGCCCCGGGCGCGCAGCCGCACCGGAGCGTGCCCCGTGCCCCGGGGCGTGCAGCCGCACCGGAGCGCGCCCCGTGCCCCGAGGCGTGCAGCCGCACATGAGCGTGCCCCGTGCCCCGTGGCGTGCAGCAGCACCGGAGCGTGCCCCGTGCCCCGGGGCGTGCAGCAGCACCGGAGCGTGCCCCGTGCCCCGGGGCGTGCAGCCGCACCAGAGCGCGCCCCGTGCACTCGGGTTAACTGGATGTGCCACCTCCCCGAGCAAATATTTTGTCGGGGGCAGCTCGTCACCCCCGGAACTACTTTCTGCAGGACGTGCCACCTCCCCAAGCAAATACGTTGTCAGAGATGGAGCGTCACCCCCAGAACTACTTTGTGCAGGACGTGCCACCTCCTCGAGGAAATACTTTGTCGGGGACGGAGCGTCAGCCCCGGAACTACTTTATGCAGGGCGTGCCACCTCCCCGACAAAGTTCCCCGAGCAAATACTGTCAGGGACGGAGGGGACGGGCGCCCCCAAAGCTACTTTCTTCATGCCCTCTGAAACTTCTCACTTGCCTGCGACACGGCAGTAATGCAATCCCAGTGACTGCCCTCTGCTGCCAAGTCCATGGCTCACTTGCCTTCTTCCGATGACTCCCATGTGCTGGCGCCGGCCGCAATGAGCTCGCGGACCGCGTTGATGTTCCCATTTTCGCAGTCGTGCATGAGTGCAGTCCACCCCTGTGTGTCCGTGACGTTGAGGTCCGCCCCCGCTTCGATGAGCATCCGCCGCCGGTCACCGGAGCTGATTATGAGCGCAGTATGCCCTGCGTCCCCGTTCTGTCTAGCCCGCTGCACCGCGTCGAGGTCGACATTCTTGTCGATGAGCCACCGCGCAACGTCCCCCTCATGGCCCCTCATACAGGCAAGCATGAGGGCCGTGGTTCCATCGGCGCTGACCGCGTGTGGGTCGGCCCTGAGCCCATCGAGCAGCAAGACGTTCTCCATGTACCCGCTGCGACACGCGGAGAGCATCGGCGTGAAGCCGTTGGCATTCGCGGCGTGCACGTCGGCGCCGGCCTCAAGGAGCGGACTCAGGGACCGGTTGCCGTACAGCGCTGCGTGCATGAGGGCGGTGTTACCGTTGTTATCGGCAGCATTGACATCGGCTCCCGCCTCGAGTAGCAACCGGGTGCACGCGGTCTGATCGCTCTCGAGATAGCTCATGCTGAAGCTGCCCTTGCTGAAGTTGAGCGCTGTTTGTCCACATTTGCTTCGCGTGTTTACGTCGGCCTTGTGCTCGAGGAGCAGTCGCACGCACTCGATTTGATGAGCGCTAGTCGCATACAAGAGGGCGGTGCATCCTACCCAGTCCCACGCGTTCACGTCGGCATTGTTCTCGAGGAGCAGCCGCATGCACTCCAAGTGCCCCTCGCGGGCGGCCTCCGCTAGCGCGGAGCCCTCCCGTCCCTGTCCGTCCACGTCGGCCCCCGCCGCAAGCAGCGCTCGTGCGCACGAGAGGTGTCCTAAATTGCACGCGCTGGTGAGCGCGTGCCTATGGGCGCCGTACCACATGTCGTGCAACGAGATTTTGCTGTCCGGGTGCACGCCGGCGTCGAGCACTGCGTTGAGGAAGGCCACGTTGCCGCACTGCACCGCGGTGAGCAGCGCCGTAGGCGAGTGATCCAGTCCGGCCGCGATGAGCAGCCGGAGCACCTCAGGGGTGGATGCCGACGCGGCCACGCTGAGGAAGGCGTTGGGTGCCACTCGGACGAGCCCGAGGACCCAAGCGACCACCTCGTGTCGCCCTCGATCCGCGGCGGTTTCCAGCGTGTTCCACATGTCGAGGTCCTCTTCGTCATGCTGGTACAAGTACTTGAGCGCGCGGAGCTTGCCAGTCGCGGCCAACTCGCTCGGCTGGTAGAGCTGCGCCCAGTCGACGCCGACCGGCGCGGCGCCGCTCGCGCCGTGGCAGGTGCGGCGCAGCCGGGCGAGGGCCACTGGCGGGAGCGCCGCGGCCACGCAGGCCTGCGCGTCGGCGTCCTCGCCGAGCAGTACTACGTGCACCGCGGTCAGCATCGCACGGCGGGGCGGTGCAGTTTCAAGTTTGCGGGGTGCTGTGTCGGGCGCCCCCAAACTGCCCCGCTGCGTTCCCCGCGTCACGTGCAGCGAACGCTGCGAACACAGCGGGGAACCCCGAGCAAATACTTTGTCGGGGACGGAGCGTCAGCAGCCCCCAACATACTTGCTGCAGGACGTGCCATCTCCCGAGCAAATACTTTTTCGGAGACGGAGCGTCACCCCCGGAACTCCCCCGGAACTACTTTCTGCAGGACGTGCCACCTCCCCGAGCAAATACTTTGTCGGGATGGAGCGTCACCCCCGGAACTACTTTCTGCAGGACGTGCCACCTCCCCGAGCAAATACTTTGTCGGGGATGGAGCATCAGAGACGGAGCATCACCCCCCAAACTACATCCTGCCGTGCCACCTCTCAGATCAAACTCTTTCTCCGGGACGCATCGTCAGCTCCGGAACCACTTTGTGCAGAAACATGCCACATATCCGAGCAAACTCGTTCTCAGGGATAACTTTCTCAGGGATGGAGCGTCACATCCCGAACTTACTTTATGCCGTTCTGAAGTTTCTCGTATGCCTGCGCCATGGCATTAACGCAAGGCCAGTGTTGGCCATCTACTGCCAGGTTGATGGCGCACTTGTCGTCTGACGACTCGCATAGGTCGGCGCCGGCCGCAATGAGCTCGCGGGTCGCGTTGATGTTTCCATTGTAGCAGTCGTGCATGAGTCCAGTCCACCCCTGTGTGTCCGTGACGTTGAGGTCCGCCCCCGCTTCGATGAGCATCCGCCGCTGGTCACCATAGCTGAGTATGAGCGCAGTCTGACCTGCGTCCCCGTACTGGCTATCCTGCTGCACCGCGTCGAGGTCGACATTCTTGTCGATGAGCCACCGCACAATGTCCCCATGGCCCCTCATGCGGGCAAGCATGAGGGCCGTGGTTCCGTCGGCACTGACCGCGTGCGGGTCGGCCTCGCGCCCATCGAGCAGCAAGACGTTCTCCATGTACCCGCTGCGGCACGCGGAGAGCATCGCCGTGAAGCCGTTGGCGTTCGCGGCGTGCACGTTGGCACCGGCCCCGAGGAGAAGGCTCAGGGATCGTTTGCCGTACAGCGCTGCGTGCATGAGGGCGGTGTAACCACCGTAATCGACAGCATTGACATCGGCTCCTGCCTCGAGCAGCAACCGGGTGCACGCGGTCTGATCGCGCTCGACGCAGCTCATGTTTAATATGCCCTTGCTGAAGAGGCGGTGCGTCCTGCCCAGTCCCGCGCGTGCACGTCGGCATTGCATTCGATGAGCAGCCGCGTGCACTCCAGTTGCCCTTCGCGGGCGGCATAAGCTAGCGCGGAGCCGTTCCGCCGCCCCTGTCTGTCCACGTCAGCCCCCGCCATGAGAAGCGCCCGCGCGCACGAGAGGTGGCCAAACTCGCACGCTATGGCGAGCGCGTACAGCTTATCACCGTCGGACAATGATACTCCGCTATCCGGGGGGACGCCGGCGTCGAGGGCCGCGGTGAGGAGGGCCATGTTGCCATTCCACGCCGCGAAAAACAGCATATCGGGCGAGTGCTCCAGTCCGGCCGCGGCTAGCCGTCGGAGTACCTCCCGGTTAGATGCGTACTTGGCCGCCAGTAAGAGGGCGTCCTGGTCCCACTGCCAGTGGTCGAGGACCCAGTCGACCACTTTGCACCGCCCCTGGTGTGCGGCGATCAACAGCATGTGAAATGGGTGAAGGTTATCATTGTCGTGGACGTACAGATATCGCAAGGCGCGGAGTTCGCCGGCCGCGGCCAACTCCCTCGGCTGACCGAGCCGCGCCCAGTCGACGCCGACCGGCGCGGCGCCGCGCGCGCCGCGGCAGGTGCGGCGCAGCCGGCCGAGGCCCACTGGCGGGAGCGCCGCGGCCACACAGGCCTGCGCGTCGGCGTCCTCGCCGAGCAGTACTACGTGCACCGCGGTCAGCATCGCACGACGGGGCGGCGGGCGCGTAGCCGGGGTCAGATTTCAAAGTTCGGGGTGCGGTGTCGGGCGCTGCCCCAAACTGACCGCGTAGTCCCGGGCGTTCGGGGGTGCACGCTGCATTGACGCTGCGTTTCCCGGGTCAGTCGGGGGCCGAGCAATTACTTTGTCGGGGACGGAGCGTCAGCCCTGGAACTACTTTCTGCAGGACGTGCCACCTTCCCGAGCAAATACTTTGTCGGGGACGGAGCGTCAGTCCCGGGACTACTTTCTGCAGGACGTGCCACTTCGCCGAGCAAATACGTTGTCGGGGACGGAGCGTCAGCTCCGGAACTACTTTCTGCAGGACGTGCCACATTCCCGAGCAAATACATTGTCGGGGACGGAGCATCAGTCACGGGACTACTTTCTGCAGGACGTGCCTCTTCCCCAAGCAAATACGTTGTCGGGGACGGAGCGTCAGTCCCGGGACTACTTTCTGCAGGACGTGCCACTTCCCCGAGCAAATACGTTGTCGGGGACGGAGCGTCACCCCCGGACATACTTCTGCAGGGCGTGCCACTTCCCCGAGCAAATACGTTGTCGGGGACGGCGCGTCAGCCCCGGAACTACTTTCTGCAGGACGTGCCACTTCCCTGAGCAAGTACGTTGTCGCCCCGTAACTACTTTCTGCCGGACATGCCACCTCCCCGAGCAAATACTTTGTCGGGAACGGAGCGTCGACCCCAGAACTACTTTCTGCAGGACGTGCCACCTCCCCGAGCAACTATTTTTTCGGAGACTGAGCGTCAGCCCCGGAACTACTTTCTGCAGGACGTGCCACTTCTCCGAGCAAATACTTTGTCGGAGACGGAGCGTCACCCCCAATACTACTTTCTGCAGGACGTGCCACCTCCCCGAGGAAATACTTTGTCAGAGACGGAGCGTGAGCCCC
>Ga0335398_10009212_pt1 | contig 11477 bp, 14 predicted proteins | sample BON03_FD_205742 | JGI IMG/M metagenome (GOLD analysis project Ga0335398, IMG submission 205742) | Freshwater microbial communities from Lake Bonney liftoff mats and glacier meltwater in Antarctica - BON-03 (spades assembly) (version 2) | ecosystem: Environmental > Aquatic > Freshwater > Ice >...
AGATGGTTTTCCCGGCCGCGATTCGTGAGAAGTCGCAGCGCTGGGTTGCCCTTTCTTGTGATGCACACCTGATGTTCGCCAGGTAGGATAAAATACGGCAGCCGTGCACCTTCTCGCTCAGCGATCCAGTCTCGTGCGGGACTTTTTCAATCAGTCAGCATTTTTGCGCGGGAAACTCCGTCCGTCAGGCTTGTAGCTTGTGTGTCTTCGTGTCGGCTGCTTTGCTTGAGGGTTGGAATCGGGATGTATGATCGTCCTTGTGCCCGTGGTATAATTTGTGACACCTTTGGCGCTGAGGCTGGCATCTCGCTGTGTCGTTGCTGCGCCGCGTTGTTGTGTAGCATCTTGTGCTTGTATTGGGATAGTATCCTTGCCAAGCCCTGTATTTCCGATTTATCTGTCCTACCGCAGTCTGAGGCGAGCCTCTGTGGCTGAAAGATGCAAAAAGATGGGTTTCCCGGCCGCGATTCGTGAGAAGTCGTAGTGCTGGGTCGCCCTTTCTTGTGATGCACACTTGGTGTCCGCCTGTCTGGGTAGGATAAGGCAACCGTGCTCCTATTCGTCTAGCGAATGGGATCTCGTGCGAACATTTTTTTAACATTCGCCATTTTGCACGGGAAACTACTTCCCTGGGGTTGTCTATGCCACGGACGGTTCAAAAGGCAGCACCGGAATGGGAGCAGGTTTTTACAGGCACGATACCAAAGGAGGTGGGTGCTGCAGGGTTGGAGGAGGCATCGGTGGCGGCTCGTCAGGCAGGGCCGAATTTGCGGCAGCATGTCTGGCTCTTGAAGATTCTCTCACCCACGACCAACCCATTGCGGTGCTCATAGATTCCAAAGGACTCATGACAGTAGCCTCAAATTGGGTGGGGGGGGGCAAGGATCCCTCCTTCGACATTCCCCAGACGGAGATATACTCGACCGCATCATCAAGGTTCTCCACCAAAGGGTGAGTATGGGCCTCTTCACCATGTTTGTCAAAGTCAGAGCCCATAGGGGTGAGTTTCTCAACGAAAAGGCAGACTGATGGGCTGACGAAGTTCGAGAGGATATCGACAATGTACGATGGGATGGGCCTAGCCCACATCCTACCTTCTCGTGGACTGAGGAAGGAGTCGACCACAGATGCTCCATGAATAAGACCCTTCAGACCAGAGTGCACTTGAAGGTTTCGAACTGCAACTCCCTCTCCACAAGACCTATACTTCAGAATTTCTTAATCGAGAAGATGATGGTAGAGATCTTCTGGGGAAGCACTGGCAAGACAAAACCGTCCCGGACCGGTCCAAGAGGCGTCTTCTACAAAGCATCAGCCACCAATTCCCATGCGCCAAGCTTCTCAAGCTCTGGGGTCTTCGAGGCAGTGATGAGTGCAGACTCTGTAAACGCCTCCACCCGGAGGTGACGCCGTGGCCGGAAAGCCTCGGCCATATCCAAGCTCGTTGCCCGGCCCTCCAAAAACCAAGAATTACGGTACACCATGGCATCTGGCGTGAACTACTCACAGCCATCAGTAGGAACTCCGTGGAATCCCACGACGACGGCGAGAGGAAATGGTTCTTCCCGTCAGCGGTTAGCGAGGCTACCCATGACGAGTGGACAGTCCGTCAAATCCTCGTGCACCTAAGCCTGTTTTCTGGGATTAAAGGCTGAGAGCGGATGTCACCGAATTCCACGCCCGACAGGACATCGTTCTGACGGATGAGGAAATCGCCTCCTTCTATAGCCAGAGACCTTATGGAGTTGAGTTCGACGACAAGAATAAACACTGTGTCTTTCTGGAATTCGCTCGCCCAATGGACTCGGTGACTTCCCCACCGGAGGGAGACTGGGCGTAGAAAAAGGAACTCGAGAAGAACGTGAGATATGGAATGCACATCTACTTCATCAACCATCTTAGCGCCCTTCACGGTCGTCCTTGGAACTGTACACAAGCCAACTTCACGGTTGGAGCACGGGGCTCTTTCAAGCAGACCCAATTTCAAGACAGGTTCCACCTCCTCGGAGTTACGAACTCTAAAGCCAGAGACAAAATCCGAGTGCTCACAGTCTCAAAAACACTAGCCTTGTCGGACATCATCCTCAAACTTTTTCACGTCTCCATTCTGCGTAGCCCCGAGTGGGCTCTTAGCCTTTTTCCGACGGAACTGGCCAATTCGCAGACGTCAGCATTCAAACTCTTCAAAAAAATTACCGGCCCATCCAGTGGGCTGGTAATTTGAGAAGTAGAATAGTCGGGCCGCTCTCTCCTGGGGAGACAGGCCCATTCAAAGGGCCGCAGCCTACACTGACGGCCCCCCTTTCGTTCGCCCACGCGTAGGTCGAGCAAACCCATCAGGCCCCTCTGCGAGGGGCCCTATCACCCCCTGCGGTTTGGCCGCAGGGGGTGCTGTTTTTATAAGAGTGAGAATACCGAATCTGACAGGTACAACTGCATCGCACCACGGGCTGGTTGATTGACATGTTCCTCTCTCTGTATCTGTTACTGCTGTTTATCCTTCACAAGTGGTACCCTCATGCACTCCAACCTCGTGCACTTACTGTTGATCATCAACCAACAAGAAGAACACAAATCCAACAAGCTTGCTTTCTGTTCTTCACTAACAACTTCCACACTGGTGCTCAACCCTATTATAACAGACTCATGCTTTCTGACTCTGAACGGACCCGCATCGAACACATACGCGAACACATACGCAAAGGTCACCTAAGGCACGGTCACCAACAGCTTGCACACACATCACAACGAGATCACAAATCAACCACACACCAATGGATGTACAACCCGCACACCTCAATAGAGATTCTTTTCGAGATTCTTTTAAAGGGTTAGTTGCATTGGAGATCATTATTGATCCTCCTCTTGGTTTCTTTCCAATAAGCAACATTATCTCTCACAGACAGAAAATCTCAGCAACGACGCCTCGACGCGTCAAACAATATCATAGACGCACATACGTATCCATATACATATGCATGCATGTACACATATATATACATGTACACATATGTGCACAACCTGCAGCGAATGTGTCGCAGATGTATACGTTGATGTCAAAGGAAATTCTGTATAACGCATACGACTGCACATGCACTGGTGCTCAGAACACCTGTTATAAAGTGCACGTAACACTCACTGCAAAAAATGCACACATATGTATACATAAACATATATGCATACGCATACATATCCACACGCATACATATCCACATGCGAATCTATGACACCATCCAAACACGCTGAAGAACGGCTACTGAGACTAACAATCTATGCACAAATATGCATACACATACATATACACATGTATATGCATGCATACGTATACATATATATATACACATGCATATACGTACATATATACATGTCAGTACACATACATACATGCACATATCTACACACATACGTACAACATGTACATATGCACGCATGCAAGCACGTCTGAAACGACGGCGCGGCAGCGACTGCGCGGGAAGCCCGACTTGACACTAAGAAGCTCTGCCCCTCTCCCTGTCCGCTGCAGTCCGGAGGGGGATCATCCTCTGTGGCCAGCAGCCCAATTGCCCGTCCACGAGGAACGACAGATAATCGCAGGACAACGACAACCAACAGCAGCTCATCACACCATCACAACAGCGCGCCGCCCAGACTACAACCGCCCATCTGCACTGTGTTCAGAGCAGATCCACCCAGTTCATGACCCGCCCAAGCTGCGAGCCATGGAGGCGACCCCCCGAAACGAGGTTACGTTTCTGCCATTTTCGCGGGTTTTGTATTACCTCAGTCGAAAGTCACAGTCACTTAGCACCACACTGCATGTTTATGGGCAACCTGCAGATCTACTTGCTGACACTGGAATCCCCCCCCTGTACATTACACAGAATCTGCAGCTCGCACAATTCAGATCCAGACTGCACTCCTCCCCCCTCGACACTATTCAGCATTTTCTATGGCAATTATGGCAGCCCCTGCTACAAGTTGTACCCTTGGACACACTTGAATACCGCATGCAGACTGCAATCTGTCGCATGGACCTGGCTCGGCGTGACCCTACTTCCCCTCTGCCTCAAAACATAACCTTGGCCAAACCCCCTAACAAAGAGAAATCATACAAGAAATACTTTGAGTCTCGATACTCTGATCAATGGCGAAAGCACTTCGAGCTTACACTTAATAATCCACCAGGACGAGTGCGAGCATACGTACGAGCATACGTACATTGGCATCTTCACAACAAATAGCAACGCAGCATGTATAAACCAGCCCCATATTTCACTCATCAATCTTACCCTTATCAACAAAAACTCCTGCGGATCCGGACACAATATACTATTCACATTATACCTTCCTAACTTCACGATGCATTCTAACATGCCCGGGCGGATTACAAAGACAGAGTGTGCCCGAACTGCCTTGCTACAGGCACAACAGTACTTAAGGACGAACTCCAAATTATGTGCCACTGCCCAGCCACCAAGGTGGTCCTCGAAAATTTCACTGATAAATTCCAACGCCTCACTCGCCTACTTGACATACCCCTCTTCGCTTCCTTCACACCAGATCAGATGACACGACTGGTACCTGGCAACCTCAACAAAAACTTGAAATGATGTATTACAGAAGCCACCCCTATCTGTGGTGAGTTCGCATACGCCCTCCGCATGCATGTCACAGGTGACACTGACTTCGTTTCGACAGACAGCCACTGGTGGAGAGAAGCGACGGGGCTGACAGGCGATTAGGTTGAAAGCAAGTGGGCTAGCTCTGGCAGACCCGACTTGCCAGTGAGTGTTTCTCCTGCTGCTTGCCGCGCGCGACTGAGTGCCATAGCAACGAAAAACGCGCATTTCGCATTCTCGCCATTTTTTGGGAAGTCAGAAAAGTGGCGGGGCTGACCGGCGACCGGGCTGAAAGCAAGAGGGCTAGCTCTGGCAGACCCGACTTGCCTGTGACTGTTCGCCTGCTGCCTGCCGCGCGCGACCGAGTACCATAGCAACAAAAGACGTGCACTTCGCATTTCTCGCCATTTTTGCACCTTGTCGCACACCTTGCCGTGTAACGAGCCCTGCTTGCTTTCTACCGCTGCCTGCTTGCTGCCATCTGCTGCCTCCGCCTGCTACATCTACTGCCGCTGCTTGCTTTGCGAAAACCAGGCCCGAGGTCGCTCGGGTTTGGAGACAATCCTGGGGAGGGTTCTGAGCAATCAGTTCCTTGGCCGGTTTGGTCGCTCTCTGGAGCACGAAGCTGCCTCGTTCACACGTGGCAAAAATCCCATTGACCAAGGGTGCAATTGAGTGAGGTGACGCCCACGCTTGCTGTACGCTCACGCCTCATTTTTTTATTTGATTACTATCGACTTCCAACTTCGGTTGAACCCCTCACTCCTCGACTGAGAGGCTATGCGGGCCCCCACCAACATGCAAGATTCATCCCTCTCCCACAACGAATTTGCTTTGTGCTTGCAATCGTTTCTTCGACCCTCCTCGGCCCTGTCTCCATGAAAATTTGCCACAGGTATGCGAGCGCTAATTCCCTCCCCTGTTCCCGCGTGCCTGCGTTCGCTTCCGCGACCCTCCTTGGCTCTGTCTCCAAGTGAATTCGAATCATTATACATGCGTGCGCTAACTCCCATCCATGTTCCCGCAGGCTTTAGACAGTTTGGCTCCCGGCCTGGACAACCAGCCTGGCCCATAACTGGGCTCACCACTCGTGTTTTCCGCCGTCCCCTCCTGTTGCCAAACCCGCGTGTAATAGAATATTCTGATGACGTCGTGTTCTTGTTCCACCCTCCACATCTTTCGTATCACCTGCCTGTCCCTCTCCCTGACAATTCTATTATGATAGTAATAGTCGTGAGCGTGTGGATTGTCTTGTTAATGTGACAGGTGAGTTTAAATCGGTATACCCGGTTTGAAACACGCAGGCCTCACACTCCCAGATGAGTCTAAACTCGTCTTAAACTGGTCAGCAGCACCCAGTTCAGTAGTGTTTCCATAATGGAAATGGGAAAGACTTGGGTTCTCTGGTGCAGGTGCGCCTTCTCCTTCGGTTTTTCCTTTTTTTTAACAAACATGTGTTGCTTTGGGTAGTGGGCGGTGGAGGATTTCACGACAATTGGGACCTTGTATCTCAAGAAATGTTATCATGACTCAGTACCCTCACCTATGAGGCCACACGAACTTTGGACTTGCCCAGACGACGGAGCCGCCAGGGCACAAGCCCCTGCTTGTCAACGTAGTAGTTGTAGGTCCGTTCGAAGAGGAAGAGGAGGGGATCGGTGTGGCCAGCGACGTAGTTAAGGCGGAGGGTGAGGATCTGGACACTTCTGCTTATTTAAGGGGGGACAGGGCGAGGTTGGGACGTCGGCGATCTCGGATCGTGGGTGTGTCTCCCTTGGCTCGCTCACGATGAAGCCCCGGCACCGTACATAACGATTCCCCAATATCGGTTTAATAAAACAAAGCAATACACATATCCCTGAATCCTACTACTGTAGACTTGTCCTCTGATGATGATGCCGCACTGTCGTCTGATAGTAATGATAATTTCTCACCTATCTTACTTCCACCTGGTTTCCAGCCATGGTCCCACCACTTGGTAACATGCTTGTACCACTTGACCCATCCGGAAAACAGATGATTGGGCAGCACCTACTCTTCAAATGGCCCAAACATGGCTGGTGTCTTCGCAAAATATCGTTTTGGAACAGCAACCCCAAACGCACGGTGTGTAAGCAGACTTAGTAGTTGACTTCACTGTCTTCTACTCTGATGATAGTAGCTCTGGGCGAATTGTCTTTCACTGGACAACTATAATATAGACACAGACAACAACTCCTCCAACCACACATGGCTGATCATTTGACCCTCTAACCCCTAGCCACCTAGCCACAGACAATTGCAGCGTAAGGTGTCCTCCACAAATTCCGGTCCAGTCCCAACCGGCCTTGCATCTAGAAATTTGCCCCTGACGACCGTATCCAGCCTGCTGGAAAGTTCCCACACGAGTATCACCTCGTAGTGCACCAGCCCCAGGCCCCACACTCCCAGAGGAGTATAAACTCGCCAATATCCCGGCCAGAAGAACCCCCGTGGTTCTACCATGTTGCGAGGTCAACAGGCTGATTGTCAGGCTAAGTAGCCCTCAAATGCGAAAACTTCTCAGTGTGTCCTTGACTTCTCTGGGGAGGGTCCCTTTCCTTCAAGTTTTCTTTTTTTCTTCTTTTTTTTAATAAAAAAAAACAATTATTGCTTTGATTTGCTCGGTCGTGGGAGGTGGAGGATTTCGCAGTTCCTGGGGACTCCAGTACCCATGCAATCTTTCATTACTCAGGGCCCTCACATATGAGGCCGAACGAACTTTGGACCTGCCCAGACACGGAGCCGCCAGGGCTTGCCCCTGGTTGTCAACGGCGTTAGTTGCTGGGTCCGTTCGAAGAGGAAGAGGAGGGAATCGGTAGATCCAGCGACGTAGTTAAGGTGGATGGTGAGGATCCGGCCGCCCCAGGTTATTATCTGAGGTCTGTTGACACGAGGAAACCCCGGGACCGTAACGATTCCCCAATATCGATTTAATAAAACAAGCAACACACCAGCTGAATCAAACAGAAGCGATTATGCCAAGCCTGCAGTGCTGCGTGGCTGTGTGCAGAGGAATGAGGACAGCAAGACACATAATCAAGGAAAACTGCAAGATATACGTGAGAAACGAGCTCAAGTGCAAGCCAAACTCGACCTCCTCCCCTCTCACTACCACTACCCCCATCAACAGCGCATCTGCCACAATGCACAGCAGGAGAATGAGCATCAGTTGTTGTACCTGCTGCAAGCACTGCAGCAGCAACAGAACGACACGGCAAAGACGGCACGGGGGGAGCTTGAAGGGCAAGGACACAGCTCGCAGTATTTTGCGACTCAAGCTCCAAAGCGAGACTTCATCTTCGAGGCTGTTGGAAGCCAAGGAGTTCAGGGTCAGGGTTTTCCTCTTCTATCCCCACTCAGGCTACACACACACACACACACACACACATCAACATGAACCACACATGCAAGGCACCAGTGTGGGGGCCGGGAACAGAAGGGCACATGGAGGACAAGCAGCAGTAGCAAATATTGCGGCAGCTACATTGGGGCACATGACATCGCCTGCAGATACACTCACGCACACGCACACACACACACAGCGCACACAGCAATGGCAAGAAGGTGCACACGAGAGAGTAGAACGAGCTCGAGCACGAGCTCTGGCGCGAGCTCTTCGACAGCAAAAAATTAATTGTAGTACATAGTCGTACGCACTTATACGATGGGATTGTTCTCCATGACAGGACGTCATCATGACTAGACACACGAATGTCTTGTACCCTTACATAGTGTCACACAAACGCACGTCTATGTGAGGAATATGTGTATGTGTATGGATCCAGTCCGTACGATTATTTCAACAAAATTAGTTTCTCTTTATATATCACAGACATAGGCAAAAGTGCATGCGCTTGAAAGGAAATGAGGGGTTTCGACAGAGAATATGTTCAATTGTTCAGATTGACAATAGTGCGAGGGTCACTAATGCATCCATTCTCGACGATACTTCCGTTTCTGCTTTCGAATTCTAGAAACAATCGACTTTGACACTCTTGATGTTCTTTCACACCTGGCGAACAAAGCCGTAGACTCGAAGACAAATGATACTGAGGTAGGACTAGTCTAAGTCACAAGTTCATGGGGCTCAAGCCCCCAGCGCTCCATCATACACAGTAACGAGAATATGGCAAAGTCCTCTCTTCATGTATGCAATGAGCACCCTAGAGAATGAGGCGATTCAAGTAGACCAAAAATTCTTAAACACCAGGTTCATCAATGTTCCAGGCGCGTGGGAAAACGTGTATGGCCTCCATCAACGGCCCTGTCGGTGACAGTGCCGCAAAGTGGCAACTTTTGCAAGAGAGTTTTTGACGATCTTCAGAATTTGTCCTAGTCCGAACTTTCAGAAATTCGTACTGGACTTCATCATTTTTGGCTTTGCTGCAGTGCTTGGTGTCCTCGGGCACAAAGATGCGTGTCACGGAGGGGGGCCGAAAGCAGGGATTGCCAGGCAGTGAATGTTGGTGACGGATAAATACGAGAAGAAAAGCCCGAAGACATTCATGCACACATGAAAAAGCATCATGCACTTCCGACACCATCTTTCATATATTACACAAGAGCAGCCAGACACCACGAATTGAACTGTATATTACATCCTCTTCTTGTTTGCGTTCTTTTATAGTTATGCCTCTATCATTCTATATCTAATCTTGGTGACACGGTCTATTTTCTTGCGTAAGTTCTCGTTTGCTTCAATTTGAGGACTCAAGGGGGCTTTGTCTTCGGAGCAGCAATGTTGTCAGTGCATTCTTGACTTGCATTTGAGCTTGTTCACCACTCAGAAAGCACCATTCCGAAGAGTGCGGCCTGCAATAATGTATTTACACACACATGCAATCAAATGCGCGCACACATGTCTTGCTTCATCGAGTCAGAATGCACAATGCGAGCAGCAGGCAGGCACACCACAGCAAACGACGATTAAAGCACGTGCATGCAGAGAATAAGGTTCCCAAGGTGCTGGCACAAAATATCAAATACTTGGGGGGCAAATCGCTTGAACTGTGTGTGTTCTTACCGTAGTGGCGGTTTGGGGGCAGGAATGCCCTTGAACACCAGAGCCTGCATGTAAGCAGTGTTGCGATTAATATGAGTTGGACTTTCCGTTGGTTTACGTGTGCCTCCTTTAATTCTCTCAGTTGAATGAGCGCTCCAGTGGCAGCCTGCGCATGTTATCGCGTGCAATGGAAAAGGACAAGAAATAACCGTGGCATGCTCAAGGCTTACCGTTGATGAAAAGGCAGGCATCGAACGTGGTGCCCAACTTGATGGTGGAAAAGCTGTCCACAAAAGAGGATCCCTGGCGATCCGAGGGAGGCGCAAACCCTTTTACGCTGTGAGCAGCAACGTCTCCGAGTCAGAAAATAATTCATTTCTCAAATATCAGAGACAGCAAGGAAGCAGACAAGAAAACGGCGCAAGAGGAAGGCATGTTGTAGAGCCCTACCTGCTGAGCCCCGATGGCCACGCTGTCCAAGATTCAGGGCTCCCAATGCTGGTAAATCCCGCAGAGTCATGCGGCATGGCAGGCCCAGGAGAAAGAGTCGTAGTGAAGAGAAGGACAAAAAGAAGAGAGACAAGCATATACGAAGCAACAGCGAGAGTGTGCTTTGGCTCGGCTTCACCCTGTGTCAGCGTTGACGGCTCTGAAGAGGGTCCCCGGGACTCGCGAAATCGTGATGCGTGTTTGGAAGGGGTGTTCTGCCTGGAACAAGTCTCTTGCTGCCTTGTCGGGGACGGCACCACACTTGAGTAACGACTCTGCGCACAACAACGGAGTTCAGTCCATGTCACGAAGTGCATTCAAAGCAGACTCGCAGTGACGCGTGCACGCAGGCTTACTTTGCATGCCCGACCGTGATGCAATACGAAATATCATTGCATGGTGAGTGCTGTTTTCAAGCAATTCCGCTGGAGATTTGAAAACAAGCAGGCAGGCATTCGCTGACAAATGAATGATTGTAAGAGGCATGAGGAAGCCACCGCAGGGGAGGTCGGTGGCGACATCTCAGGCGTGGACATGTCTGAATTTTGAGTATTCCTGGGCTCCAAAAATTGGGTCTTTTAAACTGCTTTTTCGAGCTCAACCTCGATCGAAAGAAACCCCCCCCCCCGGGGGGGTTTCCTAAACAAACAAAAAAAAATATATATATACATATTTACTATGTTCACTCGTCAAGAACCGTAAGTAAGAGGAGACCCCCCTCGAAGAATGCGTACCAGGTTGTTCGAGGGGGTTCCTCTTACTCACGGTTCTTGATGAGGGAACATAATAAATGATGAAACCCCCCCAGGGGGGGGGGGTTCTTTCGATCAAAGTGTGCAAAAAAAAAGTGAAAGCTGTTAGTTTCCAAGAAAAGTTTGGGAGACTTGTCCGTTGCAGCTGTTAGCCCTAGAATGCAAGGGGCTCAGGCTGCTTTTATTCACTAGCAGGTCCACTGCCATAAGTAGGTTCACGACAGTCTCTTGGTTTCTGAGTGATTAAGTTGGGGTTTCGCCACTGTGACTCAAGAAAGAAAGAAATAGGTGAAACCGTGACTGATCCTCGACCCAAACAATGACTTCAGTGTCGCTTTGTGTTGGGTGTTGTAGACCCCTAGCGTAGTAGGATTGTAAAAGTTACATTCTAATCCAAAGTTCCAAAGATCTGACGAAGAGCAGCATCGCCAAAATATACACGTCTTCCGGAAAAGCCAAGCGAGGTCTAAGCAATCTTAGTCGAATCGATGCACACAGAATTGGCGCATCGCCCGCTTCGCCATGTGGCTGCCGTATCTGCACGGCAGGCGTCGACTGGTGGGGCACGCAGAGAACTGACTGCGCGCGCCTCCT
>Ga0335398_10009216_pt1 | contig 11472 bp, 11 predicted proteins | sample BON03_FD_205742 | JGI IMG/M metagenome (GOLD analysis project Ga0335398, IMG submission 205742) | Freshwater microbial communities from Lake Bonney liftoff mats and glacier meltwater in Antarctica - BON-03 (spades assembly) (version 2) | ecosystem: Environmental > Aquatic > Freshwater > Ice >...
CCCCACCCCACACCCCAACTTCGATCCTTAACAAAACAAATAAAGATACTAATCCATAAAATGCGCTACCTCACCACACAGAACCCAACCAACCTACACTTCACACTACTCACCCAGCAGCTCCAGCTGCAAACAATACAAACTGCACTCACAAACTCCCTGCAAAGGATCCTGTGCAGTTACACCATCGCGGAAATCCTTCTCCTCGAATTCGGGGTACCACCACTGCGTCTCCAGCAAGCCTGTCGACTCATAAGCCTACATTACAGGTACACGATCAGCCACACACATCTCATAGCAGCACATCTCTACCGCATCCGCTGCCAGTTCCTACTCTCCAACCGCAACCCTCACCAGTCTATAGAAACAAGAACAGCAGATGCACACACCCTCTTTAGCCTCGAAGGCATGTACATTAACCCACACACACCTCCCCAAGTAGCGCAAGCAAACCCTCGAAACAGAAATAAGGCATTTGCAAATTTCCTCAAACCTTTCGCAAGCGCAGTTTGACACAAAGACATCCACAGCAACCACCCCGCATCACAAAACAATCTACCCTCTACTGGTCGCACCAGAGCATACTTTAAAATAATGCGTGACTAACTTAAAAGACTAACTTCTTCCACCCCTCCCCCTTCATCACGCACCATTCAGCCCTCAACGCCATGAGCCTCTTCAGGATCCACACACAAAGCCATGGAGCTATCCCAACGCAATGCTACCACTTCGAACACTCCCACCGCGACCAATGCAGTGACCGTCTGTGCCAGCGATGCACCACCAACACAGTTGGCTGTGAAGCTCACGCAATACTGGACTACCCCTACTCTAAACGCCTGGCGCTACCACTTATCCGCAAAATCCGCGCCCTCCTCTACAATGCAGGACAGGCCTCCTGGGACTTCCTCCTGATCCCGCAACAGATCTCTCTCATCTTAGGCAACCCACCAGAACTCTTACCAAAAAAACTCCACAAAGCATGGACCGAGGTCATGCTAAAAGAATCCTCCGTATATCTCATCCCTGGAAACACTCCTCTACACATAAAACATGACCACAGTTCTGAGCCCACCGCAACTCACAAAACACCAACCTCTACCACGCGACACACACCAAAAAAAATCAAAGGGAAAAAAAAGGGGGAAAAAAACAAACTGGTGACATGAAAAAAAATACATTGGGATGAAATGAACTGAAAACAAAACAAAAAATTCGAAAAATAAAATAACCCAGATCAACAGCCATCTCAGCGACTCCCCGATGTCCTCGTGTGAAGTTGCTGCAGAGGCTCTCAGTTACCAATCCCATTTCTTTCATGACATTCCCAAACTATCACAGATACGGTCCATCAATTGACTGTATACACATACGGTCTATCAATTGACTGTATGGCGCTTATAAAGTGCTCCTCAGACAAGGAGGGCGGCAGGGAGCTCTGGATCACCCTCCGTGAAGAGTCGTACTGAGGTTCGATGGCCGTCCTTTGCCCGATGTTGGCCTACGTGGAACTTCAGACCCCGCCACCTACGAGGACTGCCACCGTGACCAACGACATCAGCTCAGGCTAGTAACCGGACCGCTGGGAGGTCCTACGGGTCCGAGGTGGGATGGCGGCCCTGCCGGGGGGTTGATCAAACTCGAAGTTAGTTTGTTAGGGGGGTCCGGACTATGCCGCCACTATCGGCGTACGCAGACAGCAGGATGACTTTGACTTAATTTACTTTAAGGCAACGCAGGCCTGTAAAACCCGGTGACCTTAAAAATAAATGGGAAAGAAGTGAAATCTACAAATGTAATAGACACCTATGTCACGAACCGGGGGAGCTAGCGATATAGTAAAAGCGGAGAGTTCTGGAGAAGATCCCGGGCAACTGGATGCCTCGTTTCTAATCTTCCTCACTCTCGGGTTAATAAAACAGAGCAACACGGTGCCTATTGATGTACGCAAGACCCTTCTCATATCCTAGCCTAGACTCCTTTTCCATCTGCATCTTCATTCCTCTAATTCCTGCGTATGTGTGTCTAAAGATGTATTCACATTTCCCTCCTCTTCCATATTCATACACATTTATCGCCATATTCATGTGTATGTTTTGTGTGATGTTCTTTATTTATAACCATCTTCTTGTTTTCTTTCTTCTTTTTCTACAGATTTAATCGACACCTATGAAACAGAGCCTATTGATGTACTCATAACCTTGCTCACATCCTTATCCTCCGTTTCCTTCTGCATCTCCATTTTTGTGATTCATACGTATGCGTGCCTCAATTTGTATACGCAATTCCTTTCTCTTCCATATTCATGTACATTTATCGCCATATTTATATGTATACATTTTTCGACTGTTGCCATTCATTTAAATTAATAAATAAAGTAATTATAACTTGCATACATAATACAATATATGAACAAACTCATACATAAATAAGCTGACCTGTAAAAAGAAAAACTAATGATTTTTCCACGTTCGTGTTCTCCATACATGCTCCGTATTTATTGATGTGTATTCTATTCTCTGTCTCGTTTTATTTGACTATATGTGTAAGCGTTTGCCATTCATTTCATGGTCCATTGCGGGAGTGCCTTCGAGCTGGGCTACCTCCGGGTCTCCCCAGTACTGCGCCTCCACCTGTGTGCATTTCGGCTGTACTCGGCACGCTAGCTTATGGATTCCAAACCAAAACAAAAAATGACAAATCAAATCAAAAATTAAATTATGAATACATTAAATGCATCATAAAATATATGAACAAACAAATAAATAAATACGATTATCTGTAAAAAAACGAATTATTGTTCCATGTATGTGTTGTTTATCCATGTTCCATGTTTCTTGATGTGTGTTCTGTTCTATTTCTCTTTTATTTGACTACATGTGTATGCGTTTGCCATCCATTCCATGGTCCATTGCGGGAGTGCCTTCGAGCCAGGCACTTCCGGGCTGCCTTATTACTGCACCTCCATCTGTGTGCGTTCCTGCTGTACTTTGCGCACTAGCTCAGTGGATTCAAAACCCAAAAAAAAATACAAAATTGCTGTTATGGATATATGTTTTGTTGTATTCCCGGTTCTTTTGTTTGTAAATCTGCGTATGCTTGTGTCTTCAAATCCAAGGTCCATTGCGGGAGTGCCGTTCGATTCGGTCGGGATTCTGCGGACTACCTTGGTACTGCGCACCACTTGTATGCGTTTCTGATGTAATTGAAGTTCTAGCTGTGTGGCGGCATAACAAATCAGAAACCAAAAACCAAAATGCACTCAGTGGGGGCGACTTTGAAGTTTAAGAACCAGACCTCGAGATCGGGCACAAAATGGGGAAACACCGAAGTACAAAAGTTGAGCTAATTTCCTTTGTCAAAATCAGTACCAGTTTTGTGAAAGGGTGCAATCTCGAAAAGGCAATGCAGGCCGATGATGGCAATGAAGCGTCACCGCCGAGCTCAACAACAGCGGAATCGGGACCTCAGTGGTGCGTAGCCTGCCCGGTCTTGATATCAGGGGATTGGCCGCGTCGCCTCTGACTTTTCCGGGCGGACTTGCCTGCCATGGAAGAAGCAACCAGCTTGTGGGGGGAAATGTAATGAGCCTGCTCACAGGTGGTGAGCAGGCAAAATGTTGTTCGTGGGGATGATCTCAAAGTCGACCCCACCGAGTGAAATGACCGATCCTTAAACCCTCTCTAAAATGAGATGGAGGCGAGGGGTTGTCTGCGGAGGCTGAGTAAAACAGGAAAAAAATAATAGATTTTTTGGTACCCACCCAAAAAGAAAACCAACACGGATCAAACGCCTCGGGCTGGTGCGGACGACTCCAAGCACGGGTCTAAACGTCCTCGCTAGAAATCGACGAAATTGACAAGTCAATTTCATCGATTCAGGCCTCGAAGTCGCAAAAACGAGATTTCAGACATTTCTCCGGGGCAAAAGTGTGTCATTCAAATGGAATGTCAGATTCGAGAATTTCATGCACATGCAATGGAGCGAGGAGAACTTCTTAAAAGGTATTGTGGGTGAAAAAAGGAGGCTATGCTTTTGAAACAAACACCAAAAGATAGAACTTTTATTCATGCAGCTGGTGCGCTACAATAGAAAGCATGAAAGAGTGTTGAAGTATCAAAAAACAATACCAGAAAATTTGGCTAATAAATAAAATCTATCAAGACATAAAGTTGATATTATTTTTTATGTGTTAGCACATGTCTATAGCTTGCCAGCTGCATGAGCAAAAGATCTGTCATCTGAAGCTTGTTTCAGAAGCATAGCTTAATTTGATGACCCACACTACCTTTCAAGAACTTCTCCTCACTCCATTCAATGTGCATGAAATTCTCGGATTTGAAAATTTGAGTTCAGAAAAACACTTTTGCCACTGAGAAATCTCTGAAATTTTGCTCCGTGTAAGAGGTTTAGACCCGTGGACTCCAAGAGACGATTTTGCCGTTATCACTGCTTAACTCTGATCAACTACAATCATCTCCACCGCATTGAAATTTTAATCGAATTTTTTCGAAAACGAAGCTTCTTCGACCAAAACCAGCAACCTCTTGATAATGTAGATGACAGTAGAGCCTTTTGACAGAATTCTTCGGGCTCTATTCATGGCACAATGCCCGTACATATTCTCTTCTTTTCTCGATCTTAGAAATGGTTGTAGCAGGTTCCGACTGTTTGCACGTGATTTCCGACGGTTTCAATTCTTTTTTTTGGCATCTGCATGCTGTTCTAAAGTGCCCCCCCCCGAAAATGTGTAAAGTTGCGTAAAATATTACGGAAAATTCGAAAGTTTTGGAAAAGAATTTTGGTGGACCACATTCAATTCGGTGCCAGTGGAGAGGGTACGGCCCGTTCCCGAGAAGATCAGACTCGAAATGCTCGTCGAAACGCAAACCAAAATCCTCGATGGTCAAAGTTCATGTCTCTTTTCAAATGAGCCGTTCAAAAAGAGACCTTGGATGACCATCGAGGATTTCGGTTTGCATTCCAATGACCATTTCGAGTCTCATCTTCTCGGGAAAGGGCTGTTACAGCAATCTGTCCGCAGCGACATTATCAATGGCCTTCGTGCAGGCGCAGTCGGGGGGGTTGGCAATCCTTCGCTGGTTTCTAGCATGCCTCCAGGCGTCGCTCCCGGTCCTGTTGACTCTGCTTCTGCCCCTCCGTCGTCGGGCCGCGGTAACTACCTGCCTACGAAAAGCCAAGCATCGTATCACAGCGCCTCTTCGAGTCCCTCAGCTCGTCGTCCCTCCTCTGGCTTTGACGGTGTCAACGAGGAAGCCGACGTACGCGCGAATTCCGCCGTTGTAGATGGGCCTGCCGATGTCCGTACGAGCGCTGTGATGACCCATGTCAATGACGACGATGCCGAAGACGGTATTTTCGATGACGCTCTCTGCGAAATCCTCGGCGCTTCATTCAGGGTCGCAAGGTCTCTCGACCTTGATCTCGCTTTTGGCGTCGTCGACGTCAACGTCGACCTCGCGTGCACTTCACTTCTCTCTCCACTCTCTCCCCTCCCCCCTCCCATCGCCTCTCCTCCTCCTTCTGCTGCTGCTGGGGAGTCCATCCGAGATCCAGGAGTTTTCATTGTCATAATCGTCTTTCCCCCCTATTGGTGGCTGTCTTATAATAAGCTTTTCTCTCTCTCTGCGATGGGCAGGGTTGAAAGTGTGGCGACCAAGGAACGCATGATATGTCTGTGTGGACTGTGTGACAGACAGATACGACATCTGGGGAGTCGTGCGCTGGCGCTGATTTCCAGCAGGCTGCATACGACGTACTGTAATGAATGTGTTTGGAGTATGTGTAAAGTGTTAAAACACAACCAAGCAAAAACCAGGAATTTAATACAGCAGCCACGGATGAATGACAAAGCTATACGCTTTCATATGGTTGGACAATTACCTCTTGAAATTATTGCGTGGCTGCGAGATGTCTTTGACTTGGAAGAACAGGTGGTGACATCAGCTCTGACCATCAACCGTCTTTTTCCAGTGGCACCGTCCGTACTAGGGACGTCATGGGGGGACAGTCCAGTTGGCTATAATTGGAGGGTGACAGTCGACAATTTCTGCCCTGACAAGACGGGACCAGTTGCACCATGGTCACATAAGTGCCTGCTGGTCCTGAATGAGCCCAGAGATGGGGCTCTCACGAGTGTGGGAGAAAATCATCGCAACTGCAAGGTTGCAAAGAGTGGTATTTGTCATCCATGAACGACCTGGGTAAAAACGCTTGCCCCGGAGACACTACACGCGTCACTCAACAAATGATATCACGTGAGAGAGAGAGAGAGAGAGAGAGAGAGATGATGTTGTTTATTGGAAAACCAAAAGGAAGATCAATTATGATCTTTAATGCAACTAATCCTTTAAGAAAGACTCAACAAATGATGTCACGTTCACAGAATTTGCCATTTTCCCTGCAGGTAGTATTAGTTCTGACCACGCTGCGGGGTGGAATGACTATGCTGATAGGACTACAACCTCGATCCAGGGTCTTTCTTCGTAAATCGTTTCTGGGGCAGGCGACCGGATGGGGTCTGGATGCGGTCGCAATCAATGAGGCTCTGAAGATCGTATATATTTTAGAATTTAAACGGTCGACAGATAAGGACAAGGGGTTCCTAGAGGTAAAAGACGCAGAAGCAAATGAGCAGCACAAAAGCATCATCGGTGCACTCAAAGCTGCTTCTCCGGAGTTGGAATTTGAGCAGATTAACTTTGCGGTGGGTAATCGCGGAACGGTGGTTGAGAGCGACTTCTACACCAAGCTCAAAAACCTTGATATACAAGAAGGAAAAAAAGACAAGCTCTTCGCCGATCATGTGACACAAGTATGCGAAGCGCACAATCGGGTGATTGTGTCCTTCCTCCAGCAGGTGCAAGGAGGTACAAGGCCAACTACAGAGGGATCGAGGGAGAACATAGGGCACAATGTGCACGTGTGAGGAGATAGAGAGAGGAACACACGCTTGTAAAGCGTCAAAGCTGGGGCCCGTCGAACGATGATGGACTCAGGATGGTAAACTGGGAATCACAATCCAAGACCCCCTCCCAGAGTCCAGAAGACGGATACATTTATTGTATTTTACTTATTCGTATTGCATTCTGTCACGTGTCTGGAAACTTGCCACTTCGCTGCTTGATTTACGATACTATAAACATCTATTTCTGTTTATTATGTTAAAACTGCACGTGATGTCGTCATGGTTTTGCTTATAATTGCTAAATTTTTATCACTTTACCTACACATTTTCACATGCACATACAGAGGCACACACACACAGGCACACATGTACAATAAGCACACAAGAGGAATGGAGACAACCAGGCACAGGAGCCTGGTTGAGAGAGGCGGAAGAAAGGCTTTGTTAGAGACCTTGCACACACAAGAAAAAAAAGATGTCAGAAAAAAACGGATTGTCACGAATCTAAAGAAAAGATTCGAGCGCACAGAGCTTCCAGCAAAGCTACTAGACTATTTCTTACGAAGTAATAAAAGCAACATCAATCAATCAATGGGTTGAGTACCCATTCCAGCCGACCGTCCTTGACACATAGTCACACATGGACATGTGATGAGGATGGACATCTTGTAGTTCCTGATACTCACTGTCCTGGTGTATTGCGGAGACATGATGGCTTGTTGAACAAGAGAAATGTGTCATCCTACTGGTTGGCCCGCCAAGTGACAAAAAGGAAACACTAGACAGTATTCGGGTAAGTGACGTGCGCAAGTTGGCATTCCTGCTCGGAGGAACCGGTGGCAGAACATCTGGTAATCAAAAAGATAGACCTGTGTGGTTTGGCTCAGGGGAGGCCATGCGACTTGACTGGCCTCTGCAGGTTAATGATAGCGACCTGGATTTCATTGCACCCTGGTGTCAAGTGCGGTGGATGCGAGATTCATTGTCACCAATGCCTCTGCCCGTGGGTGCAGTTAATAATGGGCACCAGGAAACAGCTCTGAAACACATACAGGCCCTACATGCTTTTGCTGACAGAGATCTCCAAGGCCTCATCATATCGCATGGTATCATGCCTGTACATGTCTCCAAGCTCCTACATGGTCGTTTCTGCACATCGAAACTGTCAGATAGAAACTGTAGGCTGGAATTGGGCCGGTTTCTTCGCTGAGGGTTTTGAAACCCGCTGGCAGCGATTTGGGCAGTTTCTTACTGATTTATAGAAAAAGTAGTCTGGAATTTGGCTGGTTTCTTCACTGTGAGTGTAGAAACCCGCTGGCAGCGATTTGGGCAATTTCTTAATGATTGGTGATTCTCTCTATGACAATCTTAATTTTCTCTATGAAAATCTGAATTTTCTCAATGAAAATCTGATATTTTCTCTACGAAAAATCTTGATGATTTTCTCTATAATTTAATTAAGGTGGGGTTGGGTATTTCTCGAACGACCGCGGATTCTCAGTGGAATCCATGACGCATTTCATCGATTTTTTTGTTGTGCAAACAAAACGGTTCGTCGATAGTTTTGTAAACGTGATCTTGACGCGGTAAACCTGCGGCCAGCGCTCAAGCAGGCCTGCAGAAAGCAAACGCTGAGTGCTAGGAAATTGTTTTTCCGAGTGAATTTGCTATATGTTCCTAATGTCAAAATGTAGAGGAGACTGAGATCTAGGTCTGTGCACTTTTTTGGTACTTGTGAAAAGAGAACCCCTGCGCAATGGCGACTTCCGAAAAAAAAAACGTGTTTCGCCCACAGAAAAAATCGGAATTTGGCATTGCGCAGCGCTTCTCTTTTCGCAAGTACCCAAAAAGTGCACAGACCTAGATCTCAGTCTCCTCTACATTTTGACATTAGGAACATATAGCAAATTTGCTCGGGAAAACAATTTCCTAGCGCTCAGCGTTTGCTTTCCGCAGAATTGCTCGAGCGCTGGCCGCAGGTTTGCCGCGTCAAGATCAAGTTTAAAGAACTTCCGACGAATCGTTTCGTTTGCGCAACAAAAAAATCGATGAAATGCGTTGTAAACTGGATTCCACTGAGAATCCGCGTTCGTTCGAGAAATACCCAACCCCACCTTAATGATTCATTAAATCTCTTGCTACAAAGTTAGAGTTTCTACGGGAGATGTAGAAACTCGCTGGCTGGGTGGCAGATTTTTAAGGGTTTATAGAAATCGAGAACATAGAGCTTCCAGCAAAGCTACTAGACTATTTCTTACGAAGTAATGCAAGCAACATCAATCCACGCTGGCAGGCTGAGTTCTGGCTTTATCAGTGTGTGCTTAGAAACTCGCTGGCTGGGTCAAAAAAGCGGTTTCTATGTGCCGGAACGACCCTGTACCGGTACTTGGATGGTATACTGGTGTGCTCAAATCATTTCACCTTGAATTCACGAAGGCCCACCTTACGGTGGTTTCCAATTTGTCTGAACTACACAAGGCTCATGTACTACATCACTGGCGTCTTGTTGGTATCCCAATGATTAGCCAGGAAGTGAAACCCGCAGATGCGAGCACTGTGGCCAATTGTCATCTGTGCAACCAACCCTTTTGGAACTTGTATGAGATCAAGGAAAGCGGGGATGAGGAAAAGACGTTGTTTGCTGCCGTGACTCGCAAACATCAGATCGAGGCTGATCGTGTTATTGGGGTCATTGGAAGTGCGGCAGCAATCACAATGTGTGTTGCGGGTTGCCCTCCTGTCTACTGCTCTGTTTGTGTGCCTGGCGTGCGCTGCCCAAGTCTTGGGCGCATATTACCAACGCAGAGAGGCCCGGGAAAATGTACACACAACAAAACCTACCACTACTGACACGGCTGCAGCAATTCTGGTGCCTGTAGCACTCGCTGGAGTGGTCAGAGTAGTGGTTTCTGAAAGCGAGGCCACATCTGTAGGCAGCATGTTGGTTGCATCACATGGTCCAATGGCAACAGACAGTGCCCCCCGACGTAGCGAGCGGGTGCCACAACAACCCGCCAGACTTCTAGATGCTGTGAAAGTATATGTCACGGTGGCGCCAACCACACCCCTCAGGAATGTGGTGTACGAACGCAAGGCAGTGACAGCAGAAATGCGGGCCATTGGCTTGCTCCCTGATGGCAAGCAGACGCTACTAAAACATGTCTCAGCCTGAAGTTTTCTCCGATTGCTGAAACAGTTCCGACAAGGATACTGTCCAATGATTGGCCAAAAGTTTGATAGTTGTGACACAGTCCCTCCTGCATTGCGCGCTAAGGTTCGCGTTGAAGTGCACGAACACATTGCAAACCTTCCGTGGCTGCAGGTTGGCCAGCAGTGCACCATTACCTCAGTGCGTAAGGACGTCATCTACGTGACTCTGGACGCCCTTCCAGCACCTCTGCAGGTGACTACTGTCTTAACAGCAGCAAACATTGCTTGGTATATACACAGGTCCCCACCCGGTACCGCCACCGCCACCCATCCAGTTTCAAGGTACATCTCAACGTCGAACAACAATCTTCAGTGCGAGGGATCGGTGAGACGCGCGTGTGGAGGGTGCATGAGATAGCTCCATCTGCCACCAGTACGCAGTTGGTTGTGCATGTCCTGCCTGCGGATGCGCCAGCTCGAAGAGGTGGAAACTTGAGCAACATTTGCACGCAGTTTCCACTCGAAACAGTGATACAACTGCTGAAGGAGGTAGCGGTGGATTTGCCAGCTGATGTCAGCGCCAGTGCATCAGGCAAGCCCTCAGAGACAGCAGCACCTATCGCGGACCTTGTCAACATGCCAGCCACATTTGACTATGAGAAGGATGAGACATCCTGGCGCCAGGGCCTGCCGCCAGGAGAAGTGGAACCGCAACTGAGTGAGCTTGACTTGTCTGACAGTGACTGTGACAGCAGAGGTGGCTCTATCCTTCGCGCATGTCTTGATGGATTCAATGGAGACACAAGTCACAAAGGGTCTCAAATGTGAACAACTTGGTGGCACAAGACACAAGAAACGCACAAAAAAACAACTTGACATACTCTCCCGAGTGTAAAGGGTAGTCTTATGCCTGAACACTTTTTGCCCTTGTGATCGTTCATTATAAAAGAACTGTACACTTGTCCTTTCCTAAATATTCCTCTCAAAGGGGTGACTACATAATTGAAGGCATCCTATGCTAGAAGTAAAGTTTGTGAATCCACAACCTGGGCGCTTTACCAAGAATAGCCTTGGTCTCCCTTACGCACATTCCTTATCTGTTTGCCTGTTTCCAGAAGTCTGTGTCGTGTGTATATGCTTTCTTCTCTACCTGTCTTCCTAGCTGTGTTGAGCGCGCTGCGTGTTTTGTGTTCTGTTCTATATTCCTAACCACCGTTTTGTTTTCTTTCTGCTTTTTCTAAAAATTTAATAGACACCTCTGTCACGGTGCCTATTGATGTACGCATAACCCTGCGCATATGCCTAGACTTCTTCCCATCTTCATCTTCATTTCTCTAATTCCTGCGTATGTGAATCTAAACATGTATACGCATTTCCCTCCTCTTCCATATTCA
>Ga0335398_10009223_pt1 | contig 11470 bp, 6 predicted proteins | sample BON03_FD_205742 | JGI IMG/M metagenome (GOLD analysis project Ga0335398, IMG submission 205742) | Freshwater microbial communities from Lake Bonney liftoff mats and glacier meltwater in Antarctica - BON-03 (spades assembly) (version 2) | ecosystem: Environmental > Aquatic > Freshwater > Ice >...
TCAGATCGTCGCGCTCCTTGGCGGTTGTGGTCTGCGTGGCCTTTGCGGCCTCGGTCTGGGCGCGGGCCTGTTCCAGCGCGGCTTTCAGATCGTCGCGCTCCTTGGCGGTTGTGGTCAGGCTGGCGTCACGCGCCGCAAGATCGCGGTGGGCGGCCTCGAGTTCGAGCGTGCGGCGGTCCAGTTGGAAGGCCAGACAGGGGCGATCGGGATCGTCGCCGCCGGTGGCCGACACGACATATCCGGCCGCCACCAAAAGCGCCGTGACCTGATCGACGGTGCCGCCATCGCGGTACAGCGGCCTCACGCCCACCGTGACGAACACCCATGAAAACCGCCGTGCCGCGTCGGTGGTCAGCAGCGCCTGAACGATCGACGCCTCCTCGCCCGGGGCGTCGATCGCCAGAACGTCCTGGCCCGGCCCGGCCCCGGGCAGGGCCTCCAGGATCGCCTCAAGAGGCCGGGTCGCCACATCGGGCGTACCGATCAGCCGCAAGCCGGGGAACAGATCGGCAAGCCCGGTGGCCGGACGCAGGCTGGACAGATCGGCCAGGTTGTAGAGGTGCAGGGGCGCCGTGCCCGCCGCGTCGCCAACGGCACAGGGGTGCAGGGTGATGCGGGGCGATTGCGCGGCCTGGGGCTCAAGCACCGCCAGCGCCTCGGGGGCCGGTTCGACCAGGTGGATCTGCCCGGCGCCAGTGCCGAGATAGGTCGGCAGTTCGGCGCAGTGCCCGGCCCCGATGTGCAGAATGGTGCCGATCTGCCCGCGCAGGGCGGGGTCGGAAAGTTTCTGATGGATCGGATCGCTCATGGTCTGGCCCCCTGGGTCTCGTGCGGCGCCACATCCCGCGCGGCAAGATCGAACCGTTCGTCGGCCCGTCGCCTGGCTGTGACGCTGGCCATGCCCGGCTGAATCTTGTCGCAGTCCATGTCTCGCACACCGGTTTTCGACCCCGACACTTGTCGCGGGCCGTTGGTTCACAGGATCGCCACACAGTGTGACAGCCTTCCCATGCTCGTGCCCCAAGACGGCATGGAACGCAATATCGCGATGGCGGGCCGGGCGTGGCTTACTGCTCGACCTTGGTGCCGAGACTGTTCTGGTAATGGGCGATCGCATCGGACACGTCGTCGAAATAGGTGCCCCTGCCGTCTTCCAGAACTACTCCTGCGGTGCAGAAGAGGCGCAGCTGTTCGGTCGAATGGCTGACCACGATTGCCCCGGATTTCTGCATCCGGTCGGTGAAGAACATGCGCCCCTTCAGCTTGAACGCCGCATCGCCCACGCTGGTGACTTCGTCGACAAGGTAGGTGTCGAACGGAATGCCGATGGACATGCCAAAGGCCAGCCGCGATTTCATGCCCGCCGAATAGGTGCGAACGGGCAACTGGAAGTGATCGCCCAGTTCGGCGAAATCCTCGACGAACTCCGCCAGGGCATCGGTGTCGACCCCGTAAACCCGGGCGATGAACCGGACATTCTGGGCGCCGGTCATGTCGCCGTGAAAACTGCCCGCAAAGCCCACGGGCCAGGACACGGTTCCGGTGGTGATGATGTCGCCCGCATCCGCGCGCATCCGCCCGCCGATCATTTCCATCAGGGTGGATTTGCCCGCCCCGTTGCGCCCAAGAAGCCCGACAGAAACCCCGCTGGGAATCGTGAGGTTCAGGTTGTCGGCAACCACCTTGCGGCCGTTCGGGGTTCTGAAGCTTTTGGAGACGTTCCTGAATTCGATCATTGGGCCACCTCGCCCTAGCGCCTGTCGCGCAGGGAATAATAGACCAGGCAAAGGATCGACCAGGTCAGAAAGGTAAACAGCGCCACCAGACCGACCAGCACTTCACGCCGGGGGAATTCGGATTTCTCCGCCAGGGTCGGGCGGATATAGGCGGCCAGATACAGGCTTTGGCGGTTGGCCTCGGCAAGGGCGGCATCAGAGGCCGACAGCGCGGCGATATAGGTACGCTCGGCCACCTCCTGATCGACGGTCAGGCGTTCAAAGTTGGCCACCGTATCGGCATAGCTTTCACCACTGGGGCTTTCACCGCTGGCGCCGAATTTGCGCCGCTCGTCGGTGATGCGCTTCTCGATCACGTCAATGCGGCGTTGCGCCTGGGCAAGGCGCGGATCGCCCTCGCGGGCAGAGGTGGACAGCAGGTCGAATTCGATCAGGGCGCCAGCCAGTTGCGCCTGAAGGGTGTTCAAAAGGCCCATCTGCCCCTGGATGTCGGCGGTGACATCGACGATCTGGCTTTCGATGCGAAAGGCGGTCATCGCCTCGCGGGTGATTTTCAGCCGCTCGACGGCATGATCCAGATCCTCGCGGGCATAGCGGGTGGCGTCCTCGCGCGCGGTGGCCGACAGGGTGTTGATGGTGCGCGAGCTTTCCTCGAAAATCGCCTCGGCGATGCGTCTGGCGTCATCGGGGGCAAAGGCCAGCACCCGCAGATCCATCAGCCCGGCCCCGGCATCATAGGAAATGCGCACCATGCGCTGCCAGTAATCGGTCAGATCCTCGATCGTGCCTTCGGGGTCGAAACCCAGCAGGGGGTCGGTGTCGTGATGAATGGAATACAGTGCCTTGAGGTCCAGCCTTGCATCGACCATGGCGACAATTTCCTGGCTGCGAATGTATTCATACAGGATATCGGTATCGCGCGACCCGGATCCGCCCAGGGTGTTGCTCAGCCCGCCCAGAATGTCGGAGGCGCTGGAAATGTCTTTGCTGCGCACGGTGAAGCCCAGGGTCGAGGCGTATTGATCGCCTGCCTTTGCGTAAAGATACCAGGCCGACAGACCGATCGGACCCAGCACGCAGAACACGAAGGTGAACAACAGGCCCCAATGGCGCCGCTTCGTGCGGGCAGGCTGGGCGACCGGCCGAATCTTTGGCCCCGGCGGCGGTGGGGCGGGTTTGGGTGCGGCGACAGGGGCGGGGGGCGTGACAGAAGGGGCTGGCGTGACAGAAGGGGCTGGCGTGACAGAAGGGGCTGGCGTGACAGAAGGGGCTGGCGTGACAGGGGCAGGAGGCGTTGCAGAAGGGGCTGGCGTGACAGGTCCGGTCGCGGCAATGGCGGCTGGCGCTGGGGGCTGGCTTGCCGGTGTGGCGGGGAGGGCGGCGGCCGGTTGGGAAGCGTCGGTCATGGGTGCAAGCGTCTTTCCATTCGTTCAGGCCCTATTCTACAGCGTTTCAGGAAAAACCTGAATCGCCGATACCCTGCCGCGCTGCGCGCTCTCGGGACATTGGCGATCTAGCATGTCCCAGGGTATTCCCGAAACGCTTTAGTCGGTCGCGCCGCGCCCGACCAGCGGCGCCTCGGCACAGGTGTGCATGGCGTCGTTGCGGCCCCGTCTGCCCAGCAGCCCGTCCCGGATTCCGGCCCACATCAGCCGGCGGTACAGCGGCCTTTCGGGCGGATCGTAATACGCCGCCATGCGTGACCATTTCACCGTGTAATAGATCAGCGCCAGAGGAAAGAGAACCGCCCCCGCCGCCTGTCGCGCCACCGACACCCCGTTGCGGCACAGATAATAGATTTTCCACAACGGCCGCGTCGCCAGGCCCGCCCCCAGGGTGGTGCAGTCATGCTCGAACAGGATGTCGGGCATCAGCCGGATGCGCAGGCCGGTGCGGCGCAGCCGCAGGCTGTACAGCACATCGTCGCCATAGATGAACAGCCCCCCCTCGGGCAGGCCCGCCCGCGCCAGCGCCCCCCGGTTCACGAAGAACCCCACGAACGAGGCGCCATCCACATCCACCGGGGGCGGCGCCGGGCCACCCGGGGCGCCCGGCAGGATTTCGTCGTCGCGCAGATGGAATCCCCGCCGCCCGCCCCGCAGCAAGGTGCGCAGCAGCGTGCCCAGATGCCAGAACGGATTGTGCAGGGGTCGGTTCATCTCGCACAGCGCGCCGTCGGGAAACACCACCGATGCGGCGATCACCCCGATGTCGGTGTGCCCGGGGGCGCCCGGGTCGATGGTTCGGGCCACCCGGCGGAATGTTGTCAGCGCTCCGGGGCGGGGGCGCGCATCGTCATCCATCAGCACCGTCCAGTCGGGATCGACGTCGCGCATCAGGGCCGCCAGCCCCGCCTCGAACCCACCGGCACCGCCGCGGTTGTCGGGCAGGCGCAGCACCGTCAGGCGCGGATCGTCCTGTTCGGCCAGCCGGGCCGAGGTTGTATCGGTGCTGGCATTGTCCACCACCACCACATGATCGACCGGGCCATCCAGCAGCCGCGCAAGGGTTTGCAGCAACTGATCGGGGCGGTTGTGCGTCACCACCACCGCCGCCAGACACAGATCGGTGCCGCCTGCGGGGTCAGTCACGGGGTCGTTCCCGCCAGCACCGGCAGGCGTTCTCCGGCCTTGCGCGCCCCCAGCCAGGCCGCCGCCATGTCCCGCGCCTCGCGGATCGTCACATCCATGTCGAGATAGCGATAGGTGCCCAGCCGCCCCAGGAACGTGACATTGCCGCAGCCCTGTGCTCGCGCCAGATACTGCTGCAACAGAGCCTTTTCATGCACCAGACGGATCGGGTAATAGGGAATGTCGTGGGGCCCGCAGGCCATGGGAAATTCGCGGTACAGAACCGAGCCTGCGTGGCTTTCCCAGGGGGCGAAATGCTTGTGCTCGGTGATCCGGGTGAAGGGCACATCAGGGTCGCCGTAATTCATCACCGCGCAGCCCTGCCAGTCGCCGGTGTGGCGGAATTCCTCGAACCGCAGGCTGCGATAGCCCAGCCGCCCCAGCCGATAGCCAAAGAACCCGTCCAGCGGGCCGGACCAGAACACATGGCCCCAATCCCCTGCCTGCGCAGGATCGAAGGGCGTGTTCAGGTGCAGATCGATCCCCGGGTGATCGAGGATGCGTTCCACCATGGCGGTATAGCCCGCCTCGGGCATGCCCTGGAACCGGTGAAAGAAGTAATTGTCGTCATAGCTGAACCGCACGGGCAGGCGTTTCAGGATCGCGGCGGGCAGATCGGCGGGCGAACAGCCCCACTGTTTTTCGGTGTACCCCTTCAGAAACGCCTCGTACAGATCGCGCCCGACATGGGCCAGCGCCTGGTCCTCGAAGCTTTGGGGATCGGTGATCGTGGCATCGCCCAGGGTGGCGACAAAGGCGCGCGCCTCGTCGGGGCGAAAGGTCTTGCCGAAAAACTGGTTGATCGTGTGCAGGTTGATCGGCATCGAAAACACCTGGCCCCGTGTCGTGGTCTTGACCCGGTTGCGATAGGGGCGGAAGGCCGCGAACCGGTTCACATAACCCCAGACCCCGGCATCGTCGGTGTGAAAGATGTGCGGCCCATAGACATGCACCAGAACCCCGGTTTCGGGGTCGCGGCGGGTGTGACAATTGCCCGCCACATGATCGCGCGCCTCGACGATGGTGACGGCATGGCCCGCCTCGGCCAGGGCACGCCCCGCCACGGCCCCTGAAAGGCCGGCCCCCACCATGATGATCCTGTCGCCCATTCTGCCCGCATCATGCCGTTTTGCCCGGGCCTCTGCACAAGCCGCGCCTGCGCCCTGCGCACGCCCGGTGCTGGGCCGGTGTTCTACAGCATATCGCCGATGGGGCAAGGCGGCAGGGTGCGATGGCAGGAAACCGCAGGGAAAATACACCGCCTTGTGCGGAATTGCCTTGAAACCGCCAAAGAACCGCCGTCTGGCTGGTGCGGTCATCCTTCAGAAACACAAGGAGTTTACATCCGGGGGGCGATCCTTGGAGAAAGTCTTTTGAAACAGGGCAAGGAGCAGGCTGACAATGACGTTGAGCGCGGCAGAGCAATATCTTCTGGAACTGATCAACCGGGCCCGGCTTGACCCTGTGGCCGAGGCCGAGCGTCAGGGCATCGACCTGAACGCCGGTCTGGCGCCCGGCACGATCGCCGCCACCCCCCTTCAGGTTCTGGCCACCCAGGGCGATCTTGAGGATGCTGCGGTGGCCCATTCCGAATGGATACTTGCCACCGACACGTTTTCGCACACCGGCGCAGGCGGCAGCAATCCGGGCGACCGGATGCGCGCCGAAGGATACACCTTCAACGGCCACTGGGGCTGGGCCGAAAACCTTGCCTTCTATGCCAGTTCGCAGGCCTTCGATCTGGCCAGTGTCATCGAAACCCACCACAACGGCCTGTATGCCAGCGCCGGGCACCGCACGAACATCTTCTCGGCGAACATGGACGAGATCGGCATCGGCCAGGTCGCGGGCACCTATACCCAGAACGGCAACGATCTTCACGCATCGGTCCTGACGCAGAACTTTGCCTTCAGCGGCGGCCAGACGTTCGTGACCGGCGTGGCCTATTCCGACGGCAACGGCGACGGGTTCTACAGCATGGGCGAGGGGCTGTCGGGGATCACGATCCGCGTGGGCAGTGCCAGCGATGCCACCGCCACCGCGGGGGGATATTCGGTGCTGGCCAATGCCGGGGCCAATGTCGCGGTCAGCGTCACCCATGGCGCCACCGGCCAGACCGATCTGACCATGGATCTGCGGGCCGGGAACGGCAAGCTGGATATCGTGCAGGCCCCGGACGGCAGCTGGGGCCTGGCCCTGTCGGCCTCGGCCAACCTGCTGGGCGGCATCGCCGATGCCACGCTGCTGGGTGTCGGCAACCTGAACCTGGGTGGATCGGCGGCGGACAACGTGCTGACCGGCAATCGCGGCAACAACACAATCCAGGGGCGCGACGGCAACGATACCGTCTCGGGCGCGGCGGGCCATGACACGCTGAACGGCGGATCGGGCAACGATCTGGTGCTGGGCGGCACCGGCAACGACGACCTGTCCGATGGCTGGGGCATCGACACCCTGACTGGCGGGGCGGGCGGCGATCTGTTCATCCTCACCGCCGATGGTGCCACCGACACGATCACCGATTTCACCCCCGGCACCGACCGGATCGACCTGTCGGCCTGGGGCACCGTGCCCGGCACACCCACCCTGGTGCAGACCGGTTTCGGCATGACGATCACCCAGGGCAGCGAAGTGTTGCATGTGTACGGCAGCACCGGCGGCCCGATCAACCCCGCCACCCTGGGCGCGGCCGTTATCATCACGCCCCCCGCCATCACTGACCCTGTCCCACCACCTCCGCCCCCGGCCACGACCCTGGTCGGTACGGCCCAGAACGAGGTGCTGACCGGCACGGGCAACGCCGACCTGATCGAGGGGATGGCCGGGCATGACACTTTGCTGGGCGGGGCCGACAACGATACGCTGGACGGCGGTTTGGGCAACGACATCCTGATCGGCGGGACCGGCGCCGACGACATGCGCGGCGGTTTGGGCAACGACCGCTATATTGTGGATGACGCTGGCGACGTGATCACCGGCGAGATCGGGTTTTCCCAGGGTGGCGGCATCGACACCGTGGAAAGCTGGATCAGTTTCACGCTGCCGGCCAACGTCGAGATTCTGCGTCTGATGGGCAGCGCCGACATCAACGGCACGGGTGGCGCCGCCCCCGAGGCCCTGGTGGGCAACAGCGGCAACAACGTCCTGTCGGGGGGCGGCGGTAACGATGTGATCACCGCCAAGGACGGCAACGACATCCTGATCGGCGGCGGCGGGCGGGATTATCTGGTGGGCAATGCCGGTGCCGATGTCTTCGTGTTCACGGCGGTGTCCGACAGCCGCCCGGGCACAGCCAACCGTGATTTCATCAACGGGTTCGTCCATGGCGAAGACCTGATCGACCTGTCGGATATCGACGCCAACAGCCTGACGGGCGCCGACGATGCCTTCTCGTTCATCGGCAATGCCGCGTTCAGCGGTACGGCGGGCGAATTGCGGTTCTTCACCTTCGGCGGTGGCAATTTCAACATCGTCGAGGCCGATGTGGACGGCGATGGCGTGGCCGACATGCAGATCTTCGTGAACCTCACGAACTTCATGACAAACAGTGATTTTCTTCTATAGCGTGTTGGATGGTGCAGGGCGATCACATCCTCCACGGTCGCACCCCAATCCGGCTTGCTCAACAGGGAAGCGCGGCAGGCTCCTGGCGCTTCAGGTTTTCCCGAAACGCCATGACTTTGCGCCTACAATTTCAGTGATGGATAAGGAGAGTTATGTTGCCCCGGTGCGGTATGGGCGCAGCGGAACAACATGGTGACAGGGCCGGTTACAGAATGAAATCGTCCGACGTCATGGTGTTCGTGAGGTTCACGAAAATCTGCATGTCGGCAATGCCGTCGCCGTCCACGTCGGCCTCGACGATGTTGAAATTGCCGCCACTGAAGGTGAAAGACCGCAATTCCCCCGCCGTGCCCGAGAACGCGTTGCTGCCGATGAAGTCGAACGCATCGTTGGCGCCGGTCAGGGTGTTGGCGTCGATACCCGACAGGTCGATCAGGTCTTCGCCATGGACGAACCCGTTGATGAAATCGCGGTTGGCCTGGCCCGGGCGGCTTTCGTTTATGTTGTTGAAATCGAACACATCGGCCCCCCCGTCGCCCACCAGGCTGTCGGCGCCCAGACCGCCGATCAGCGTGTCATCGCCGTCCTTGGCGGTGATCACGTCATACCCGCCGCCGCCGTCCAGCACGTTGTTGCCCGCCTGACCGACGATGGCCTCGGGGGCAAAGCCGCCGGTGCCGTTGATATCGGCGGTGCCTTGCAGGCGCAGGATTTCGAGGTTCGAGGTCAGGGTATAGCTGATGAAGCTTTCCACCGTGTCGATGCCGCCGCCCAGGGAGAACCCGATCTCGCCCTGAATGACGTCGCCGACGCTGTCGACAATATACCGGTCATTGCCGAGGCCACCTTCCATCGTGTCATTGCCCGTGCCACCGTCCAGCCGGTCGACGCCCTGACCGCCGATCAGGCTGTCGTTGTCGGCGCCGCCGAACAACTGGTCGTTGCCGCCGTCGCCGAACAGGCTGTCGTTGCCGCCGTTGCCGAAGAAGGAGTTGGCGAAGCCATTCCCGGTGATCGAGTCACCCAACTGGGTGCCCGAAACGTTCTCGACATTGACGATGGTATTCTGCGGACCCTGCAGCGTGTAGGTGCCGGCGTTCATGTCGAGGGTGAGGGCGAAGTCGGCCCGGCTGTTGACGACGAGCAGATCGGTATCGGCGCCGCCGTCGATGTCGTCCGAAAACTCGCCGGTGAGGATAGCGAAGGTATCATTGCCGGAGCCGCCGGCGACCGTGTCGGTCCCGAAGCCGCCCTGGATGATGTCGCTGCCGGAGCCACCGTCGATGGTGTCGTCGCCGGTACCGCCGAAGATCTGGTCGCTGCCGCCATTGCCGTTCAGGATGTTGTTGCCAAAATTGCCGGTGATGATATCGGCGTTGTTGGTGCCGTTCAGGTTCTCGAAGTTCAGCATCTGTTCGGTCGAACCGCCGCTTGACGCGGTGCCGGTTTGCAGGTCGAAGGTGCCGCCTGAAACGTTGCTGGCCAGCCAGTCGATGGTATCATTATCATCGCCACCATCATGCAGGTCAGAGTTGATGCCCGAGGTCACGTTGATGATATCGTTGCCCCGGCCGCCGTGATATTCGCGGATCTGCCCGGCTTCGGTGATGATGTCGTCGCCATCCCAGCCGAACACGAATTCGGATGTCGAATCGGCGGTGAACACATCGTTCAGAACCGTGCCGATCTGGAACTGGTCCGGGGTGTAGACGCCGGTATTGATGGTGTCCCGGGTGTCGATGATCCGCATCTGGATTTCGCCGTCGGCCCAGACAATGGCAACCCGGCCATCGCCCAGCAGCACCGAATCGATATCCTGGGCGTTGCTGGTGTCGATCGTGAACTCATCGCCCACCGGGGTGCCCGTGGCGTCATACCGCTGGCCGCGCCCTGCATTTTCGCCGCTGGTATCGTCGTCGTAGAACACGATGAAACCGCCATCAGGCAGGCCCACGACGTTGGATTCGTTGTTGTTGTCGCCGCTGATTGTGAACCCGTTGACCAGGAACTGGCTGGTGACGGGGGTTCCGTCGGCGTTGAATATCTGGGCGCGCACGTCGATGTCGGTTCCGTCATTCTCGGTCCAGGTGACGACATAGCCACCGCCACTCAGCGATGCGACATGGGCATTGAAATCGCTGAACCCATCGGTTCCGGTATCGCCAACGGTGGTCTGCCCCAGGACCGTATTTCCGTCACTGTCCACGATCCTCATGATGATCTGTGTGCCGGTGCCAGCCGCCGTGCCATCGTTGGTGGCCACAACCACATAGTTGCCGTTGCTCAGCGTCGTGACGACGACGTCGGTATCGTTGGCGAACGAGGAGAAGATGAAAAGATCGGGGCCAAAGGTGTTGGTTGCCGGATTGAAGATGTTGCCGCGGATATCCATGTCGGTATTCGAAAAAGACCGTTCATACACGATCAGCGCCGAGGTGGCGCTGGACACGGCGATGCTGGGGTTGCCGAAATTCGGATTCGTGTTGTTTAAGTCGTCGATGAACGAGTTGAAGCTGGTCGAGACACCGTTGGCATCGAAAACCTCGACGCGCAGCGATATCACGTTGCCGGTGTCGGGATCGTTGTCTTCATAAACCGCAATAAAGCCGCCGTTCGGCAGCGCCTGCATGTCGTAATCGCTTTCGTTGTCGATCTGAAATGTCGCGTTCAGCGAAATTTCAGAGCCGACAGGATTGCCCAGCGGATCAAATATCTGGCCCACCACATCCAGGCCGAACGGCGCGCCCGGGCCGGAACTGTTGTCCGTGGTCCACGAGACGACGATGTTGCCGTTGGCAAGCTGCAGGATGTGCGGATCGAACTGGTTGCCGCCGGTCGTCAGGTTGGCGACGACCTGGTCAAGCCATGTCAGGGCTGTGTCGGGCATGGTGTTTGTCCTTTGAATTGGATTGGCGCAATCGCGCAGGAAAAATCGGTTTGTGTCGTGGTGCGGGCCAGGCAGGGTGTCGGTGACATTCTGGCGCGAGGTTGGGTTTTCAAGGGCCGGGCACGGGGTGATGCCTTTCTGACAGAACTGGCCCGTGCAATTGTCCGGGTCAGGCGACCCCGGAGATCGCCGAAAAATCGTTCCATAAAGGCACATTCTGAACGGCTTGCAGAATGCAAGAACGCCACAGATTCCAATCGCGGCCTGTTCGCGCTGAAATGGCAGCAGCGCCCGGGACAATCCCGAATAAAGTCTCAAATGGATCAGACGTCAAAATGCGGGCGCGCGTCAAGCAAAGAATTGCCGCGCGCGCCCCTGTCATCCCGGCTAGAGGCTGAAATCGTTTGCGAACATGGTGTTCGTGAGGTTCACGAAAATCTGCATGTCGGCCACGCCGTCGCCATCCACATCGGCCTCGACGATGTTGAAATTGCCGCCACTGAAGGTGAAATACCGCAATTCCCCTGCCGTGCCCGAGAACGCGTTGCTGCCGATGAAGTCGAACGCATCGTTGGCGCCGGTCAGGGTGTTGGCGTCGATACCCGACAGGTCGATCAGGTCTTCGCCATGGACGAACCCGTTGATGAAATCGC
>Ga0335398_10009224_pt1 | contig 11468 bp, 9 predicted proteins | sample BON03_FD_205742 | JGI IMG/M metagenome (GOLD analysis project Ga0335398, IMG submission 205742) | Freshwater microbial communities from Lake Bonney liftoff mats and glacier meltwater in Antarctica - BON-03 (spades assembly) (version 2) | ecosystem: Environmental > Aquatic > Freshwater > Ice >...
AAGGAACTCGACTCAGGCGGCAGAGCGCCATGAAAACAGGACCATGGACATGGATTGGGAATTCACTTCGGTGAAGAGATGACTCTTCGCGAAGGGTTTTATTGAAGATGGAACTAGAACTAAAACATCTTAAACTCAATCCTGTCACAGTGACCGTGACTCCAGTTTTCCCTCTTAATATGGGATGCAAACCCCTTTCTGGGGAACTTGGCTGGAAGTAACGTGTGGAACTCTCTCGCAGACTTGCTAAAAATTATGAAGCTACGGGAGGTAGCTAGACACAGACGACGAAAAAGAGGTCCGGGAAATAGTGCAACACTTCTTTACGAATATTGTTAAGCCTGCACGTAGCAAGCGAGATAGCCAACAGGCAATGACGCACGTCAACCACCTGCTTTTTCAGCTCGTTGAAGAGAAGCACTTAATATGGGATGCAAACCCCTTTCTGGATCGAGCTCAAGAACTGGTGAAGGAGGCAATCAATAAGCACGCAAATTATCATACTGTAGAGCTTGATAGGAGTCGCCCAGTCAGGAAAGAAGCGGCGACAAGAAGACGATTCGGTGAACAGACAGTCAATATGCACACGGCGATGCGTTCAAGCTTCGTCGGAAAGGTAAGGGACGTGCGATAGATGGCAGATGCGCAGATTGGAGAGGGGGGGGGTGACATAGTGGAGTTCCATGCTCAGGCAAGGACTTAAAAGACCAGCACGATCCAAGCCTTGGCAGCATCTTTCAGACTGGCAGCTCGCTGACAAATTCGAAAGGGAGAGAACCATCCTACTCTAGCTGTTCAAGGTGCACGGAAAAGGCGTGTCGAGGGAAAGAGAAACAACCGGCACCGACGAACGCGCACCGTGGAGCGCCCGGCATCGCGGAAACGAAGCATTGTAGTGGATGACACCACACGGTCCTGCCGCAGCGCAGTCAGGCTCGCCAAAAAGGTGCTGTGAATCAGGCAAGAGGGCGTGCCCCTCACAATAGATTGAGCACACGGAGCTTTCAACAAAGCTACTAGACTATTTCTTACGAAGTAATAAAAGTAACATCAATCAATCAGTATCCGACACCACATTCTCCATGCGTCAAGGTCGCACCGCTCCAAAACATGATTATGAAGCATGGTGGAAGCACACAACAGCCGCGCTTCAAACCGCTCAATCAGCTTACCGCCTCCACAAGTTTGTGGGCTTTTGTCTGTATGCGCCTTTGTTTGTATTTGCCCATGTCTGTGTTGCTTGTGCCCCATGTCTGTGTTGCTTGTGCGTGCGTTGGGGGTCGAAATCAAAATTACGAGTACCTGTTTGAACTCGACTGTGCCGATTCAAGGCGTTGTGCCTGTGTGGTGCGTGTTGTTGAGATAAGAATCCAAGGAATCGAAGGCATATTGAAGGCGAATCTGGGACAAATTCGAGGTTTTTTGAGACTCTTGACTTGTTCGGTGATTCGACTTGTTTTTGTGGAAAGAGGACATTATGTCCACAAAGGATGTGAGTTGGGTACAATTTGGCATTTTTAATGTGTGTACATCAATCATTTCTTTTTTTGATTGGTTGCATGGCCCCGAGAACAAGTTTGCTATGTATAGATTGGGGTAACTATGAAACATGGTTTTGCTCGCCCGCGACGGTGCGCCATCGGGCCTCGAGTGCCAGTGTGCGCAATCAGACAACGGGAGCCAGAACTTCCAGTCTAAAAAATCTGAACTTTCAGTTCCCGGGAGGGGATGGAGGCAAAACAAAAAAGAAAAAAAACAAAAAGATTTATTGGTGACCAACCCAAAAAAAACCCCAGCCCGGGTCGGATGGCCCAAACGCCTCGCGCTGGTACGGGCGACTCTGTGGGCCGATTTTGCCGTTATCACTGCCCAACTCTGATCAACTATGACAGCAATCTTTCCATGTGTGGCACTATCTTGAGAAGATTGCTCCCTCCTCCTGATATTTGTGTATTACAGCCCATCCCGAGAAGATGAGACTCGAAATGGTCATCGGAATGCACAACGAAACTTGAATCCTCTATGGTCATCACAGATCTCTTTTCAAAGGCTCAATTGAAAAGAGACCTGTGATGACCATCGAGGATTTCGATTTGCATTTCGACGAGCATTTCGAGTCTCATCTTTTCGGGAACGGGCTGTAGGACCTACTCCCTAGGTCGTCGGTTCGATTCCGTCTAAAACCCGACAACTCAAATTCCCATGAATTTGAACATCATAGACCCTCAAACAAGGGTACTAAACTACTTTTGAAAGTAATAAAAGCAATCATCATCATTGCCTACCCCAAAAGAGACTCACGATTTGAATTTGCGTAAAGTTACTTCGAGCATTTAGTCATTTCGCACCCCAACAGCAATTTTTTCAAAAAATGTGTACCAAGAATTGATACAATCTTGGTTTGCCTCCATCCCCTCGTTCCAGGTACAAATGATGCTCCCATGTTGTTGTTGTTGTTGTTGTCTCTTTATTACCCTGCCGCTCACGCTGAAGCAAGTCCTAGACCCTAAACCCTAAACCCTTGAGCAAATAGAGCTTCAAGCAAAGCTACTAGACTATTTCTTAGGAAGTAATAAACGCCCTCAAACTTAGTCTATATTAAAGCCCTCAAATTTAGTCTACGTTTTGATGATGATGATTGCTTTTATTAATTATAAAAAGTGGTTTAGTACCCTTGATTGAGGGTCTAAGCGCTCACATCTTATATTTTAGATTTGAGCATATCGGTTGTCTGCGTTCGCATCTTTTGCTTTTCTTTTTCGAAAGGGAAAATGTGTTAAAGGAAAAAGCAGTTAGTCCAAGATCTCATCCCGCCTCCTAGCATATACACACGCATGTGTACGTTGTACACATATACGAATATATATATGCCCAGTTTTTGTCCATCTGGATTCTTCGGGCCCTCCAGGTGTCTCATCCCGACTCCTGGCCTCACAACCAAGTACCCCATCTGTGTAATGTGTGTGCGTATACACACACGTACACCCACATACACTCCCACCCGCGTTTAAAATAGAGAAGACACAGACAACACCCCTATCTTTCCTTCTGTCAAAAATAACCCCCCACGCCAAGCAACAAGTGCCCCTCGTAAACTAGCTGAACCCCCCCATCCCTGTTCCCCAACGCTAAACGAAACAAACTGTACATACATGAGCGTACATGCACATCCTGTAGCGAGCGTGTAAGCAAATGTGTACGCTGATGTTCACAACACCTGTTTAAAGTAAACACCTGCGCATGCATGGTGTTCAGAACACCTGTCTGAATGCATGCCACACTCCCCGCAAAAAATGCACGTGTACCCGTGCATGCGCACTTAAGCAACGGTGCAGAAGCTTCTTTGCCATGGAAGCAATTGCGAACGTATCTTGAGTCTTGCGCAAGCATCGTGCAGGCTGTCGTTGCCGCCCGCCCTCCTGCTGTCTCGACCAACTCAGTCGCCCGACGCTGTCCGCTCAAGAAATCCGTCCAAATCCACGCTAGCTCATGACGTGGTTGCCGCTGTGGTGTCGCACCAGCATCCTTCGATCATCTGCGTTTGTGCAGGTCTCATCCAGCTTGTCTATGGTTCGCACTCGCGCTTGGCCGCAGATCTCATCCTCCACAAGATTTCTTTTCACCATTTTTTTCGCGGGCTTCTTTACGTGTCTGTGTGTCTTTATGTCGGTCTGTCTGTTTGTCTGTCTATCTACGTGTCTGCGAGTCTGTCTGTCTGTCTGTCTGTCTGTCTACGTGTGTGTGAGTGTGTGTGCGTATGAGAGAGAGCGAGAGACCTTGCCCTCAGAGAGACGGTGAGGCAAACGAACAGAGAGACGGAAATGATAGAAGCACATCTCGGACAATAGATCTAATTCTATGAAGAATATGCACATGAGCTCTTCCAAAATGTCGTGTGTGTTCAACCCATAGGAATAAAGACTTAATCAAAAAAGCTGATTTCGAACAAAAAGACCCTTAAGGATTCTATTCTACAGCCTATCCCACCTGCAGTGACATTTTCAAAAGCTTGAAGCGCTCGAATCCAAAGCTCGTAGGTCTCTTTTCAGTGAAACGTGACAAAAGAAACCTGCGAAATTTTGCTTCGAGCTTTGCTTCGAGCTTTTAAGAATATCAGTGCAGGTGAGATAGGCTGTATTTCGATTCCATCTGTTTAGATTCGACTTAGTTGGCAAACCCCACCCCCCTCACCATGTTACAAGCACCCAAAGAATTGATGGCGGGGGCACATCTCCCCCCCCCCGACTCGCGCGAAAAATTGCGAAAATTATTTTCTGTGACGGAGAAACTCCGTGGCCAAGCGCGAGTGCGACCGATAGACAAACTGGATGAGACCTGCACAAACGAGGATGATCGGATGATGCTTGTGCAACACCGCAGTGTCGACCGTGTCTTGAGCTAGCGTGGATTTGGACGGATTTCTTGAGCGAACATCGTCAGGCGACTGATTTCGTCGAGCCAGCAGGAGGGCGGGCGGCAAACGACAGCCTGCATGATGCTTGCGCAAGACTCAAGATAAGTTCGCAATAAATTTCATGGCAAAGAAGCTTCTGCGCCGTTGCATAGGCGCGCATGTACGAGTGCATATGCATTTTTTGCGGAGAGTGTAAATGCATTCACAGGTGTTGTTGAGCACAATGCATGTGCAGGTGTGTACGTTAGACAGATGTTGTGAACATCAGCGTACATATTCGCTTCACGCTCGCTACAGGACGTGCGTATGCGCGCATGTATGTGCAGTTTGTTTCATTTAGCGTTGGGGAACAGGGATGGGGGGGTTCAGCTAGTTTATAACAGCACTTGTTGCTGGGCGTGTGGGGTTATTTTTGACAGAAGGAAAGATAGGGTTGTTGTCTGTGTCTTCTCTATTTTCAACGCGGGTGGGAGTGTATGTGGGTGTATATGTGTGTATACGCACGCACACACACACACTGCACAGATGGGGTACTCGGTTGTGAGCCCAGGAGTCGGGATGAGACACCTGGAGGGCCCAAAAAATCCAGATGGACTAAATCTCGGCATATATATATTCGTATATATGTACAACGTACACATGCGTATGTATATGCTAGGAGGCGGGATGAGATCTTGGACTAACTGCTTTTTTCTTTAACATATTTTTTCTTCTGAAAGCAAAAGATGTGAACGCGAACCAACCATAATCTCAAATCTATAATAAGATTTGAGCGCATAGACCCTCAATCAAGGGTACTAAACCACTATTTATAGTAATAAAAGCAATCATCATCATCATTCCTGGGGGTTGTCTTGTTTTGTTGACACGCACTGCCACTACACAACGCTCTCCCGGAAAGGCTAGCAGCATCTTTCAGACTGGCAGCTCGCTGACAAATTCGAAAGGCATACACCCATCCTACCCTTAACAGGCTCCTGGTGGAGTGGGCAGCACGAGCCAGAGTTTGAGAGCGCTGGATGGTGGCAGATTCTGACACGCCGAGCGTTGTGCAAGCAATGCGCACAGTGCAGGCTTGTCAAGGAGCTTGGCAAACCCTTTCACAAGATGCAACTGGATCGAGGGGGCAAGTGCAAAACATGCAAAGGAAGGGGCCGAAAGGCGAATTTAAAACAAGAGCAGCCCCTGATCAGCATGATTTTCACCCATACAGATCCGAGGTATGCTGGCAGATTAGACGACAAGCAAAGCGGCGACATTATTGTGATAATGGACAGAGTTAGAGAAGCAATCAACTTTCAATATGGAGTTATGGTTGACCATTCAACATGGTTGTGGCTCACATCGGAGCAATTGGGCTTTCCCTTAAAACAGAAAGGCGGGGGAAAGCATGAGGAGAGAGCAGAGAATTAGAAAGCAGCCAATTTGCACGTGACCACTCAGTTGCGTATCATTTGGCGCCTGCAAACACTGACTGTGAGCAAATAGAGTTTCCAGCAAAGCTACTAGACAATTTCTTATGGAGTAATAAAAGCAACATCAATCAATAATTTTGGATGAAAATCGGTTCTGCTGCAACAACAAACCTCAAAAGACACATATGATGCTGCACAGAGAGTGGAGTAGAGAGATCGAGCCCTCAAGGCAAAACTCAGCACATCATCCAATCATCATCAGCAACCCAATCAACGAGAAAGGTTCGAAGTTCATGCGTCGAAACATGCGATGATCCTCGACTCCTTCCCGAGCAAGAAACGCCACTGGTGATAGGAAAGACTTGGTTCCTGGACCAACAGATTCCAGTAGGTGGTTTCGTCAGAATCCAAGACTCGTCGCAAGTATGGGAAGAGCAAGTGGACGAATTGAGAATCATCATGACGGAAAGTCTGATACTGTCAGTGATTAAATGCCTCGACTCAGGACGAGGATGGACAATCATTTGCAGGGGATGGAACTTTCTGAAAAAGCAGGAGCACGAGCAGGCGCTGATCACAACCATTCGGAAGGAGACTAATCGAACAGGAGAGTTGGAGCAAGCTGCATATAGATCACCAACATGGGCAGTATTACGAGTACTGCAGCAGATCAACAGTGGCACGAGAATTGAAGGAGAAGTGGCGATACGTCTGCCCCTCATTTCATTTATTCATCGGGGCAAGGCGATCTACTCTTCTGGGGGGAAAAAGAAGGACTAAGTAGTAATATGGGAGAGCCTATTTGAACAAGAAAAAGAAAGTTAGCTGGAAGAGGCAAGTACGACGCACAGCTGGTGGTGTGGTGCAAGTCCAAAAAAGGGACGGAGAAAATCCGCTCATTTGAGCTCAGCAGGCAAAAAATCTTCTCTTACTATGATGAAACGAAACTGAAGGAGGTGAAAAAAACAACGGAAGCAAAAAGAGTGCATATCGCGAGCAGAGCGTACCATACTGGTCATGTCGGAAGCAGAGCAATGTCAAAATTGCAGTGGGCGAGAATCACGCTTCATGCTGGGTTCACAAAGATCTTATGTCACGACAACCAAAAAAATCGGGTGTTGTTGACAGCAGCAAGGGCGTAGGGCAGAAAGCACAAATACCAAGTACGACTGAACAGGTATAGAGCAGGAATACTGGATGGGCACAGAGATCGATAGATTAGGAGGTTATGGCTACCGAGCCACAGACACAGCGGGTGGTAGATCTAACCATCAAGGGGGGGAAATGGGAGCAGGATATGTGAATTTGCGGGGGGGAAAGCAAATACAGCAGAGGAAGGTGGGACGCGAAGAGGAAGGATCCAGCTCAAACCGTCCGGAACTAGCGGCCTTTGTCTTGACAGTGTTATGCGGCACCCCTGTGACAAAATCCATGCTTTATTTGTACGACCACCAAGTGCTGCTGAAGGCTGCGAACAGATGGGCAGGTGAAGGCGGAAAAGCGACGTTAGTGGAAACAATAGACGCAGACATTCTACGAGAAGCAAAAGAGTTCAGAAAAAGAACAGTAGCAGGGAGTAGCGATGTTTCTGCTCAAAGGGAATGCGAATCGAGGAGAACATACAAACGAAGAAGCCGACATCCAAGCAGACAAGGCTATTTCAAGCAAAGATATTCCCATTGACAACGAGGATCAGCTGAAGAGGTGGTGTGCAAGCACCAGGATCGTCTTACAGGAGCTTGGAATCAAGTCAGCAAACAAAGACGACTTGTCGATGTAAGCTATGACCCGACTATGGCAACGGCTCTACGACATTGTACATATATGGATGAAGAGAGTTTCAAGGAGACTTATATCGAAGAAAAGGGGAAAAAGATCGGCATCCATCAGCGTTTCTACGGCACATGGACAGCGGACTTCATAAGACAGGATGCAGGAAAGTTCATGTTGAGAAATTATTTGTTTTACAAACAAATTCCATGGAGGCGAAGGAGCCTGTGACGTTTGGGGATGGCTTTGACAGGAAATACGCCAACAGCCAGTCAGCTAAGCAAAATACGCAAGATGTAATGAGTAGGGTGTCGGCTGTGCAGAACAGTGCGAGAGGTCCAAGGCGAGAGCACTGACAGTCTAGCGGTTGAAAAACATGGTCACATCAACAGTGCAGGCTGCGAAGGGATGGCAACGACACGTTGCCAATGGTAACGTGAAGTTCTGAAAGATTGATGACAGTGAGTACTGAAGCAGTCCCGATCCGAGGCATGGCATGCAAGTACACATGCTCTCCCGCTTCATACGTCGGCATCAACAAGCTGGTGTGTGGAGGAGGTGCAAACAGGCGCATTAGCCAATAACCTGAATAAGGCTGGAAGACTAAAGGAAAGTTGTTAGATCTCTCTATTCTCTAAAATGTCACTTTTGCCTTTTGTTGGCTCAGAGCCAGTGGATGCTTCTGGCTAAGTAATTGACTGACCGACACCAGGTGCTGATCATTCTCGTGAAATCAATTGCCATCTTAGGCACTTGAGTAGATTAAAATAGGGACTAGTGCACAGTCTTCGAAATCACGAGCTGCATTGGGCTCATGATGGCCTCCTATCAGATAGGCAAGTGATATTCCCCAAAAGGAATCTTGACCAGTAGCCTTGCTTGTACTCTGATTATGCTACGTGTTCATATGAAGGATGCATGTTTTGCAAAGACATAGGCCATGTCATCAAGTGATGAGTTGCTCCCGTGTCCCTACGGGAAAGAATCCAGAATGAAAAGGAAGACAAACAGGATATTACTCTTTGGATATTGCAAAGCAGAGTGGTCTCTCTAAGTGACTAGCCCTCCCACAAGCGCCTTTGGGCTAGGTGGCAAATTGGGCATATTTGTCAACATCGAGGTAGCGGACTGTGAAGACAGTGATTCTTCTTGCAAAAGAGAAGCAGCCATTCCACTGAAAAGAGCACTAGCGTTCCGTGATGCAGATTGGGCATTTAGTGATTGCTTACTACTCTTCATTACTCTGGACGCTTTCTTTGACTCTCGTACAACATTGAGATTGAGTAATTTCGATTTCGCAGTCGCAGTATGCCTTGCCTCAAAATTAGCTATAAGTGCTTGTCGTATTTGAGCAAAGGGAGCAGACTTACTTGCTTGCGTCTCTTTGATGGACGCTGAACCAGTGGGGCAAACAAACATACTCTAGGCCGGCCCAAGGTTAATTAAGTAATGAATTAATTAATTGATTGATTAATTTATTAATTCATTGATTAATAAATTAATTGAGCAAAGAAGGTCCTGACCTGTAATTTGTGAAGAATGATTTACATACTACATCAACAGGACAGAGACTGAATTCAGTCAAAAAAATTTTGCCTCAACCTTTTCTTACATAAATTTTGCCTGTGGCGCATTCATTTCACAAAAAAATCTTGCCTGTGGCGCATTGTTTTTCATAAAAAAATCTCTCTCTTGTCCGTGGGGTATTTAATTTCAGTGTCTTGTTTAGTTTACCAGGTCATTAGTATTAAAAATGATTCGAAATCAAATACTCAGTGATCACAACGACACAATTTGAAAAGTAAACACTATAGAAAGTGTCAAATAACACACCCTTTATGAGAACAAAGCTAGTGAGATACAACTTGAAATCGCACAACACCAAATCAACTCCAAAACAGTTTATAAGAAACAACGTACTTCATCACATGTGACATAAACATTACACGCCTACGAGCCAAAACTAGACGCAGAATAAAACGATGATACCTGTGACCAGCCTTGTTGCTACAGTCTCCAACGATTTCGTACGAAGACTGCCGGGTGCGCATGCACCCCGTGTTATGAATGCAAAGAATCGTACCCGCGATCGTCGGCTCGGAGTCCTGTAAATTAACCGAAACCGTTGAATAGAAGTGCTTCTACTGATATAATCCGAGTCACTCAGCGTGACCGTGACGGTGGTGAGCAAACAGCTTTGAGAAAATACAGAGTCTCATTTAGAGGTGTGTATGTGTGGGCTGTTAACTCAACAGTGACCAGATTACTTTGTTTGAATGGACACGTCAGAGCGCATGACTCGACGCTATGACGACACCAGTTGACAAGACGCGAGTGAATTCTTGTGTATTAAAACAACTCCTTTTTTGAAGGAGGTTAGCAACCAAAGAAATTGCCCAGAAATGCTTTCTCCGACGCGCTACTAATGTCACGTTTCCAACAAATTCGTGGCTAACGCCGCAAAAGCAAAAACTGCGGGTTGATGAAACTGCGCTTCTCCCGCGGTTTTAATTAATGAATTAATGCATTAATTAATTTGGGGTCAAACATTCTGAGATGTTGTTTGCTACACTGTGCTGAACTCGCTTGATCCATGTTTGAAGATGAAGAGGCAGAGTCGGAGTTTTTGGAAGAATCAGCATTGTCAATACACATTTTCCAAACAATGTTGGCAGAGGCGACATCGATACCTTCCAAATCCATCAGTCATGTCGAATGGAACCATCTGAACAAAAATCTTCATTGCTGTAATCAATAGAAGAGTCATTGAGATGGCATTTTCCTTGTCCTGCTGATGAGACAGAAGAACTTGCATGGAAATGGTCAGAAGACTCATCACAAGAATCAGGAGAGCCAGTACCAATTTCCCTTGTCGTGATCATTACTTATTTGTCTGTCAATTCAATATGCATGTTTACGCAATCTGATCAGTCATGTCCTTTTGTTCTGTTCTACGTAATGTCAGTCACTGTCTACATTTGCATAGATTGCATTCTTGTCTGCATTACATCCTCTGTGCCTCGCACCCTTGTAATCTGACGCGCCCGTGTCATCATCCCCCTCTTAATCTCGCCGGGCCTCTCGCTCTTGCATCCTCACTCCCCTCAAGTATGTGTGAATATTTAATCTGTATATGTGTCTACATAAATATCTGCACATCTATGTAATTCTATCATATATCGGTATATCTACATATCTATGTAGATATACATGTCAGGTTCCGATACGTAAATCAAGTCTTTGTTGTAAAGGATACTCTTCTCAGAGGGCTCTTTTACAAAAGAGACTTTGCCCATGTATTGAGCCTACAATTCAGAGACAACCCGTACCATCCGTAGACCTGCTTCCATCTTCCACTCAGCCTCACTGCAGGCACCTCAATCTCCCAAATTCTCTGTATCTCAGAGAGTATCACTCCTCCGAGCCGCTGCTCGAGAGTAAAAATTCTATTCTCAAAGAAAGTGGGCTCATAGCACAGGAACGTAATGACACAATGCGTTCTCCCAATGCAGGACATTGCCACAACAAACTGGTAAAACAATTGTAGTATTCTGCAATATAGTCGGTACTGGATATGTGGAAGAATATTTCTCTGTAAAAAGGGCTAAAAAAATACATTCAGAACACAAACGTTGAGCACTGCACTGTTTCACACCGTCGGCATGTTACTGAAATCTGAGTGTGTTCTTTCGTGGGGAAAAGGCAGCATGCAGAATCGAGTGGTGTGCGACATGGTGGGTTGCACATGAGTGGCAGAATACTGAACAGAAGTTGACCTCACGTGCAAGCGTGGCTCAGTTGGTCAGAGCGAGGGACTGTCAATCCCTAGGTCGTCGGTTCGATTCCGTCTGAAACCCGATACCTCAAAT
>Ga0335398_10009225_pt1 | contig 11468 bp, 13 predicted proteins | sample BON03_FD_205742 | JGI IMG/M metagenome (GOLD analysis project Ga0335398, IMG submission 205742) | Freshwater microbial communities from Lake Bonney liftoff mats and glacier meltwater in Antarctica - BON-03 (spades assembly) (version 2) | ecosystem: Environmental > Aquatic > Freshwater > Ice >...
TGGGGAAATCTGCTGGTGGGAGTGCGTAAAAGCTCGGGAAATTCGGATTGCTTAAACTTTAAGCAGATGAATTTTTTTAAAACAGGGGGTTTTCGGCCAGGCACTATGTAGGATTACAAAGATTGCAGGTGATGTGCTGCGCCGCGCTCAAGTGCCCCCTTCAGTTCTTTTTCGAACGCGGCCAGCGTATCGCCGATCAACGCGGCGATCGTGTCGACCTGTTGTGCATCGACGATCAGCGGCGGTGCCACCATGAGCCACTCGCCGAACAGGCCGTTCGCGGTGCGCCGCGAGTAGAGCAGCAGCCCGCGTTCCATACCCAGTTCGACGATTCGCTGGATCGCCTGCGCGCGTGCAGGAAAAATGGCCTTGCTGTCTCTGTCGGCGACGATCTCGATCGCCATCAACAGCCCCTTGCCGCGGATGTCGCCCATCACACCGCTGCTCTTCTGCACCGCTTCGAGTCGCTCTCGCAACCGTGCACCCATGGCGGTGGCGTTCGGCATCAGCGCGCGATCAATGGTCTCTGACACGACTGCGACTCCGATCGCGCACGACAGCGGCGTGGACGAGTACGTGAAGCCGTGCATAAAGCCTCCCGCCTCGGCGAGCGCGTCGGCCACGCCTCGCGAGACCAGCACCGCGGCGAGCGGCACATACCCGGCGCCGATGCCCTTGGCCAGGGTCACCATGTCGGGGCGCCCGTCGGGCCAGTGCTGCGCAGCCAGGAACGTGCCAGTGCGGCCGGCACCGCTCATCACCTCGTCAAAAATCAGCAGCACGCCGTGGCGGCTGCAGATCTCACGCACACGCGCGTAATAGCAGTCGGGCGCGACGAGTGCTCCGGTCGCCAGGCCGCCGACAGGTTCCATGAAAAAGGTCAGCACCGTCTCTGGCCCTTCCCGGATGATCGTTTCTTCAAGCGCCTTGGCGCATTGCTCGGCATAGGTCTCGGGCGTGTGGCCTTCGGACAGGCGGTAGGTGAACGGCGCGGGCACTTTCGGCATCAGGTGCGTCATCGGGCCGAAAGCAGCCTCTGAAACTGGGTCCCCGCTGATGGCGATCGCACCCATCGTGCTGCCGTGGTAGCTCGGGTTGCGCGACAGCACCTTCCAGCGCGAGGTCTGGCCTTGCGTGATCGCGTACTGGCGGGCCAGCTTCATCGCGGTCTCGGTCGCCTCGGAACCGCCCGATACAAAAAACGCCCGCTCCAGCCCCGGCCCGGCCAGCCTTGTGACGATCTCGGCCAACTCGACGTTCGCATCGTTCTCGAAGAACGCCCGACTAGCAGCCTGTCGGACTTGATCCGACAGAAAACCGTGCCATTTCAAAAATGCTTAAAAAAACAGGCAGTTTGGGCGATATTTCGATGGATTTGACCATTTTTTATGGTAATTCCCCCCTTTAAGGCGTTTTCAGACGCAATACGGCCATGCGTTTCACATTCCAAGCCAGGCAAACCAGATTCCATTCCCCGGTCACCTTCTTCAAACCGCGCAGGGAGAACTGGCGAAAGCCCATCACCGACTTGATGATCCCAAAGACCGGCTCCACCGTCTGCTTGCGCAAAGCGTAGCTGGCGGCACCGGCCAATGTTTTCAGGCTATGCGCCATGGTTTGAACCGGCGTAGCTCCTTCGGCCAAAGGGGCAGGCTCGGTATGGCGCTCTCTCCAGTGTGGATGATGATCCTCGCGGGCCACGGCAATCAGCGGCTCGATGTTGGCTTCCTCGCACGCCAGAATATTCTTCTCGCTGCAGTAGCCGGTGTCGGCAATCAGAGTTTTCGCGGTACCGAGTTGCGGTGCTTGCGCTTGCAGTGTCTTGAGCATGGGCGCGACTTGCTCTTTGTCGTTGGGCGCCTGCGTCACTCCCGTGGCCACCACCAGCATCGTTGCCGCATCCACCGCCGCCTGTGCGTTGTAGGCTTGCTCAAAGCCGCCACCGTGCACCGGCATGATGCGCGACTCTTCGTCCGTGAGATTGATCTGGTCGGTTTCCCCACGCCGGCCACGGGCGGCGTAGGTTGTTTACCGCGAGGCTTTTTTCCGCTCTCTTCTTCCTTGGCTGCACGCTTGAGCATCTTGGCGTCAATCTCTGCCTTCTCCTTGGCGTAGCGCTGGGCAGCGCGCTCAGCAATCTTGGCCTTGGCCACAGCCATCGCGCTCAGCCGGTCTTTGCGCAGCTTGAGCTCTTTGGGTAAATCCATTCCATCGGGGATGTTGGCACTGTCGGCCTGCTCAGCCAGTGCCAGTAGTTCTTGCACTTCGAGTTCGATTTGGGTTTGCAGTTTGACGATGTGCCCGTGCGAGAGTGCGCTGTGGCGTGTGGCGTGAGGCGTTGGCGTGGATCTTGGTGCCGTCCAAGCAAACCGTGCCCAGTTTGAGCAGCTTCATCTCTTGGGCCATTTCCAGCACCTGCACGAACAGACCAGCGAGTTCGTCCAGAAACCGGCGGCGAAAGGTGGCCAGGGTGTCGTGATCGGGGTGGGTGTTGGCAGCAATAAAGCGAAAGGCCACTGAGTCGTAAGTGGCCATCTCCAGCTTGCGGCTGGAGAACACGCTGGTGGCGTAGCCGTAAACCAGAATGGCTAACAAGGTGGCCGGGTGATGGGCCTTGGAGCCGCGACCCGCGTATTTGCGGGTGAGATTGGAGAGGTCAAGTTGATCGATGACTTCAACCACGAAGCGCGCCAGGTGATCTTCATTGAGCCAATCCTCTACCGACGGGGGTAGCAGAAAGTCGGTCTTGCGGTCTGCAACGATGAAGTGGGACATGGCGTGAATTGCTTGCTTGGACAAGCCTTGTATTTTAACAAGGGGCGCTATTAAATTAGGAGTGTCTTAGAAGGGAATTTGTCCAGAAAGTCCGACAGGCTGCTAGTGCGCCGTCGAAGCTCGCGTCACCACCCGCGATGTTGGTGCCGGCGGCGCGGCCCTTCTTCATGGTTGAATATGCTCCAGCACTACTGTCCATCGGGCCTTGGCTCGACCGGTTTTGATCAAAGGAAACAGCCATGTGCGAGCTCCTGGCCATGTCGAGTCGGCATGCCACACGATTGACGTTCTCGCTGGAGGCGCTGTCTTCGCACAGCGCGCACCGGGCGTGTCGCGCGATGGCTGGGGCGTGGCGTACTACCAGGGTCACGATGTGGCGCTGTATCGGGAGCCGAGCGCGGCCAGTGACAGCCCGCTGGTTCGCTATCTCGAATACCAGGGACCGAAGACCACGCTGGCCATCTCGCACATCCGGCATGCCACGCAGGGCGTGGTGTCTCTTGCCAACACCCAACCGTTCGTCCGCGAATTCGCGGGCGCCATGCACACGTTCGCGCACAACGGTGACTTGGCGGGCATCGAGCGATCGGGCCTGCTGCTCTCAGATCGCTATGCGCCCGTGGGTCACACCGACTCGGAGTTTGCGTTTTGTACATTGCTCAATCGCCTGCATCAGCTTCATGGGCGATCACAGTCTCGGCCTTCCATCGAAGAACGCCTGGACGTGGTGGCCGCGTTCGCTGCCGAGCTGCGCGTGCTGGGGCCGGCCAACTTTCTGTACGCGGATGGCGACACGCTCTTTGCCCACGGCCACCGTCGCTTCCAGCCGTCGACTGGCATTACGCCACCGGGCCTTCACGTACTGTCGCGACACTGTGCCGAGGCGCAAACGAGCGTTGATGGTGAAGGGGTGTCCGTGGCCGGCGGCTTCCAGGAGGTGGTTCTGATCGCGAGCTTTCCCCTGACCGATGCGCACTGGTAACCGCGACTGCATCCGGGCACTTCGCCGTGCGCGCGAGAACGAGTTCCGGCGAACCTGCAAATCGCAGTCGGCCGTTCGCACCTTTGCTGGAGATGCCCATGAAGCCGGGTGAATCCGGCCACGCCGGCTCTCACCAGTCGGACGAGAGCACCATGCAGTCGACTGCGCCAACACCATGTCGTGGCGAGGCTCTGCAAACGTCTGCCAAGCCTCGTCCTCAGACGACGACCGGAATCTCGGTGGCGGGTGGCGTGTTGCGGCTGCGGCCGCATCGCACGATGCCGTCAATCATCACCATGCCGACACCGGGTAGGTCGCCGAGCTGCACGCTCTCAAGCAAATTGCGGCCCGCGGTGTGCTGGGCCCGGTCCATGAAAACGAAGTCAGCCGCGCGCCCGACCTCGATCAATCCGCAGTTGAGTCCACGCATACGCGCCGTGTTGCCGGTTGCAAAGCAGAACACCAGTTCGGCCGGAATACCGCCCAAGCTCGACAGCAACGAGACCATGCGCAGAATGCCGAGCGGCTGCACGCCCGATCCGGCTGGCCCATCGGTCCCCAGGATCACCCGGTGCGGGCATTTGAGTTGCATTGCGGTCTGCGCCGCTGCGATGGCAATCTTTTCGTTGCCGTTGTGAACGATTTCGATGCCGCGCGTGGATTTCTCGCACAGTTCACAAACGTGGGCCTCCGGCAGCGCGGTGTGACCACCGTTGATGTGGCCGATGATGTCGGCGTCGGCCTCCAGCACCACGTCCTTGTCAATCATGCCCGAGCCCGGAATCGACGGGCCGCCGGTGTGGATGGTGCTCTGGATGCCGTACTTGCGAGCCCAGGCGACCATGCGCTGTGCCTCTTCGCCCGCCTTGACCGAGCCCAGACCGACCTCACCAAGCAGCTTGACTCCGGCATCGGCCAGGTCCTTGAAGTCCTGCTCGACCATGCCTTTCTCGATGACTGGGGCGCCTGCCAGCACCTTGACGCCACCCGGCCGGAAGTTGTCGAAGGCGCGCTGCGCCGTGATGGCCAGCGCCTTGAGGCCGACGATGTCCTTGGGCCGCCCGGGAAGGTGCACCTCGCCAGCGGAAATCATTGTCGTCACGCCACCATGCATGCTCGAGTCGATCCAGCCCAACTGCCCCTGGCGCGGGGTCCAGTCGCCAAAGACAGGGTGCACGTGACTGTCGATCAGGCCCGGGCATACACAGGTCTTGCGTGCATCGACGACCAGCGCCGCTTGCGCAAGGTCGCAGTCCGCCTCCTTGCCGAATGCCGTGATCAGCCCGTCGTGCACAACAATCGTGTCGGCGTCAAGCACGGGGTGGTCGATATCACCCGACAAGAGAAGGCCGATATTGCGGACGACGACTTTGCCCGACTTCAGATCACTGCTTGCTTGTGCCACGGTTTTGACTCCTTGAGCGGTTAAGTGGTGTTGAGAGAGATCCCAAGGCAATCCGGATGCCAGCCGCGGTCAAGACGCGGTCTTGCCGGAGATACCGATGGAGACAGTGCGAATCACACTGTCCTTGACGAAGGCTTCCCAGTGCGCCAGCGCCTGGGGGGCCTCGAGATCCTCACCGAGAAAGGCCGACAGCGTGTAGCGATTGGACTGGTAGAAGTATCCGGCCGCCGCGATCAGCAGGTAGATGTCGCGCGCCGACACGTCTGCGCGGAATATCCCTGATTCAACGCCGCGGCGTAGCAAGCCATCGATGACGCCGATCGCGGGCAAGGAATACTCGCGGGCGCGCGGGGACTTTTTGATGTGCCTGCCGCGCGCCAGATTCTCGCTATTGAGTATCGTCACGAACTCCGGGTTGCGTCGGTAATAGTTCAATGCGAAATGCACCACCGCTTCCAACGATTCGATCGGGCGCTCCACATCCAGACTGAGCGCCAACTCGGCTTCATTGAAGCGGCGATAGATCTCTTCAAGCGCCGCAACGAATAGACCCTCCTTGCTACCGAAGTAGTAGTAGATCATGCGGTCGTAGGACTTGGCCGCCTTCGAAATTTTGTCGACAGTCGCGCCAAGACCGTGCTTGGCAAACACCTTGATCGCCGCGCGCAGCAAGCTCTCGCGCGTTGCCTGGGCAGCCAGGGCGCGCACGCCAGGCTTGCGCTCAGAGCTGGCAGCGGGTCGAGCGGAAGGACGGGTTGGCATGGGGACTATTTCTCGGCGAACGCGCGCTCGATGACGAAGTCACCGGGAGTGGACGTATTGCCTTCCTTGAAGCCCCGCAGTTCGAGCAAACGCTTGAGATCGCGCAGCATGCCAGGACTGCCGCAAATCATCACCCGGTCGCTGGCCGGATCGAGTTCGGGCAAAGCCAGGTCCTGCCCCAGTTTGCCCGAGCCGATGAGGTCGGTAATGCGGCCCATGTTGCGGTATTGCTCCCGCGTTACGGTCGGGTAGTACTGCAATTGCGACGACACAATGTCACCCAGGAATTCGTGCGAGGGCAGGTGTTCGACCAGCAGATCGTGATAGGCCAGCTCATCGACCTTGCGCACTCCGTGCACCAACACGATGTGCTCGAATTTCTCATAGGTCTCGGGATCACGCACGATGCTCATAAATGGTGCCAGGCCGGTTCCGGTGGCGAACATATACAGCCGCCTGCCCGGCAGCAGGTAGTCAGCCACCAGGGTACCCGTCGGCTTTCGCCCGACGATGACGGTGTCGCCAACCTGGATGTGCTGCAGGCGCGAGGTCAACGGTCCATCGTCGACCTTGATGCTGAGGAACTCCAGATGGTCCTCATAGTTTGCGCTGGCAATGCTGTAAGCGCGCAACAACGGCTTGTCGTTGACGCGCAGGCCGATCATCGTGAAGTGCCCGTTCGAAAAGCGCAGTGCATCGTCGCGCGTCGTCGTGAAGCTGAACAGCCGGTCTGTCCAGTGATGGACGCTCAACACGCGCTCTTCATTGAATGCACTCATGTTCTAGCTCTCAGGGTATTCAGTGGGGCCCCGCACTGACATCAATGTCAGTGCAGTGTTCCAAGTTCGACGGAATTTGGCACCGGCGCCGTGCCTGTAGCGAACGCGGCTATCCGCAGCCGGATCGGTCAATCGGGCCTCCTCGATGTCCCGCCGACGGGGCGGGAAAAACTGTTTGCCAGATCCAAGCGGATATGCTAAATTTCGATTCATGTAGCGCTTGCACCATCAATGTTCAGCGAATCCTACATGAACAAGATGAACTCGACAAGTGCAACTGGAGACCGACACGTTGACAGAACACACCCGGACCGACGGCCTGCCAGGCATCGACTTGCCCACGGTGCTGGAGCGCTCGCGCCCGCGCAGCGATCGCATGGCCAGCGACAAGATCGAGTGCAATGCCTGCCCCGTGCTATGCCAGATCGGTGTCGGGCGCATAGGCGCCTGTGACCGATACGCCAACCAAGACGGCACGCTGGTGCGCGTCGATCCCGTGCTGTTGCTTCGCAGGACGATCGCCGACGCGCAATGCAGCCTGGTGGCCTTCGCCGATCGGGCCGCACTTCCCTCGACCGAGGGCAAGCCAGTGCCCGCGGCTCCCAACTCTGACTGGAGCGGTGATCTGCTACTGGCCGACGAGGTGTTCGTCACCGGAGTCGGCTCGTCGACAACCTACCCCGACTACAAGCCAGCGCCCTTCGTCGTCGGATCAAAGCAGGCCGGCATCGACATGGTGACCGTCGTCACCGAGGGAATCTTCAGCTATTGCAGCTTCAAGGTGAAGATCGACACCGACCGCTACCTGGGTCCCGAGCAGGCCAACGTGCGCTGCAAGGGCGAGGTCGTCGGTCACGTGACGACCGCCGAATACGGATCGCAGATGCTGTCGCTGGGCGGCGTGCACCACATCACGGGCGGCAGCAAGAAGGAGGGCCGGATCACGGTCCAGATGATGGAGTCGCTGGGCAACAAGCAGGCGGTCGAACTGACGGTCGATGGCGGCTCGCAGGTGATCGTCCAGGCCGGGCGCGCGCCGATCGTCAACGGAGTCGAGGAAGAGCGTATGCGCGTGGGCTGCGGTTCCGCCACCGTGGGCATCTTCGCCAAGCAGATGTTCGGACTGGCCGACGAGGTGATAGTGGTCGACGATCACATCACCGGCGTGCTGACCGAACACCAGGCCGGGCGTTGCCTGGATATGCGTCGCTCGGGCATCAAGATGCGCGGGCGCAAATCGACCCCAGGTCGCTATTTCCAGGTCGCCAACCCGGGCTCCGGCTGGGGCGGTACCGATATCGCTGATCCGCTCTCGATCATCGAGGGCTGGGATGAGAAGTTTGCCTGGCCTGGATTGCGCCTGCTGATGACATCCACCACCGGCGAGCATGCCTCATGGTATGAGCTCGACGAGGCCCTGGTGCCGCGCGAACACGAAATGCCGCCATCACTGCAATCCATCGTCAACCGCATCGGCGAAAACTGCGAGCCCTCGCTGTGCACGGTCCTGTTCCTCGGTGGCGCTGGCGGCAGCCTGCGAGCCGGCGTGACCGAGAACCCGGTGCTGCTGACGCGCTCCATCAAACAGGCGCTGGTCAACGTCACCTGCGGTGGCGCGCCAGCCTACATCTGGCCGGGCGGTGGCATCACCTTCATGGTCGACGTCATGCGCATGCCCGACCACAGCTTCGGCACCGTGCCGACACCGGCCATCGTGGCGCCGATCGAGTTCAGCATGCAACTTGACGATTTCGGCGCGCTCGGCGGTCACACAGACCACGTGCGCCCGCTCGACGAGGTGCTGCGGCGCGGCGCCTGGCACAACGATGGCGCGCCGTCTGCCCGGCTATGGATCGAATCGACGCCGGGCAACCCCTGGCCTTTGGGTCGACCCCCCTTGCTGGGCTGAGACCACGATGCACGCGCAACGTTCACCGCTCCCTGATGGTCGCTGGCACTTCCAGCATGGCCCGATCGACATCACGATTGGCGCCGAAGGACAGGCCGACGCCGTGCAAGCTGCCCATGCCGCGGCCTGGAGGCGTTTCGAGACGGTCCTGCAGGAGCTGGTGGCCGAACTGCCGATCCTGCGCCAGCCGCTGCGCGGAGGACCCTGCCCCTTGCATGGCCGCGTGGCGCAGCGCATGTGGGCGGCCTGCCGTCCCTATCGAGCCGGCTTCATCACCGCGATGGCCAGCGTGGCGGGGGCGGTTGCGCAGGAGTTGATCGAGCACTACCAGCGCCCTGGAATCGCGCGCGCCTGGGTCAACAACGGCGGCGATATCGCGCTGCACCTTGCGCCCGGTCAGTCCGTGCGCGTGGGCCTGTATGCCGACCTGGCCCGGCTGGACGCGCGCCAAGTGGTGGACGGGCTCGACCTCGACGGACACTTCGATGTGGGCTGGGCGCTCCCGGTGCGGGGCCTTGCCAGCAGCGGCTGGCGTGGTCGAAGCTTCTCGCTCGGCATCGCCGACACCGTGACGGTTCTCGCCCGCAGCGCCGCCGAGGCCGACGCAGCAGCCACCGTGATCGGCAATGCGGTGGCGGTGGAACACCCGGGCATCGTACGGCGCCCGGCCAGGGAACTGAGGGACGACAGCGACCTCGGCGCAATCGCGGTCACTGTCGACGTTGCGCGCCTGCCCAGCCGGGTGGTGCGCCAGGCCTTGCTGTGCGGGCTGCGGCGGGCACAAGAGTTGCGCGCCGCTGGCCTGATATGGTCCGCTATCCTCGTGTGCCAGGGGCAGGCGTTGACAACCGACGCGGCGGCGGCGCAGCTACCAGGCCATCACCACAACGACGCGCTGTCGGCAGCCTGATCCACCTCCACCGGAAACCACGCATGATAGAGATACGCCGCCTGATCGAGATACGCCGCATTTTCACCCACGTAGAAGACGTTCACCACGAGTTCGGCCCGGTCGCTGCCGTGCCGCTGCGCCGGGGCAGCATTGGCGTCGTTCTGACCAATCCGTTCGCGGGCCGCTACGTCGCCGACATCCTGCCGATGATGGAGGCGCTCAACCCGCTGGGCAGCACGATGGCACACCGGTTGCGCGCGGCGATGGACGTTCCGGTGGAGCGGATCGAAAGCTACGGCAAGGGCGCAATCATCGGCAGCGCGGGCGAACTCGAGCATGGCGCGCTTTGGCACGTGCCCGGTGGCTACGCCATGCGTGAGTTGCTGGGATGGAAGGGCGACCGCGCCGCCTATATGAAAGGCCAGGGAGAAGACAAGTCGGGCCAACCCGGCAATGGTCTATCCATCGTGCCGTCGACCAAGAAGGTGGGCGGACCGGGCACCTCGCTCGACGTGCCGATGACGCATATCAACGCCGCCTACGTTCGCAGCCACTTCGACGCCATCGAAGTTCGCGTTCCCGGCGCGCCGGCGGCCGATGAACTGGTCTTCGTTCTGGCCATGGGCACGGGGGCGCGCATACACGCCCGTGTCGGTGGGCTCAAGGCGGCTGACATCGCCAAATGGGACGGCTTGCGCTGAGGCGCGCGCCGCCGAAAGACACCTACACAGGCAACCAGGAGTACCCATGTCCGCCAAGATTCGCAAAATCGTCGTGCAGGTCGATGAAATCCACATCGAGATGAACCGTCCGGTGGTTCCGCCCACGCGTCGCGCGCTCGCCATGGCCGTCATCGACAACCCTTACGCCGGGCGCTTCGTCGAACAGCTCGATGAATTGGTGGCCATCGGCGAGGAACTCGGCGCCCTGCTGGGCGGCAAGTGTGTACAGGCGCTCGGCATAGAGCCCGGCCAGGCGCAAAGTTATGGCAAGGCGGCGATCGTCGGCGAGGCCGGCGAACTTGAGCACGCTGCCGCGATCCTGCACCCGAAGATGGGGGCCCCCTTGCGCGCCGAAGTCGAAAAAGGCGCGGCACTGGTTCCGTCGAGCAAGAAGCGTGGCGGATTGGGCACGACGATCGACGTTCCGCTCGGGCACAAGGATGCCGCGTATGTGCGCAGCCATTTCGACGCGATGGAAGCGCGCATCGGCGACGCACCGCGCGCCAACGAGATCGTCGTGGCCATCGTGGTCACCGACAGCGGTCGCCCGCTGCCCCGCATCGGCGGCCTGCAGGTTGCCGACATCAAGGGCGAAGACGGTCTGCGTTAGCGTCCCGGCTCCCTCACCTTTCCCACACGTAATCATCATCAACTGGAGACGACAATGACATTCCATAGACAGTTCAAGCAAGCGGCAGCCGCGGTGATTGCCGGTGCAAGCATCGCCATGGCCAGCCTCCCGGCCCAGGCGCAGGGCGTGATCAAGATCGGCGAAGTCAATAGCTATAAGGCCTTCCCTGCCTTCCTCGAGCCCTACAAGAAGGGCATGGAGCAGGCTGTCGACGAGATCAACGCCGCCGGCGGCGTGAACGGAAAGAAGCTCGAACTGATCACGCGCGATGACAATGGCAACCCTGGCGATGCCGTGCGTGTGGCCGAGGAGTTGGTGTCGCGCGAGCAGGTCGATGTGCTGACCGGTACCTTCCTGTCCCACATCGGACTGGCATTGACCGACTTCGCAAAGCAGAAGAAGATCTTCTTTCTGGCTGGCGAACCGCTGACCGACAAGATCGTCTGGCAAAGTGGCAACCGCTACACCTTCCGTCTGCGCCCATCGACCTATATGTAGTGCCTGGCCGAAAACCCCCTGTTTTAAAAAAATTCATCTGCTTAAAGTTTAAGCAATCCGAATTTCCCGAGCTTTTACGCACTCCCACCAGCAGATTTCCCCAGTCCACGGCG
>Ga0335398_10009228_pt1 | contig 11467 bp, 12 predicted proteins | sample BON03_FD_205742 | JGI IMG/M metagenome (GOLD analysis project Ga0335398, IMG submission 205742) | Freshwater microbial communities from Lake Bonney liftoff mats and glacier meltwater in Antarctica - BON-03 (spades assembly) (version 2) | ecosystem: Environmental > Aquatic > Freshwater > Ice >...
TCTCTCTGTTTTTCTCTTTCTCTTCCCTTCCAACCCCTCTCTCTCTCTCTCTCTTTCTCTCTCTCTCTCTCTCTCTCTCCTTCAGCCTCCTTTTCAACATTTTGCGAAAGATCCGTGTCAGAGAGCACAAGGTCTTCCTCACCCGGCATAAAGGCTACATTGACACACTGCAACACACTGCAATACTGCAACGCACCGCAACACTCTGAAGCACACTGCAGCACTGCAACATTGTGCGACACACTACAGCAACACTGCAGCACTGCAACACGCTGCAACACACTGCAACACTGCAAAACACACTGCAACATTACTTCCTTGTCTGAGAGCGCAGAATTTCCTCAAATGGCATCAAGGCTATATGAGATGGACTTGAATTCCATTTTTTTGTATTTTGGTTGATCTCGAAGAGGGCAGAGACGTGACTCTCTGCGAAGGTGCAACACACTGCAATACACTGCAGCGCACTTCACCACAGTGCAGCACATCACAACACACCGCAACGCACAACTGTCACAATAACACACTGCAATTCCCTACCATGAACACTGCAGCACACTGCAGCAAATTGCGACAAACTGCAAGATACTGTAATAAACTTTAACACACTGCAACTCTCTACCGAGAACACTGCAACACACTGCAATACACTGCGACACACTGCAACACACTGCAACACACTGCAACACACTGCAACACACTGCAACATTCTTCAACACACTGCAACCCTCCACCATGAACACCGCTGTCTACCAAGTTCCTTCTTGCTTACGTTTCGTGTTAGTTTCCTCAGCAATACACACGTGCATTGCAGCACACCGCATCGCACTGCAACACACTGCAACATTCTTGAACAAACGTTCAAAGTGTAGCGTATTCAGCTATCAACACATTCTTGACCATCAAGAATGCGTCCAGCAACAAAGACACCATCAACCATGCGTGTGTAAACAAAAAACACACATACTGCAACACACTGCAACACACTGCAACACACTGCAACTCACTGTGAAGGTGTCAGAGCATTCAGCAGTAAACCCACCATAACAAACCACCAATCATGCGTGAGTGTGTGCCACGAAATCCTCATTGATCATCAATGTTGCAGTGTGTTGCAGTGTGTTGCAGTGTGTCGGAGTGTGTGCCGCACCAGATTCTTGTTGTTCAACGGCAGAGGTCGACAACATTGCAATGGTGTTGCAGTGGGTAGCAGGTTGCAGTGGGTTGCAGTGGGTTGATATGACAATTAAGCTCTCTTGAAAGTGTCTACAAAAAGAATCGCCTCAACCCCATTCGTCTGAAATGTAAGGCGCACAAAGTTTGTACCAAGATATTTTGGGATATCTCTTTTCGACGGATATTTAGTCAATTCTGCGTTGTGTACTACAGCAACCCTTACGTCTCGACAATTTTGCTGTTTTTTGATGGGCTCCCAGATTATCTGCGCTCAAGGAAAATGATGGAATCCGGCAGAAGTTTTTTGTAAGCCTTTTGTGGACTCCGGGAGGATTCATGCAACCGATAACGGACAGCGAGGAAATTGCTTCTCTTGAATGTTTTTGTCATAATCGAGAGTCAGGGCGTGAGCTGCAGGGTGTGAGTTGCGGAACTACTTGCGGAAAGACTCTTGTCTTGCAGGACCCGCAGGCAAGATTTTTTGTCAAACAAAAATGGGCCGCAGGCAAGATATTTGATTCAAACAAAATGCGCCGCAGGCAAGGCTTAATTTTGTTTGAAGTAGATCAATTTTGTTTTCCTTGTCTGAATAACACAGTGTAAATCAACTTACTTTTCGAATAGTACAGTGCGTCAACAAGAATCGGAATTTTACGAAAGAGAATGTAGAGTGAGATTTTTTTTGCTGGACTAATTGCTTTTTTTCTTTTCGCATATCTTTTGTTCTGCAAACGAAAGGCAAAAGATGTGAACATAATACCGAGACCTCAAGTGCAAATGGATTTGATTGGCACAGACCCTCCACTAGAGGCACCCGACTACTTTTTGAAGTAGTAAAAGCAATTATAATCATCAAAATTTTCAGTACGTGACCGCTGATTTTAAATGTGGACCTTTCAAATATGACGTAGAAAGCAGCCAGTGGTTCAGTGCTTTCGTGCGAGTATTCATTTGTCTAGCCTATCAAATATCTTCCCTCGTTCTCCATTTCAGAGGTTGTTAAATCTTACATATATGGATTCAGTGCAAACAGTATATGAACATTTGAATGGAGGAATGTTTGTCAACAGAACTTACAAATGAAAACACTGGATGACAGCGGCGTTTGTCTGATGATGCAAAAAAACACGAGCGCACGCATGTGATTTCAAGACAAAAACAATTCTCTGTTCCTCTATTTGGTTTTCGACGGTGAAATATTCAGACAGTACGCAGATTGCGTAGAGCCCAGCAGTTTTGTGTATATAATCTAATGATTACTATGCAAATGTTACAATCATAGCAGATTATGTCGCCTTTTTGTGATGTTAATTTTTGGCGCGTTTAGTGATGCAGAGATAATGTGCACCCCATAAATTGCGACAATTATAGAATCGTGAATGGTTGTAGTAGAAAGCTCATACCTGCTCCAATGTGTGTTGCAGTGTGACGTTGCAGTGCGTTGCAGTGTGTTGCAGTGTGTTGCAGTGCGTTGCAGTGTGTTGCAGTATGTTGCAGTGTGTTGCAGTGTGTTGCAGTGTGTTGCAATGTGTCAATGGTAATTGTAGAAGTTCTGTACACAGACGATGCCTGATTACACACAACACCAATCAAACACACCGCATATGGTGTACATACATACATATATAATATCATACATACATGCATACGTACGTACAAACCAACAAACATGTATACATATATTCATTCAAACATATAAATTCATACACATGTGTGCGTACGTAAATACAAATATATACATATAGAATCCTATTGAGACACGTGTTTATGTATGTTTACAGTAGTGTATGAAAGAGGGAATCTCCGAAAGGAAAAGGGAAGAATCGGAGAGAGAGAGCCTAGCAGAGAGAATGTTACAGCGAGAGCCCTCACGCGAGCGAACGAGAGAGAAAGAAAGCGAGAGAGAAGGAGAGAGAGAAAGAGAAAGAGAAAGAGAAAGAGAAAGCGAAACCAAAAAAAGATAGAGAAACGCATCTACATACACAAACACGCGCAGACACCAACATATATACAACCTCCCAGGAGCACGAGTCAGAGGATTCAGGAATGAGGTGATTCAGACGGCGCATTTCGCGCAAGACAACGTTACGTGAGCACGCATCTTCGCACGCGTGTCCGTCCTGTGCGCAGGCGTGTGCAGCAGGATGTGTGCACGTGTCATGTGTGAGTGCAAGTGATGCAATCTGCGCACTACAAAACACTGCATCACACTGCATCACACTGCATCACACTGCAAAACAATGCATCACACTGCAACACAATGACGAAATCATCTGCACATTACAGATCCAATTGTAGGGAGAACATGCACTGCAACACACTGCGTCACCCTGCATCATGCTGCATCACACTGCATCACACTGCATCACACTGCATCACACTGCATCACACTGCATCATACTGCCAAATAATGCATCACGCTACAACACACTGACGAAATCATCTGCACATTACACATCCAATCGTATGGAGATCATACGCTGCAACACATTGCATCACACTGCATCACACTGCATCACACTGCGTCACACTGGAAAACAATGCATTACACTGCAACACACTGATGAAATCATCTGCACATGACAGATCAATTATTCATTACAGAACATACAAGATGCTCAAATGAGGATGTGTGCTAAAGTATACTTATTTTAGACGGATGTACATGGCTCTGTCAAGGATATACAAGACCTGTGTATTACTCTTTTGTGATTATATGTTGAAGTGTTGTTCGGAGTATGAACTAAATGTGCACCTGAGTGCGAACAAAGCCGCTGTCGCATACGCACTGATCTCTTGAGACACTGCCAGGGAGAGAGTATGAATTCGTAGGGCACAGGGAGCACACACTTCCTGCAATACGTACCCACCACCCCACACACAAACACACACACACGCATTCACAAACACACGCACACACACACACAAACACACACAATATCCAAGAGGTCATGATATTGTATGATGACAATGATTCAGAACATTGAGGCGAAGTTTCACAATGCTTCAACCAGACAAGTCACAAACTCTTGCTCTTGTTCTCGCTCTTGCCCTTGCCCTGTTACTCTCGCTCTGTTGCTTTCGCTCTTGCTCTCGCTCTCTCGCTCTCTCGCACGTGCGCTCCTCTCTCTTTCTCACGCACACACAATCAAACCCACACACTCTCTCCCCCCCTCCCACACTTACACACACGCACACGCGCATACACGCACCATGACGCACACATACACATGCACACACACACACACACACACACACAAACACACATGCACACCGCGACATACACATACATACACACACATGCACACACATGCACACACACACATTTGCACACACACACACACACACACATACACATACACACACACACACACACACGCATACGCACAAGCACATACACCACAAATATATACAGACATACCAAGCACATCTTTGTAAGTGTTGTCAGGACAAGGCAGACAGGGACTGCCATCACGTCCCTGGAATCCAGGTCGACACTTGCAATCAAATATCGACGTAAAGTTGCGGTTTGACGACGAGTTGGTCATAGAATTGGCCGGACAATCTAAAAATGAATATAGGGCATTGGTTGTTAATAGACAGCGCTGTTATGTGCTCGTCTGTTTCTACCACTGTGCGTGCTTGTCCGCGCACATGCACGTTTTTTTTTCTGTGTCTGTGCTTGTGTGTGAGCCTGCACCTGCATCTGTGCCTTTCTTTCTCTCTGTCTTGCTCTCTCATCCTCTCTTTCTCTTTCTCTTTCTGTCTCTATACACGTATATTTCTGGATGTACCTCGGCATGGGTAAAAGCCTCTGACCATCTTGTACTTGGCTTCCTCACACTTGCTACAAGGCTCCCACCATCGTTCTTCCTTTCTTGTCAGTCCCTGCCACAGACATAATGAGTGGAAATGGGTGAACAAAAACATGCATGGTGGGGCAAAAAGCCAAGATCACGGTGAAAAGACGAGGGCAGGAAAGCAAAAGATGCAACCGCCAGAAAGAGCGCATCATGTAGAAATTAACACAGCTCAAATAAAGAGAGAGAAAGCACATGCGCAGGTGCATGTGTAGCAAAAAAAGGGGGACTCAGATATGGAAAGAGAGAGGTATGAAAAAAGCACCGGAAAGCATCCTATGATAGAACTGACTTCCTCTTCACAGGGACTTCCAGGAGGGCCAAAATATCCAACGGGGCAATAACAGTCGTTTAAACGCTTACTGACTACCAGCGATGTAGCATTTTCAGGACAGCTGATACAAAGAGTATTCCCCTGTGTGGCCTTGTATTTGCCAGGTAGACAATCAAGGCAGTGCCCTCCGCTTGTCCCCACCCCCGACTCGGTGCCCGAGTTGCACAGGCAGTCACTCAAGTTCATGCTTGATGGTGGCGAGGTGAATTTCTCGGGACATGTCAGACACGACGTAGAATCTGAAAAAGTGATTGGAGATAGAGTAAGTTTGTGGCATTCTGTCTTTACAGTATACACACGGAAATGATGGACAACGAAATATGAGCTCTGACACACAAAATCCCTCACCTGTATTCACTGCATACGTGTCAGCAGCGCACTCCATCTGCATTCAAATGTGTGACATGACTCTTTCATGTGTTTGACATGAATCCTTTGTATGTGGGACATGTATATAGATATATTTACATATATGTATATATATGTATATTTTTTGTAGACATTTTTGTATAGATATTCATGTGTGTACATACTTGTATGCATCACACATACGCATGTATATACACACATTTATTCAGTGTATGCGTGTGTGTGCGTGTGTGTGTATGTGTGTACTCACACAATCTGAAATATCGTCGTTGCCTGGTGTTTGCAGATATTTACCGGCTTCACAGTCCATACACGTGCCAGCGTGTGTCGCACCCAGCGCTGACGAATACTTTCCAGCGACGCAATTTATGCAGGTTCCAGACCCTGTTACATCTTTATATCGCCCCGCAACACAGATTGCGCATGGCCCTGCGTCTGGCCCATGGTACCCGAAGTCGCACGTGCAGTCGGATTGAGCTGTGCTTGCTGCAGGGTTGTTGCCAGAATAGACCGGACATGCCAGACAGTCCGACTCTTCATCATTGCCAGAAGTATCGAGGTACTTGCCCGACTCGCAGTCGTCACAGCCGGTAGCCGAATACCCCGTATTTGCTTTGTATCTGCCCATGGCGCACGTTGTGCAGTCGCCGCCATCAGGCCCATTGTAACCGGTATTACACTTGCAGGCAGTCGAGGATGTGCTCTGCACTGGTGAGTTGGAATTTGCCGGGCAGGCATCACAGACAGCAGTTCCTGGGGCAGCTTTGTGTGTGCCAGCCGCACACTGCGAGCAAGTGCCTCCATTGGGCCCTGTAGTCCCTGCGACACACGTGCAGTCGGATTCAGCTGTGCTTGCTGCAGGGTTGTTGCCAGAATTGACCGGACATGTCAGACAGTCCGCCTCAGCATTATTGCCAGGAGTATCCAGATACTTTCCCGACGCGCAGTCGTCACAGCCAGTAGCCGAATACCCCGTATTTGCTTTGTATTTGCCCATGGCACATGCATTGCAGTCGCCGCCATCAGGCCCATTGTATCCTGCATTACACTTGCAGTCCGTTGTGGCAGTGCTTTCCAGGGGTGAGTTGGAGTTTTCCGGGCAAGCGTTACAGACTGCATTTCCCGTGGCTGCTTTGTACGTGCCGGTGGCGCACTGCGAGCATGTGTTTCCGTTGGGGCCTGTCGAGCCAGAGTTGCAAATACAATCGATTTCTTCGTCGCTTGCCACAGCAGGTGTGTTGGAGTTTGCAGGGCAATTTTCACACGTATCTGACGTGGCACCAACCGCCGTTGAATATTTGCCATATTCACAGTTGCTACATGCAGAGTCTGCAGGCGCAATCTTGTACTTCCCTGCGATACAGCTTGTGCAAGTGCCTCCATCGGGGTCTTGAGCAGTGCCCAATCCCGAGAATCCAGCATTGCAGATGCAATAAGCGCTGCCTACAGGTGAGTTGGAGTTGGCTTTACAGTTTTGACAGGAGTTTGAAGTTGCACCAACCACAGTTGAATATTGACCTGGTCCACAATTGGTGCATGCAGCACTTCCAGACGCAACTTTGTACTTCCCAGCAACGCACCGCAAGCAGGACCACTCAACCCAGCATCGAAAGCACATCTTGTTGAAGGCCCTTGATAAGATAGGCCAGTTCTTTGTGAGGCCGAGAACGGAACGCAGGTCATTTGTGTGTTGCCATCGAGACGCAAATTGCTGTGAATCCAAGGAGCTTCTCGGTCAGCAGATTTCGCTGTCTTTGTCAGTGTCTACATTCACACGCATGAGATCATGGTGTAGTTCTAGTTGTATGGAATTATATATGCCAAACTGACCCAATCATGCCCAATCATGCACATCATAATTTTCAACAATCCATAGTCAACTTTTCTTATTTTGACTTCTCCACACCTCCCACTGAAAATCAATGCAATAGCCACTGTGTACAAGCTTACACATGTAGATCAACAACACCCTTCACAGCATCAATGAACGCAAAGTGAGATGCACACAGATGCTTTCAGCAAGATGTGACGCATTTGTAGGGAACAGGGATACATTCCTTAGGCTGAGCTCGTCGAAAATGCCAGTCGGGAGCGTAGTCATCTCGGCGTTGTTATAAATATCCAGGGTGCTGTGCACACGAACAATCATAAACATTCAAGCTTCATATAGAGATCGCAAACAGCAGGATTGGCACCCTGTGCTCATGGAGGCGAGCGTTATGGGGTGCCGGAAGGTAGCAGACAAGCTGATAGTAGCAGGCGCCAGTCTTGACCTGCAGGACGACGATTGCTTTCTGTACTTGCAAAAGTAGTCTAGTACCCTTATTGGAGGGTCTGTTTGCTCAAATAAGCTGAGAGCGCGATGGTGGCATGCAGACAATGCTGGTGCTGTGTTTGTGTATTGCCAAATAAATTGCAAGCAGACGGGCGTTCTTTCGTACAGTCATTTCACAATCTCAATCTGTTGTGTGGCTTTGCAGTGTTTGTTTTGTGTTACACACACACACACACACACACAAACACACACACACACACACACACACACACACACCTACACCAATTCACACAAATTCTTTTTCTCGCTCACTCGTTCTGTGTTTTGTTGCTCTCATGTGAACATGTATGTGTATCCCAGTATATTTGTGTATTCGCATATGCACATATGTATATACATATATATCAGTATATATATCTCTCCCTCTCTATATATATATATAGATATATATAGATATGTATATATATATATAGATATATATAGATATATATAGACATATATATTTATAGACATATGTATATATATGTATATATGTGTATGTATATATACGAGAAGCATTTACACGCACTGTGTGCCCTTGAATATTCAGCTTATTTTCAAATTACAAGTACACACACTGCACAAGATTTATGATTCGAATCATTTCCATGTTTGAATTTGTAAATACATCTTGTCACGGGCAATGTGTGAATTGCGTATGCACTCTGTACCTATGATTAATGAGCGTATGTACAAACCTATAAGCGCAAAACCTATAAGCGCAAGCCTTGTCACAGTGACACACGAGCGGAGCTATCATTTCCGCGTGTCCTAAGTTCATGCAAGTGCAACTCATTTCCCAAAATATGAATACACAACTTGTCAAAGGAGGGGTTGTGACATGTACTACAAGACCATATGTCCTCAGCTCATCACCCCTGGCTCCTTGAGGTGCATTAGATCGACGCTTGCCCTGTACGTATAGATATTTGAGCCCATTTCCAAATTGCAGAATCCACACCTCATCACAGGGGGTGGAATATTTACGCTCACCCTATGTCTATGCATATTGAGCTCATTTTCGAAGCCATAGATTTACCGTTTGTCACGTGAGGTGTTTGAGATTTACGCGCACTCTGCCCGTACGTGCATACACCTCTTCAAGTCAATAAAGAAGGAAAACACACGACTCGTCACAGTAGCAGCTCTCAGAGATACTATGTAAGATTTATGCCGCAGCAAACTATGTGTTTATGCACATTCAACTCATTTTCACTGGCAATTTACAAAATTTCGTAAATTGACTTGAAACAAGAAAATGAGTTGATTTCTCATCCAGTAGCAGCAGACTGTGCGTAAGTACCTGGCAGATAGCTCTTATGACAAATTTTACAAAAAGATTTTGATTGGGTGGAGGGAGGTAACCAAATCAAATTTACTCCCGAAACCGATACGATTTTTCCCTGGTTTTGAGGAAATTTCATTGCTAAATCCATTTTACGGTAACTTTTGCGAACTGGCTTGAGCCCGGTTCGCTGAGGAACAGATAGAATTTCCATCTCAGGATGTCAGCAAAACGTATTCTATTCTATTTTCAGCCAAATTCGACCCGTTTTCGAACCCATTCAGGGGCCGTGCACGATGAACGTGCTGAAAGAACCTCTTCATGACATGGCGTGTGTTATAATACGTGAAACCCCCCACGAATGGAGATGGAAACTTTGTGAGTTTCAATATGGAAAATGGACATCAGTTTCTGAATTTGATTGGGTTGGAGGGGTTAGTGTCAGCCTTAACTAACAGTGGCTGACGCGAGATCGAATCAGCTTCAAGCAGACGACGCGTACAATGACATACATCAATCAAGGTCGCCGACGCCGACACCACCAGGTGTCGTCTCCACATAAGCACACAGATTAATTTGTTTCAACAGACACGCCAGAGCGCGCAGCGCGACGCTGTAACGACATCAGTCGACACGGAGCGAGAACATTGATGTGTACTAAAGCAACGCTGCCATTTTTTTGAGGGAGTGAAAAAACCAATGCCAAATCCCAGAGATGCTTTCTCTGACGTGCTGCATATGTAGTGTCATGTCACACACAGTGTGTTGCTGTGTGTTGCAAGGTGTGGTAGTGCGCTGCAGTATGTTGCAGTTTGTTACAGTATGTTGCAGTGTGTTGAAGTGTGTTGCAGTGTGTTGCAGTGCGCTGCAGTTTGTTGCATTGTGCTGCAGTGTGTTCTAGAATGTTGCAGTGTGTTGATCATTCTTGATCTTCCTTTTGGTTTTCCAATAAACAAAATTATCTCTCAGTGTGTTGCAGTGTGTTGCAGTGTGTTGCAGAGTGTTGCAGTGTGATGCAATGTGTTGCAGTGTGTTGCAGTGTGTTGAAGTGTGTGGCAGTGTGCATATAGGAATAATGGCACAACTCCTTTATATTCAAGGGCTCCAGTGCAGTGTGTTGCAGTGTGTTGCAATGTGTGGCAGTGTGTCGCAGTGTGTTGCAGTGTGTTGCAGTGTGTTGCAGTGTGTTGCAGTGTGTTACAGTGTGTTGCAGTGTGTTGCAGTGTGGTGCAGCGTGGTGCAGTGTGTTGCAGTATGTTGCAGTGTGCATGAGTCCAGTGATGTATGAGTCACGAAACAGCGTGTTGCAGTGTGTTGCAGAGTGTTGCAGCGTGTTTCAGTGTGTTGCAGTGGTGTATCAGTCACGGAGCCGTGGCACGGCAACACGCTGCAGCACACACTGCAACCCACTGCAACGCACTGCAACACACACTGCAACACACTGCAACACACACTGCAACACACACTGCAAGAAGATAGTAGAAAGAGGAGGGAAAGAAGGAGGACGAAGGAGGACGTTTTGAGAAGTGATTTCTGTTTTTTCAAATAACAAGATTCTTTTTAATATTTCGTGTCTACTGCTGTCGTTTTGTATGCGTGCCAGCGCTGGCAAGCACACAGGCAGAAGTTGATAATGGATATCAGAAGTTGATGATGGATATCAGAAGTTGATGATGGATATCAGATATCAAGCAAACAAGGCATGTGTACCTTAAAGTAAATGTGAATAGTCAAATGATATGTGTGACATGACACTACATAGGCATGCCTAGGCTTTAGAGAGTCGATGATTGATATCAGTATTGACACGAAGAATAAAAGCCAGTTTGTAGTGTGGGAACATGCCTGCGTGTGTAAACATGACTCATCCATACGTGTGACATGACCCTATGTATTCTATGCATGCCTAGGCTTTAGGGAGCCTATCGTTGATATCAGTAATCAGGTGAAGAAGGAGAGCTAGTCTGTCCTGGGTTCGCGGCGTTTCCAGAATAGCCTGTGTGTGTGTGTGTGTGTGTGTGTTTGTGTGTGTTTATGTGTGTGTGCGTGTGTGTGTGTGTGTGTGTGTGTGTGTGTGTGTGTGTGTGTGTGTGTGTGTGTGTGGGTGTGTGAGTGGGGGTGGGTGTGTG
>Ga0335398_10009229_pt1:0-7500 | contig 11466 bp, 10 predicted proteins | sample BON03_FD_205742 | JGI IMG/M metagenome (GOLD analysis project Ga0335398, IMG submission 205742) | Freshwater microbial communities from Lake Bonney liftoff mats and glacier meltwater in Antarctica - BON-03 (spades assembly) (version 2) | ecosystem: Environmental > Aquatic > Freshwater >...
AGAAGAACACGAACACGCACGACGACGGGCGGACGAAACCACAAACACGGCGGGCGCACGCCCAGGACGGGCAGCAAAGCAAACAGGGCGGGCGCTGAAACGACGCGGGTGCGCACAGCGCGCACACGTCTAAATGCGGAACCCAGGCACAGACTCCCACCGGTATCGCCCTGTGCTCACAACAGTCTTCCTGTTCCTGTTCCAGTATGTCGAGTTGACCTTGCTGAGGTCGCCTTGTTGTGCCGGTGCCTGTAGTCGGCCTTAAAGTCGTAGCGTCGCTTCGGTGGCGGTACGTCTCGGTTTACTGTCTACTAGGTGCTAAATACTATGGTTATCTTGTCTTACCCCCAAGTGTAGAGCTTAAGGTGATACCTTAGGGCTCCATATATCTCGCGGATGCGACATATTATATATACAAATAATACATTATCAGGAATCAGGCGGACGAGAGAGGGGCTGTCACTCTGTGACTGTGAGCCGAGCCACTCGGCGACCTCGTGACGAGGCGTCATGAGTCGAGAACCCTAGAAACCACCCATTTCACATTTGGCATTTGGGCGCTCTTTCCCCAGCAGGGGTCGCCACTATGGCCGCGAGCCGCGACCTAACCCACAGAAAAACAGTGCGATCTAGCGAGCTAATCGTCGGCGGCGGGCGCGGCGGGCTATCCTACAATAATCCTACAAGTAGCAAGTAGGCTATACGGTCCGGCATCGGCGTTTAGTGAGTAGATTCTACGTTTTTTTTGTAGGTTATAGGTATATTATACAGGGGGAAAAGCTCTCGTCATTCCCCATATCCATATTGATATTTGCTATTATTATTTTTGTAACAATATATATATATGTATTAAATAATTTATTAATTAATGTATAATTTATATAAAAAATTTGGCGATTTTTTTTGCACACGACAGATGCTGCAGGCCTTTCCAAAACTTTTACCCCACCCACAGGGCGCCACAGGCCGTTTCGCAACGGCGCGGGGTCATGACAATTAGAGCTCACTCAACACGCCACACACATTGCCAGCCGTTCGGTCGGCGCCGCGCCACGGACGACACTAATGTGCACGGACGGATAGACTGCGCTGCCCGCTCCCCTACTCTAAACTCTAAAACGTCTAATCACCAATCACCAATCACCCACCCACAGAGAGGGGGCTTTATGCTTTATGCTTTATTTTTACTATCGAGAAATAACGTATATATATACATATGTACATATATAGTTGAATGAATGAATAAATAAATACATGCATGCATAGGTGAATGAATGCATATGCATGCATGAATAAAGTATCACACACCGAGTAGCTCCGTACTTCCTTTTAGCAAACACAAGGGGGAAGGAGGTAAAGGCAGGGCAGAGCTCCACGTCGAGCGCCCCACACTGCTCAAGTATACATGGCACGTAGGAAAAATAGGGAGAACACGAGGGGTAACAAAAATGGCAGGGCAGAGCTGCATATCCCGCCGGCTGGCTACGCGTCGTAGATCCGGACAATGTCGACCATCTCCGCGCGGCAGATAGGGCAGTGCATGCCGACTGCGCCTGGCGCGCAGCTCTCGCAGATGCAGTGGTGGCCGCAAGGGTAGCCCGCAAAGGTGCGCGGCTTGTCCCAGCAGATGACGCAGAGGGACTCGCTGATGCTCTTCGTGGACGTTTCCGCGGTGCGGGCCAAGGCTGCGCCGACAGCTCCGCCGATTGTGTCGACGGCTTCAAGCTTGAACCTGTCCCGATCGCTCAAAGCAGGCCACGTCAGCGGGTCATCCGGCGGCGGTAAGGCTTTAAGCTTGAACCTGTCCCGATCGCTCAAACCAGGCAGCGACGGATCATCCGGCGGCGGTAGCCGCGGCAGCGGCCGGGGTGGCGGCGGCGGCGGCTCTGTGGCCAAGCCGGTGCGAGTGCCAATCCACTTGGCCTGGCGCCGGAACCAGTCGCGTGCGGACTCCCGCTGCGAAGCCTGCTTGCGGTCGCTCGACGGCCCCCGGCTCTGGACGCTGCGCCGCACGCCACCAAGTAGCGACGCGAGCGCCACACTCCGCTTCTTCTTCGAGGCTCCGAGCGCTTGCGCCGCAAGCGTCAGGCTGACCTCGCGGTGCGGCGCGGGGTGCATGGCCACAGCGATGGGCATGTAGAGGCCCGCCTCGATGAGCTCGCGGGGCGTTGTCTTGAAGAAGTGGCCGAAGGGGATGCCGCCGAGCTCTGGATCGTTCTCGTGCAGCATCACGATGCTCACTCGGCACTTGAGCGCTTCGGCGACATCGCGCGCGAGCACCGCGCCCGGCGCGCCCACAAACGTCTCGCGGTTGAGATAGAGGACAAAGTACTGCTTGCGAAGGTGCAGCTGCTGAGGCCGGCGACGCGGTGAGGCCTTCCAGGACATGTCGCTGCGGCTTCCGTGTGGAGACCCGCGGCGCGGCAAGGCCAGACGAGACGTGTCGCTGCCACTGTCGAGCGACAGAACAAGGGTGGACCCTAACCCTCTAACCTTCCCAGCGCGGCGCGCGCTGGAGTCGCCAGGGGGCAGTGCGCTTCCAGGGGAGCCGCTTTCGGGGGTCTCTGCGCCCGGCGGCGGTGGCGGCTCGCCCGAACTGGTCGTGCTCGATCGCTCGATCGACGTGGTCTCACACTGGCCCTCCTCCGCGTCTAGCTCCGAGGCGGCACGCAACCGAGCCGTCCGGCCTCTGCTCGTCTCGGCGCTGGCCACATCGTCGAAGCAGACGCTGATCGAGTCGATCCTGACCTCTGCCCCGCCGCGCGCGCCAAACGGGTTGAAGCGTACGATCATCGCGTTGGGCGCCGCGGCAGGCTCAAACATCCCCCCGGGTGGCGTATGCACCACTGCAAGCTCGCCCACCCCGTAGCCCGCCGCCTCCGCGAGCTCCTTGAGCGCGGCGGCGCAACCGGGGTTGCTCGGCGAAGCGTAGGCCACCAGCGGCTGCTGCAGCTTGAGCTTGTCCACGCTGACATCGGCGTCCAAATAGAGGGCCTGGGCGGGCTTATCCTCGTAGAGCGGCGTGTGCGACAGCACCGTCTGTGTAATCTGCTTGAGGCTGCAGAGCTGGAAGACAGTGATGCGGTGCCACGAGATGACGGTGCGCTCGTCGCCGAGCGGCCCAAAGACAAAGTCGCGCAGCTCTTCGGGGCACTCCTCCCGCGCGTCCTCCAGCGCAAAGCCGTCCTTGGTCTCGTCCGTCTCGAGGACGAGGATGACGGGCCTTGCCCGCTCCATGGCTGCGCGCACCTCGCGCAGGCAGTTGCGCGACTGGAAGTAGCCGCGTGACAAAAATATCAGCACAACCATGGTCTCATCGATGTACCGCTCGAGCGCGCCGATGTCCTCGAGGTCGTCCACGTCGAGAAATATGCTCAGACCGTGCACCATGCGCAGCAGCTGCCGCTTAATCACGGCGACCTGGTCCTGCCCGGTGCTCCACACCTGCACATCATTAAACAAGAAGAGGAGTGAGGCGCGGAGTGGGGGAATTAGACAGGGAGTAGGGTGAAACTAAAAGTGGACTCACGTGACTGAGGAAGAGGTGATAGCGGTGCTCGCGCTTCATGGAGAGCACGGGCGGCGCGCGCGTCTGCTTGAGCTTGAGGATCTCGGCGGTGGTCTCTGCAAAGGTGACGTGCACCGCGAGCAAGACAAGCGCCAGCGCGAGCACGCACATTGGGATGAGACAGATCAGCGCCATACCATCGATCGTCTCAAAGACAAACACGTCCGCCATGGGCGAGAGCCGCCCCACCTGCCACGAGATGGTGGCGCCGCCGTTGATAGTGGCCGTCTCAAAATGCTGGTAGGCGAACATGTACATTCCGCCGAGGAAGAGCAGGATCACCACCGACTGGAGGCCGAGCGAGATGGCCTGCAGTTGCGCGTCTTTGAAGGGCTTGAGCAGCATCTGCCCCACCAGAAAGAGGACGCTGAAGAGGACGGCCGCGACGAGCCGCAAAAAGGCGGCGCTCTCGGGCACGCTGAGCACAAAGCCGGTGAGCAGCAGCTTGCGTAGGAGCTCCACCCACTCCCACCAAAAGAAGGCGGACTTGTAGTCGCGCGTCAGCACGCGCGCGGCGTGCGAGAGCTTGCTGGGCCGGCGCGAGAGCACCTGGTGCAGGCATAGGTCGTTCGTGAGCATCCAAGGGCGTGGTGGTATGCATCGATGTATATACATGTATATACATGCATACATACATATATATATATATATATATATACATATCTGTGTCGAATGTATGATGGATATAAGGACCTGTAGGGCGTTGCCCGTGAGAATTGAGAGCGTGGTGGTGGTATCTATCTATGTCTATCTATCTATGTCTATGCATCTACCTGCCGGCGGATGGCCCAGAGCAGGAGCCACAGGCTGAGGAGGCAGCCCACCGGCCACACGCCGATCAGCACGATGGCGACGCGCCGCAGCTGGTAGAAGCCGTCTGAGGCCGCGCGGCCCTGCGTCGGGCACTCGATATCGAGGCTCTCGATCAGAAACTCGTGGTAGCGCTGCCTGCAGTGTCAAGCGCAGCAGGGTCAGCCGCAGGAGGGCGCGAGGGGGTATATGTATGTGGAGCAAGTTGAAGACGGACGCCGAGACGCTGACATATATCTATATCTATATACATATATTCATATATCTATATCTATCTATCCATCTATCTATCTATATACATATATATATATAAATAAATGTATATATTTACGTGTCCGAATCGTCGAGGAAGCGGCGGCAGTGGAGGCCGTTAAAGGCGGAGGAGGAGACGCTCACGCAGAAGAGGATGCCGACCCAGAGCGCCAAGGGAAGCGCCGACATGCCGACCGCCGCGGCAGTCTTGCGGACGGTGCGCCGGCGGCCCGGCGCTGGCGTAGTAGGCAACGGGTCCTTTTGCAGCTCATCCCTATTCCGCAGCGTCCGGCGCACGTTGACGACCGCGTGGGCGAGAACGGCGGCGGTGAGGAGGACGAGGGGCGATATGGCCTTGACGAGCAGGAACGAGGCGTAGCCGCCGAAGCACTCGGTCGGGACAAAGAGTTCGCCTACGAGATCGAAGTAGAAAATCTCGAGCGTCTGCAGCGCGACACGGTAGAGGCCGGGCAGCGTGATCGAGTAGGTGGGACCGATGACCGAGACCACCTGCACGAAGCCGATGAGCAGCTTGAGCTTGGCCTCGGCGTTGTGCGCGTCAAGCACGGCCCTGCCCCGGCGCCACGCCGCCTGGACCCGGGGATACCGGCGGTGCGCCAAGACGAGCACGCCGCCGAACAGCGCCGGCAGGCCGAGCAGCAGCCGGTAGTTAAGCAGGTAGCGTTCGGTAGCGGGGCACCACTTACAGTCGGCGTCCCACGAGTCAAAGTAATAATTTTTCTCTGAGCAGATTTGGCACAACGGCCCGGTATATCCCTCGCGGCAGTAGCCACCGCCGTTGACCCCGATGCCGCCGATGCACGATGAGGTGCCGTTCGGCGATTCCTTGCAGAAGGCGACCGAGCGCGCGCCCTCGGAGAGTCGCCACGTGCTCGGCTCGAGAAAGAGGGTCGGAAGGGTGGTAGAACCGTAGGGGCACGTGACCCCGGCCGGGCACGGCCGACAGGACTCCGCGTTGGGGGGCACCAGCACCGAAGTGCGGTATTGCCCAGCCTCGCAGACGTTGCACTCGGTGTAGGGCGCAGTCGAGTTGGTCCGCGGGCCGCAGAGGTCACAGCTGAGGCGACCACGCTTTGGCTGGAAAGTTCCAGAACGGCACGCGTCGCAAGCCGCGCTTGCGGTGGCGGGCTGCGACGTGCCCGGCTCGCACGGCTCGCAGCCCGCCGCACCCAGATCAGGCTTGAAGCTCCCGGCCGCGCACGCCGCGCAGCCGTCGGCCACAACGTCGGCCGACTTTGGCGTGTAGCCGCGGTCGCAGGTGCAGATGCGGGCGGCGGGGTCGGCGACCAGGCCGGCGGGGCACACCACCTCGACCAGCAGCTCGCCCTGCGCCGGAGTCGCGCTCGGCTGGCTGAAGTCCGTGTGCCCCAGCCGCAGCTGGAGAGAGAAAACACCCAGCCGACCCGGCGTCACCACAGCTACGTAGCGGCCGCCGGCGGGTGACTCGACGGGCACCTCAAGGCTGTCGCCCGTGGTGTCGTTCCGCAGCTCGGCGGAGAAGCGGCGCGGGTCGGGCAAGCCATCGCGCGCTGTGGGAAGAGAGTGGCGAAGCGGCAGCCCCTCCACGTCGCACGCAGTGAAGGAGATGTTGGTGGCGGCGCCAAATTTCAACGAGAGCGGCTGTCCGCCCAGCAGCTGCCCCGCCACAACGGCCACCTCGGCGCCCTCGGTCTCGTTGCACCACTGCGCCGCCGCCACTCTGCCCCAGACCGTCTGGCGCGGCGCCACGCGGGCGAGCACCTGTCGAACAAGCAAAAAAAACAAAAAGGTGTGTATATATGTATACATATACACACACACACATATATCTATATCTATCTATCTATCTATTTATCTATCTATCTATCTGTCGATATATACCTTGACCGCGATTTCGAATATATATATATATATATATATATATATATATATATATATATATATATACATATATATCTGTATGTATGTATCTGTCTATACCTCGACCGCGACTCCCACGGGTACGTCCATGTCGGTGAGGTTGCCGGCCTGCGAGACGTTGATCACCATGCTCGCCTCGTAGCCCGCCTCGAAGCCCGCCTCGGCCAGCCCTTGCGCGGCCAGCCGCATCTGGACGCCGGGGCCCGAGACGGCGCCGGTGAGCGCCTCGAACGAGAGGAACTCGACCGGCCGAGGTACAGAGTGGTTGAGGCTGACGACGCTCCAGTTGGCGAAGACGGGGCCCAACGGGTCCTGCAGGGCATAACGAAGGACGCAACTCAGCGAGCGGTATATGCATATATATATATATATATATATATATACATATATATATATATATATATATATATATATATATATATATATATATATATATATATATATATATATATATATATATATATATATATACATATATGTATGTGTATATATATATATATACATGTGTATATATATACGTATATATATGTGTATACATATGTATATATACATATACATACAACTATCTATCTAAAGACGGGGCCCAACGGGTCCTGAATGGCGGGAATAAGGGAGTGGGTAGGCGACAGGGCTTAGGTGTAGGGGCCTCTCTGTTTGGGGTGCGCGGGCGGAGAGGACGCACGGACACGCAACTCAGCGAGTGGATATATATGGGAGACTGCACCTCGGCGACGACCAGGTCGAGCGTGCGCGTGATGACGCCGAACTCCGTCTTGAGCAGCAAGACCTGCACCTGCCGAGTGCACTTGCAGCTGACGACCGACTGGCGCAGCGGGTAAACGTTGACGAATTCAATCGCGTCGTCGCGGAAGTAGGAGAGCGGCTGGGTCACTGTGAGCAAACCAAGCTTGCGGCGGGCGCGCGGCATCAACACCCGCTCGTAAGACGCC
>Ga0335398_10009230_pt1 | contig 11465 bp, 14 predicted proteins | sample BON03_FD_205742 | JGI IMG/M metagenome (GOLD analysis project Ga0335398, IMG submission 205742) | Freshwater microbial communities from Lake Bonney liftoff mats and glacier meltwater in Antarctica - BON-03 (spades assembly) (version 2) | ecosystem: Environmental > Aquatic > Freshwater > Ice >...
GATTAATCGATTATTTTATCGATTTTTAGAGTAAAAGCCATCGATTATCGATTTCGATTTTTAGAGTCAACGCGATCAACATAGTTACACAACCCTAACACCTATACGGTCTACATGTATACTGCGCTTTAGTCAATCTGGATTCTTCCGGTTCTCCAGGTGTCCGTTCTACACCTGGGCTCACATCAAGTACCCAAGAAGTTTGTGAGTGTGTACGCGCGTATACAAGCACACACACACCCACCACCCTAACACCCCCAAAAATAGAGAAATATACAAGACAAAACCCCTATGTCTGCCCCTGTCAAGACATAACCTCCCACGCCAGCAACAAGTGCTAACCATGAACAAGGCGGAAAAAAATCCCACTTCCCATCCCCCACTACACAGACCTGCTGGTGCTGAAAAAACACCTGTGATACACACGCATGTAGTATAGGGATTGGACAGTACAAATAAACAAAATGCGCCTACACGAGTGCATATGTACACCAACACGCGTGTACAGATACATGTATATGCATACGTATACACAGACACACATATATACATATACATACATATACACATGCTCCTATATACGCATACATGCACACACACATACACATACATGTACATGCACACCTATACACAGACAGAAAATCTCAGCAACAACACCTCGACGCGTCAAACAATATCATAGACGCACATACGCATCCATATACATATGCATGCATATACACATATATATGCACATACAAATATGCGCACAATCTGCAGCAAATGTGTTGCAGATGTGTATGTTGATGTCCAAGGAACATCTGTATAACGCATACAGCGGCACATGCACTGGGGCCCAGAACACCTGTTCTAAAGTGCACGCAACACCCGCTGCAACAAAATGCACATATATATATACATACACACATATGCATACGCATACATACGCACAAGAATAAACATGCACATCTATGACACTGCTCAAACACGCTGAAGAATGGCTACTGAGACTTAAAATCTATGCACAAACATGTATACACATACATATACACATGTATATACATGCATGTGTATACCCTTACATATACACATGCAGATATATACATATATGCATGTTCATACACACTCATACATACACACATTTATGCATACGCACACAACATGTACATATGCACACACGCAAGCACGCCTGGAATGACAGCGCTGCAGCGACTGCGACAGGAGCTGATGCAGACACCGGAAGCTCCGCACGTCTCTTTCATTCGACGCAATCAACCACATTTAGCACCTCCAATGCTAGGACTTCATTGTACCCACTTCCTGAGACAACAATACCCCTCAACCCCCCGACCCCTCTTCCCAACATACCCCAGAACAGTTCGCGGACCGCGGCACTCGCGATTTAACTGTTCCGCACTGATCAACACAAGCAGACTAAAAAAACCAAAAAAAACAAAGGCCCATGCCGGAAAGCCAAGACGCCTCGCGCTAGTACGGGCATCTCCGAGTGCAGAAGCCTGAGTTGACGTTATCAGTGCTCAATTGTGCTCATGCGCCAGGGCAATCTTTCCATGAGTGATACTTTCTTGATTGGATTGCTCCTCCCCCCTTTTAATTTTAATTGCTTTTATTACTGGAAACAGTAGTTTAGAACCCTTGATTGAGGGTCTATGTGCTCAAATCCATGTGAATCTGAGGTGACGTGTTTTCGACCGGAATCGAACCGGGGGCCTTACGGATTACTAACTTTCTTGAGTGCCGCGCTCTCCACCACTGAGCTATGGTGACAGATGAATCACCGAAAATGATAATCGTGGATAACAGCCTCAACATGCATGATACAGGTTTCTTTCCAGATTGTCAGCTTCTTTCAGTCTTTTTCCCCTATTGGTGGTTGTCTTATAATAAACTTTTCTGTCTCTCTCTTTCATTAACCAATGGATGCATTTGGACACCTATCTCGCCAGTATTCAGAGATATTCAAGGAACCTAATTTTCAGGTAGTAAAATGGAAGTCCACGTTCATCTGAAAAATACTTTCCCAGACGGAATTGGCAACCGCATGATTCCGTTTGACTACAATCTGTGGTTTGCTTCTCACCCCTCGTCACATTCTTCCTACTCAGTAAAAGTGAATGCTTTGAAAAAAGAACAGGCCCCAGCCACCTACTCTGAGAGCAACTTTTTAGAAAGAATACCATGAAAAGCTGGGGACACATATTCTGATTTCCAGAAACATCATAAAGAGAATGTGACTGTCTAAATACGAATTGTTGATGTAATGCCCGTCTTTTTTTGAATCCTTCATGTAATGCCGACTACTAGGCATTTAGGGAAGGCAACTTCATTGCGACATCGCCATGTAATCACAAAATATACGTCATCCATAAACGCATGTCTTGGGCCACCACAGTAGATGCTCTTTTGTCATCAAGATTGCTAGCAAACAACAAGATATTTGCTGCGGAGTGGGGACTGCCCTGATAATCATCTTCTTGTTTGCGTGTTACTCGCACCCTGAATGTGAATAGTGTCGAAATCTCGTCTCTGGCTGTCAGTGGGATTTGCAAACTTTGCATGTCATAGCCCAACTTTTCAGCTGTTGAATAATGCTTACATTTCCAACTCGTTGTTTGATACCAACAGTAGATGCTGGCATTCCACAAGGATCGTCAAAGTTAATCACACAATTCTGGAAATTAACTACAGCATATGTCCATTTTAATTAAGGTGGATTGGTAGTAAGAATAGCATCCGTCACTGACAGGGCCAAATCATTTCAGCCATGGCTTCTGCCTGTCTTTTTTTCATGCTCTCTGAAGGAACACCCTCAGGCTGCAGTACAGAAATAAATCTATAGGGCATAAACTTGCCGGAACTTAAGTGTTTGTTTGTTTGTTTGTTTGTTTGTTTGTTGGAATAAAATCCGAAAAACTATACTCCGCCTTCTGTGTTGGGACGGAAGTAAACCCCCTGGGAGCCATCACACACGGGCAGAGGCACAAACCACGTGCGTACCAAAGACAGCGGCACAGACCACGTACTTGTCAATCTATGATTCACACTCTATACGTTGACAGGCTGGCTCGCATCACTGGACTTAGCGGCTGCCACTCAACGACTCGTGTTCTAATACTGTAATCGAGGCCATTCTTTTTCAAAATAGTCAATTCTGATAACGCACTTTTATACATGAAGAATGCTAATCCAGAAGTCTAGGCCATTTTCTTGCCTTCAGTATCAGGAGATTTCCATCTTCAGCACTTTTAATTACAAGTTGTCTGACATCGATTAAACATGTTTCGTAAGGCGTGAATGACATCTGATGCTGACTCCATGTTGGAGTTTTGGTTTGAGACATATTACCATGAACGCGAAACCAAGTGCATGGTCGGATGGAAAAACAAAGGGAAAAAAACTCTCAGTCTTCAGTGTGCACGCAATGAAATTCTAGGAAACGTGATATTTGAACCCACACTCGCAACGTGGACAAAATGACCAACGTAATTCTTGAATCCAAACACAAAAAGAAGACCAGCGAAACAAAGATACCAACGTAAATCTTGAATGCACATACGGAAAAACACCCCAAACAGTGATCTTGAACTTGACCTGAGTGCCGGTTCTGTGAAATCAAATGTCAAACCGTGCCATCCATCTGTGAAACAAACCAGCCAAAAGACAACCCCTCCAAAAATGAAAATAATTCAACCTCACCCAATACAGGGATTTTTCCAGATTCTATGCGAAACCTTCTTGCCGTGTGCAAAACGTATGTCACAAGTGAAACAGTGAACAGGACCTGAGTGCCGGATCTGTAAAATCAAAATGCTAAACAGAGTAAATGTGCAAACCAAATGCCAAACGAAAATGCTCCAACAAAAATAAACATATTTCCTATCCCAGACGATGTAAAACTAGCTCAGTTGGTCAGAGCGCGGGACTAATGATCCCGAGGTCGTCGGTTCGATTCCGGCAAAAACTCAAAAAAAAGAGAACCCAAATCTACATGGATTTGAGTCACATAGACCCTCAAGCAAGGGTACTAAACTTATGTTAAAAGTAATAAAAGCAATCATCATCATCAACCTCCACTGATAGGGTGAAATTGTTTAGACTTTATGCGCTGTGCCAGGGCCTCCACGTAATGTCGAAAGTTAAAGAGCGAGCTTAACGTGAACGCCAATTCCATGACATCAGAACACAGAACCAATGAAAATGTCAATCAAACATGCCAAACAAATACCCTCCAAAAATACCATGGCGAAACGTAAAGTCGAAAGTGAAAAGTGAGCTTGCCGTTTCCGTGAAATCAAAATGCTAACAAAATTATTCCAAATGTGCCAAACAAATACCCTCCAAAAATACCAAACATGCCAAACAAATACCCTCCAAAAATACCATGGCGAAACGTAAAGTCGAAAGTGAAAAGTGAGCTTGCCGTTTCCGTGAAATCAAAATGCTAACCAAATTATTCCAAATGTACACTACTCAATCCAGAATTAACAAACCGATTTATCTATGAATGTTTGGGCTACCGGGACGCTCAGGTGGTGTGAAACACAAAGTCGCAAGTCAAAAAGTAAAGCGCTCAAATATTGCCGTTTGAAACCTGATGTTTTGTCTCTGTAATGAGTCAGTCTTGTTCAAACTTGTAACAAAATGCCATCTGACAAATATGCAATGAAATGTCGAATTGAAATGCCATCTCGAGTATTACAATAATGGTGATCAGAGGTCGGGAACCATACACGGCGCACTCTCACTACCCGGCTATCTTCTGGCACTTCTGCGGAAACTTGATGATTTTCGTCAAGGAGTGGGCGGAATTTTTTCTTCCGACACTGATGCCAAAATCTCCCTGAGGTCCTGGGTGATCCACCCATCCCCCCCCCATACCCTTCCAAAACACAAGACTTGCAATTTTGGCACCAATATTCAAATACATGGCGCCAAAATTCAAAGTTTTGACAAAAATTCAAAATAAATGAATTTTGTACCACCAAAAACTTCCCGCTTTGTACGAGAAAACCACCCGGCGCCGATGATTTGTTACCCACCCTTACCGCCCATCGGTGTTAGTAAAAAAATGCCCACCCCTAGATTTTTGCAGTGTCTGCGGGCCCTTCAATAAATTCTGTGTTGAAACAGGTATGAAAAATGAACCTGACATTTTTTTTTACCTATTTACAAAAGGGGTTGGAAAATTGGTCCTCACGACTCAAACCTAAGATCTCATTTATATTTTTGTCATGGTTTGACATTTGGCGAGCGTATCAACGTATCAGACCGTATTGAGGTGTCAAGTGTAATGGACCTCGCGTATCAGATTAATACTGTGATACATGCCTGGATACATGACACTTGGCGAGCGTATCAACGTATCAGACCGCATTGAAGTGTATGGAGTCTAGTGAAGGGACGTGCCCCGCAGGGCTGCCGGAGGCATAAATCTTGCGGCGTTATCCGCAATTTCCTTTTGAGAAACGCTAGCGCGTCAGACAGCATGTTTGCGTGATTTTTGCACATTCTTTTTGGACAATTCAGAGTTTGAAAACCCAGTCCTCCGTGAGTGACTCATGTTAATTTTTTTGGAAACTCCCCTCCTTGTTATCCGAAGATAATATCGGATATTATTTTAGTACCCCTCAACACAGAGTCATGCGGCTACAGCCGCATCCTCGCGTTCAACCACGTGGTCAGGCTAAGAACAGTCTCTTCCTCAATCAAGTCAACGTCGCCATCACCAACCGAGTAAAGTAGCTCGACACCTCCACGAAATGGTGGCACGGCAAAGAATGGTGTCATCCGTCCCTCTGATTTTTTGTGATCACGTCCCTTTGTTTTTTGTCGATCAAAAATCAAGGGGGCAGCAGCAGGTCAAGGCCACTAAACATGCTATTGATGCGAAAAAGAGTTGTGTGGCGAGTGTGGGACAATGACGAGCTGCGATGCCTGCATGATGCATTCATGCGAAGATTGTGGAAGTGTGCATCTTTGCGAGGGATGCGATAAAGACATGTGCGACAATTGTGGTATAGGCCACTGCTCCGTCTGCGAAAAAAATCTGTGTTCTGACTGTGGATATGTAGACCACTGCGAAACCTGCAACAAAGACCTATGCTCCAATTGCAGCTCGGTCGAGGAGTGTGTACAGTGTAACAAGGAGTTTTGTTTCCAATGTGGAATGGTGCAGCACTGCGAGCGGTGCGACAAAGACCTTTGTTTCGGATGCGGACTAGTTCAGCAATGCGCTGAATGCCAAAAAACTCTCTGCTTCGAGTGCGGACTGGTACGGCACTGCGAACGTTACGACAAAGATCTGTGCTTCAACTGCGGACTCATTCTGCGCTGCGAGGGCTGCAGCAAAGTCCTGTGTTGCATGTGTGGCATGATTCAACAATGCGAGCGCTGCAACAAAGACCTGTGTTTCATGTGCGGCATGATCCAGCATAGCGACATCTTCAACAAAGATTTGTGGAGGGGGGTGATAACAATGATTTCAAGCTTGCTAGACGCAATACTGACACCTCGAATCCGGCTGGATTTGAGCAAATGGACTTTACACTGTTTGAAAATCAGCTAATGTATGATGAAGATTGCTTTAATACTTCAAAAAGTAGTCGAGTACCATTAGGCTAAGGGTACTAGACGCGTTTTGAAGTAATAAAAGCAATCATCATTATGCAGTGGGTTTTTCGAATTTAGAACAATGGTATTATGCAGACTATCATGCTTCAAACAGCGAAAATAGACGGTGCAACATTGCTCTGGAGTTTCTGCAGTTGAAGGGATGCTCATATTGCACTTGCTGCCAATTGTGATGAGTGCAGCAAAATGTTGCGTGACATAATATTTGTGTGTACAGTTTTATACTAATACATTACATTATGGCAATAGTACATACATAATGTAATTGCACACCATGATAGTATAGAAATCTGTTTCTCGCTCTCTCTCTCCGAGGCTGACTCTTTGTTCCGAGTCTTTTTGCTCACACGCTCTCTCTCCGGGTCTACGATTTCTGTCTCTGACTCGATACTCCAAGGGTCCTTCTCCCGGAGTCTTTTTCTGTCTACATGTGTACAATCACTCTGATGGTCATTTCATCTCTTGGTCTCTTTTTCCACACTTTCGCTCTTTTTCTTTTCAAGTTCCCGCCTTTTCTCTCGTGTTGTGTGTCTCTGTCTCCGGCGTCCTTACGCCGGAGACAGGATGGATTTTGCGAATGCAAATTTAAGCTCAAATTATAACGAGATGAGCACAGGGCAGTATGCAAGCGGGTTGTCGGCGAGGATGGGAACAACGAAGTCAACCATCAAGCACAGAATCCAAAACACGTTTATTCCTCTCACGAGAATGCTTACATGAATCCTATGATCTCGTGCGAACGTAACAGAAGTGTTTCTCCATGCAATAGGAGTCTCTGAGAGCCGTGACTCTCTAGAGGTCCTACTCTCAGCAGTATCTCATGACACAAATCTGCAAGCTCGATTCTGCAAGCCCTCTCCTGCAGATTTGTCGGTTACAATTTATTTGTTCCGGGCTTTATTTGTCCGCGCCTAGCTTTCAGGATTTGTTGAGTTTCGTTTGGTTCCCCCCGACGACCCACAAAGTTAAAAAAACGATTGGTTCGGGCACATTTCCGGCAGCGCCAAGCGCACTGGCTTTTGACGCTACGACCCACCATGGCAATGAAAAAAGCCCACAGGCATTTTGTACAGTACAGCGATCTTGATTTCGATTTTTTGGAAATCACGAGTTTACTTGGATTACTCAACTGCAACCGACAAAGTCAGCAGAATCGAGCTTGCAGCATCGAGCTCAGGCTTGCAGATTTAAGCTAAATTTCTTCTTGTACAATCCATCGTGCCACCGGCGTTAGGCTGTTTCTCTCTCTTTCGTAGGATCTCCCGCTGTCTCTCTTGTCGAAGACTCTTGCTCTCGCTCTTTCTCTTGCTGTCTCATTCGCTCTCTTGCTCTAGCTCTTTTCCTTTCGCTCTCTCCCTTACTCACGTTCTCTCTCACGTATACTCACTTTCTTTCTCTGTCTCTCCCTCTGTCCGTCCACTTTTCTCGCTTTCTCCCTTTCTCTTCTCTCTCTATCAGTAAGATACTGTCGCTTTCACTCCTCGTCTCTATCTCTTTCTCTCCCTGTGTATCTATCTATATACACCTTCAAAAATGTATGTGTAAATTGAAGGGGCAGCGAACGTAAACTACATTTTTGATGGGGTGGAACATAGTGTATTTGCTTTCATCGGACAACTAGACAAAAAATGCAATCTTTCTGGTGTGGATGTCGATATCCAGACAATTTATCGTTGTTTTAAGACCTTTGGACAACCTCATGACTCCGCACAATCTGTAAGGCCTGTTCAACAGAAAATTGAAATGATTTGAAAAGACATGCACTGTGCATACACAAAGTAAAGCACTTTTAGTTTGGCCATCACTGGTGATAATGATGCCAATCTTTCATATATTGAAGGTTAAATAAAAGTGCTCAAAATAGAGACAATCATTTTCATTTATATACATGTACACACGCAACTACGCGCACGATCACTACACGAGTATCCACACAACACGGTTAATATTAAGCTCCTTGCTCAGTCTTGGGCGACACATTTGACCAGTCTAGACTGGAAACTCTGCCCCTGATGTTCTTGAAAAGTTGTATACTGCCAGGTCGACTACTTTATGTGGACGGCGCCAAAGACTCGACGGTTGACTTTGTATCAGGAGATGGTGCCACCTCCGACTGGTATTGGCAACACCAAAGGCATTATTCTTTGAGCGGGTTCGCATACAGCCAGAGTATGAAGACCCGTGGAGAAGGACGGTGCCATGAACTGCTTCAACACATTTGTGATATTTGATATTTGTACCGAGAATTTGTGCCGATAATTTGCAAAGTCCACGAAGAAGATCTCTAGCTCCACCACACCCATACTGTGACTTGCACACACCTGATCAAGCAAAGTACAGACCTAATAAATAAAACTGCGAAATTATGTATATATACAAATTCAAAAGGATCTTCAGTCTCTGCCCGTCTCTGCCCCTGTACTCACAGCTGCTCACACACACAATCTCTCTACCTTTCACCCCCCCCCTCCTCTTCACATCATATCCTTCTCCTGCCGTCTCTACTTGTTCAACGACAAGCAGCTTTATGCTGTGATATATGCCTTGCACTCACAAAACCAACGCACACTCACATGCACTATACACACACACACACACACACAATTATACATCTAAGGACACATACATAAATGTTAAGTAAAATTTAGTACGTACACACATGTGGATGTATGTACATACGTACAAATAAAGAAATGAGGACATACACACGTACGGATACATACACATACATTGAATCATGCAATTTGCTATACGTACCATTATGCACAGCCTGCGACGAATGAGGCATGTCCCGCACATATAAAGAGGCACACACTGCAACACGCACATTACAACGCAGTGCAAGACACTGCAACACACTACAACACACAAGCTGTCTGTTGTGCTGCGTAGCTTCATGCAATTTCCGCAGAAGGAGAGCAGGCCTCAAGAATCTGTCTTACAGAATGAAACAGCTTTGCCGTTTCCTTATCTAGGCCCCCTGCAAACTGATGGCACTTGAAAGCTAGACGCATTCCATTTTCCAAGATACTCACCACCTGATGAACATATATATGATGCATGTATACAGAACATATATATACAGAACATATACATCTGTATGTAAGTATTCATATCTGTATGTGTGTATATATGTAGATGTTCACCACCTGATGCACATATATATGATGCATATATACAGAACATACAAATACAGAACATATACATCTGTGTGTAAGTATTCATATTTGCATGTGTGTGTATATGTAGATATTCACCATCTGATGCACATGTATAGGATGTATGCATTGAGAACATATATAAACAGAACAAATATATCTGTATATAAGTATTCATACATGCACGTGTGTATATATGTAGATATTCACCATGTGATACACATATATATGATGTATATATACAGGACATATATATACAGAACATATACACCTGTATGTAAGTACTCATATCTGCATGTGTGTATGTATGTAGACAATCACCATATGTATGATGCATATATACAGAACATATATATACAGAACAGATTTATTTGTGGGCAAGTATTCATATCTGCATGTGTGTATATATGTAGATGTTCACCACCTGATGCACATATACATGATGTATATATAGAGAACATATATATAGAGAACATATGTATCTGTATGTAAGTATTTATATCTGCACGTGTGTATATAAGTAGATATTCACCAACTGATACACATATACATGATGTATATATACAGAACATATATATAAAGAATATATACATTTGTACGTAAGTATTCATATCTGCATGTGGGATACATGTAGATATTCACCAACTGATACAAATATATACGACATATATATACAGCGCACATATTTGTATGTATACACAGAACATACATATTTGTATGTACGTATTCATATATGCTTGTGTGAATGTATGTACATAAATGTACATCACTGCAACATGCATCACATGACGTGAGTCATGTCATAGTCATGTCGCATGCACAAATAAGTCAGGTCACAAACATGATTGAGTCACACCACAAATATGCATGCAGACATGAACTCATGTTCTATATCGGCAAACATTCCGCAATCCACACAGGCAAATCGTCCTCGCCTGATTTCGGTTGTGCGCCAGTGTTTTGGCGGGAATATCGCCTCCGACTGCCGCTTCCTCTAAACGCGTATTTGCCGTAAGGCCCATTTGCATGACGTATTTTGCGGCACCTAGACACGAAAACTTGGCTTTTCGAACTTCTAAGTCTAATGTGTCGGGCGGCAGCTTCAGCTCCTGCAATTTGGCCTTGTCCCGCGGCGCTTGCTTGAGGAGCCACTCGACTTGCGACGTGAGCTTGCTGTATTGCACTTGTACAAACGTGACTTCGTCCATCATGGCTGCTTTTGGAACCCACGCAGGGCTTTTGACATCGAGAAATCCTTGGACTTGTCGAACCTCGCCGATGCGTCCTGCCACCTCTCGAATCGTATCCAACTTACTCTGCGGCCACGTTTCCATTCCCTTGAGAACCAACACTTCATCGCACAATGGATTGAGCGCCAGATCCACCTTAAGCGCCAGAGCGGCCACATCATCCAACGTCACGGGCGTGAAGCGCTTAATTTCGTCAGCTAATCCTGTCAGCATGTCAGCATATTCCAGACGGTCAGCCTGCACTTGTTTTTGGAAAGACGATTTCTTCTCGATCTCTTCTTTGATGCCAGCCATACCTAAGCCGTCGCCACCGCCTAGCTTGGCAAACTTTTTGCCTCCCGTCAAATTTTGGCGGGCTTTGTCCTTTTTCTCGGTATACTCGCGATACGCGGCAATGACGTCCTGATGTTTTTCAATACCCCCCCCC
>Ga0335398_10009234_pt1 | contig 11464 bp, 12 predicted proteins | sample BON03_FD_205742 | JGI IMG/M metagenome (GOLD analysis project Ga0335398, IMG submission 205742) | Freshwater microbial communities from Lake Bonney liftoff mats and glacier meltwater in Antarctica - BON-03 (spades assembly) (version 2) | ecosystem: Environmental > Aquatic > Freshwater > Ice >...
ATCAAGAAACGTGTGTAAGAGGAACCCTCTCAAAGAACCTGGTACAAATCCTTCGAGGGGGGTCCTCTTACACACGGTTCTTGATGAGGGAACATAGTAAATAGAAAACCCTCCCGGGGGGGGGGGATTCTTTCGATCAACTCCCACCCCCCTCAAAAAAATGAAAAAATACAGACAACACCTCTATCTTTCCTCTTGTCAAAAATAACGCCCCACACCAGCAAAAAATGCCCTGCATAGACTGGCTGAAACCTCCCACTCTCGTCCCGCAACGCTAATGAACAAACTGCGCATACATGAGCGTATGTGCACACCCTGCGGGGAGTGTGTTTGCACATATGCACACTGGCGTCTACCGATACCTGTGTAGCGTACATACCTGCATATACACCGGTGCTCAAGATGACTGTTTAGTGCATGCCACACCTACCACAACCGACGCACATACACACGAGAATGCGCGCCTGTGTAACAGTGCAGCAATTTCTGTGCCATAGAAGCTATTGCGAACTATCTGAGAATCTTGGAACCTTCATTCTGATTGACGGTAAACCAAAAACATTCATTCGAACCGAATTTCCAAAATGTTCCGTCCCTCTGAATATGTCCAGGTGTGCTGAACATGTGTAGATGTGTCGAAAATGTTCTTGTGCAGGCCAGTGCAGCAAACAACTTCGAAGAATGTTTGACCCCGAATTATTCAGTAATTAATAAATGAATTAAATAGATGATTAATCAAAAGAAAAATATTCTGAGCCGTGTTTTGTGAATAATGATTCACATTACAGGACAGACCTCCCAGTCGCAGGATGAATTTTGCTCGGGGGAAAAATTTCAATTTTCGGAACTTTTCGAGGAATTCTTTTTTCCGAATTCCGTTTTACTGTGTTCATTCCTTGGGGCTGTGGAGTGGATTCATAAATTCCTGTATCATGAGTTTTTCCTTGGAGATGTGGAGAGGATTTGTAGATCTTCTACTGCAATATTTATTCAACCAAATTTTCTTACAAATATTCGAAGGGCTCTTTTCGAAAGAGAAACATGGAAGGAAAAGCCCCCCAGGTTGAAGTATAGTAAAATACCGAGAATTTGGGCGCACAGCAGCGGCAGCGGGGCGCCGAAGCTGCCGCACACCACCAGGGCAACTGCTGCACCCTCTCTATGGGAGATATTCGTCGAAGGAATCCTGGTAATAGTACAGAAAATCACCCAGTATTTCATATAAGCCTCCGGATCAGCCTCTCCGTTTTGGCGCGCGGCAGCTTTGGCGCCTTGCTGCCGCGCGCCCAAGGAAGAATCTGTTGAAATGGATTGCATCTATTTAGCAAGATTACTGGTTTACCTTGACGTTATTCGATTAAAATCCCAGAATTGAGAATTCTCAGAAAAAGTTTCGAGAATCGAGACTTTTTCCCAGTGCAAATTTGATCCTGCAACCAGCGTCAGGATTCTGTCATAAAATCTTGCCTACAGCGCATTTTTTTCTTACCTCACGTGCAAGCGTGGCTCAGTTGGTCAAAGCGAGGTACTGTTAATCTGTAATCCCTGGTGCACGCAACTTGAAAACCCAGCACGAATAAATCAAAAAAAAACCGGCACGGAAAACCTGGTCATGACGTTGTGTCTCTACGCGAGGTGAATGCAGATGGCCGAGAGCAGACGCGGCTGTACACCAGCACAATAGAGCATGTGCAGCAGTAATCTACTTGCATTCACCTCGCGTTTCTCAGCTGTTGCTGCCGAGCTGCTCATTTCCCGACACGCGCCCTGCCACAAACACCTTTTCTTGGCACAAAATTTTCATTTCCGATGGATTCCAAGGGATTACCCAGAAAACCACCGAAATTCCTGCGAAAAGGCTGGGATTCCCGCAAATTCGTTTAGTACCAGGGAAGGACGCAGCGCCGGGGGTTTTCCCGAAAAAAAAATTTCCGAGAAAAAAATTCCGTATCTTGCTTACTCAGCACTCTGCGTTGGGGGTTTTCCCGAAAAATGTTTTTCGGGAAAAAATATCCGTATGGACTCTGGCGCACTGCGAGTGGCGCGCGGCGGCACCGGGGCTAGAGCCCCTCCGCTTGCCGCGCGCCCGGTCGTCGGTTCAATTCCGTCTGAAACCCAAGAACTCAAATTCCTATGGATTTGAACTACACAGACCCTCAATCAAGGGTACTAAACTACTGTTAAAAGTAATAAAAGCAATCATCATTTTCATAAGTTTTGCTTGAGGCAATTTTTTCCCAAGCTTCAGGAAAAATTGTTGCCTGCGGTGCATGTTGTTTCATGAAAAAATCCTGTTCGTGGAGCATTGATTTCAATGTCTCATTTAGTTTACCAATTCATTGGTATTGAAAATATGTGGAATTCAAACACTCAGTGATCACAACGACACAATTTGTAAAAAACAACAATGAAAAAAATGTCAAATAGCAATACCTTGGTCAGCCTCGGAAAAAACCTCGTGAGGTACAAATCGCACCACACCAATTCAATTGCAAAACATTTTATAAGAAACAACATACGTCAACACACTGGCTTAACATAAACATCACAATTACCAGACATTTCTTTCTTCTCCATTTCCACGCCGTTTCTTCGTGCTTCCTTCTTATCTTCTGTCACAGTAACGATCCCAGCCGGGCCTGAGCCAAAGGTCCATTTATTTCTGCTGGAGTTAAAGCCACATTTGTGTCGTGCCTCCTGTCCATGATGATTGCCCACTTTTTTCGACACACCATATTTCTCCAACTGCACAATCTCTTGTTTAATATCTTCGAAATTAAAAAGTAATGTCCCTGTGGCGTGACCGTGACGGTGGAGAGCGAACAACTTTGAAAAAACAGAGAGGTTCCCTTAGAGATGTGTATGTGTGTGGTGTCAAGCTAACATTGACCAGAAATGCTCTCTCAGACGCGCTGCTAATGTAATGTTTTACAAATTTCGCGGCAAAAAAAACAACAGCACATCACGCGTTTTTGCTCAACTCATAAATTAATCCATGAATAAATTAATGCATGGGTGAATTCATTCATGAATTAATTAACTTTGGGTCGGCCCAGATTTCGTCTGTTTGCCCCACTGATCTTGTGCTGTCTTAAATCACAGTGAATTTTGTCAAATTCACCCAGCGTCATCGTTCTTTCTTTCTTTCTTGGGTGGTGAACACCCAACTTAATCTCTGGACTAACTTTAATCGGGTAGTGATCACCTGATTCATTTGTAAATACGTAGGACTATTGTTTTGAGTGTGAAAAACAAACTTGTGGTGATGGACTTTCTTGGGTGGCGAAGACCCAACTGAATCAATGGGCTGTGATATAAACAGGTGGTGAGCACCCGACTCGGATTAGCCGCTTAGGACCCAAGAAACTATCCCGGACCGTTGCCGACCTGCCGACCCGCTGCGGGTCAAAAACAGGACAGATACATTTTTTCTTTTGGTTGATGTTATGCCCCACACAGCTGGCTCTCCAAATACAGCAGGAACGCACACAGGTGGGGCGCAGCAATAAGGAAGCCCGAAAGTGCCTGGCTGAATCGAATGACTCTCCCGCACTGGACCTTGGACACAAGAATGTTGTTTTGAATTGAAGTAATTGAATCTTGGTAGTGGATTTTGGAGATGGAATTTAATATTGTTATTATTATAATTACTATTTTAATGATATTTTCCCGTTTTTTGTCTTGGTTTTGAATCCACATAGCTAGCGCACCCAGTACAGCAGGAACGCACACAGGTTTCCTCCTCTTTTTTCCTTTTGAGAGTAGAGTTTTTATTGAAAACTGATAGTGGGTATCCCAAGGATGCGGAAGTTATTTTTTTTGTTTCTTTCTTGGGTTTCGAAGACCCAACCTAATCACTGGACTAAGCGGATGGCGAGCACCCGATTAGCAACTCAGGACCAAAGAACCTGTCCCGGACCGAGGACCGGAGCATTACCTAGTCTATGGTAGACCCAATCAGATCCCCAACAAGTGGGTAAAACAGATCACAATGTTGGTGGGATGTAATTCTTTCTTTCTTTCTTGTGTTTCGAAGACCTAACCTAATCAATGGACTATGCGGATGACGAGCATCCAATTAGCCACTTAGGACCCAAGAACCTGTCCCGGACCGGAGGACCAGAACATTACCTAGTTTATGGTAGACCCAATCAGATCCCCAACAAGTGGGTAAAACAGATCACAATGTTGGTGGGCTGGCATGTATCCTCAGGCTAACTAATTTTCACAATCAATCTCCTTAACTACCAAAAAACGTAGCACCCAGGGATCAATGGTGCCCCCCACTGACCATGTGGCGCGCGGCAGCTCGGGGCTAAAGCCCCTTCGCCGCCGCGCGCCCGGGTAGGAAAGGCACCAAATAAGCCTAGTGTCCTCCCAAGCAGTGCTTGTCAAAATTGTGACTGATATACTCTTCGGGCAATGCGACTTTGGCGAACCATGAAACAACCGTCTTGGCAGCAGATCACAGACCAGCGCACTCAAAAAAAAGACAGAGACCTAGACCACGCGCATGCAATGGGTAGGGATCGTACTAGAGTCGGGGGAAGTACTGACGCATTATCATCAGGGGCGCGCGGCAAGCGGAGGGGCTTTAGCCTCGCAGCCGCCGCGCACCCACTGGATCGGACCAGAGTCATGAGGACGGTGAATAGAGGGGAGTATCATGTGTGGTATTTACAGAGGGGAGTGTCATACGTTAAACATATGTTTAACAAAACAGACACGACATGTCAACAGGTCAATTTGGGTATGGCGTACCTGGGTGCATCAAACATACAGGGAAACGTGCACGTCAAACATACATGGAAACAATACAACCTAGACACCACTCACATATGTGAGTTTGGCAGACGCAGCATGCACGCCCTGGCAGGTGCGAAAAGTCGGACATCACAAACTGATCCATGAACAATCACAAACTGACCACATCACCCCGTGCACTCCTCACGAAGACATGAGCTCAGGACCTAGGGCCAGTGGAGTGAAGGTGCCGACATGTGATACCTCCTGGGCGTGTGTGCATACAACCAAAATGCTCGAGCCCTCAACAAACATGGACAAACCTCGAAGTGGTATTGTCATCATACTGTTATGTGTCACAACAAATTGACTGTTGGTGGATGTATTGTCATCATGCATTTATGTGTCACCAATATCATGTCAAACATACACCTCTAAACCATGCGACCTAGACCGTTTGAAGAGAGGATCGAGAAGGGACACCAACGAGACGCCAACCTGTGCGGTGCCTACGCACGCCCCACAGACGAACGCTCTTTGGTGAGGGGAAGAGGGGGGTACAACCAAGGCTCTTTTTATACTTTGCCAAGGCGTGTGGAGGTTGGGTGTTTGCGGGGAGGGCAGCTCTGTCCTTAGCGGTTACTGAGGCGAGGCCCAGTGGCACGTGCCGGACCGGCAGTTTATGGCAAAAATGCAGATGGCTACGAGGTGATGCGTGTAATTTGATTGCTCCTTTTTTTCCTTTGTGGTTTTGGATCCACACAGCTAGCGCGCCGAGTACTCAGTACAGCCGGAACGAGCACACTCCTTTTTGAGAGTAGAGCCTTTATTGAAAATTCATCGTGGGTATCCCAGGGATGCGGGCGTTTTGTTTCATTCACGATGGCAAACCCTGGGAGATGGTTTTTGGTTTTGGGTGCCTTTCTTTCTTTCTTCCTTTTTGGTTTTTGGTCTATTGTCTCTTTTTCTTTTTTCTTTTTCTTTTTTGAGGATATGGAGGGAGAAAGTTCATTGATAGAATAGAATTGATTGGAACCTGGGAGAAGTGCTTATGTGTCCTCCGCCCAAAAATGGTCGAATCGCACTCTGGCCTGCCACGAACTTTAGTTCGTTAGATGTATCAAAACAACTAAATTGAAAATTGTACTGACGTCAGTACTAAAAGGTATTTAGTCTACAACAAAATATATGATACGTATCAAATAAAGACCTATTTTTGCTCAGATTGCGAAAAGGTTTTCGGGCACTTAATAAAGAGATGATCTTAAGCGGATGTTTTAAATCGAGGTGTAACGTTTGCTGTGGGGCCACTGGAAGAAAAAGCATGTGGCAGTGTTGACCATGCGGGTGCTGGTGTATGGTGTCGTGGCTTACATTTTAACCACGGGGTCTCTTGGTGCGCCGTCAAAGTTTGCATTTGTGGCAAGGCCGGTGGGTAGTGAGATCGGCCTGAAGAATAATGAAGGCGCTACCAGATCAATGGGAAGGCAAACTCGTTCTCACTCCTTGAGAATGCAAGTCCACGAGCCACAGGACGACCCGGATGTTGCAGCCCGTGTCGACGCTTTACTTTCGCCAGGTGGCAGAGATAGCATCCACACCGTTGCTGCTGCATTCGAGACAGCGTTCACGGGCCCTGCTGCTGAACAGCTTTCTCCGCTGCCTGCCTCTGGCGCACAAAAGCAAACATTCAATCCACATGCACTAGCGTCATTGAAAGAGGCAATGGATTCACAAACAATCAGCTCCACTGCCTCGCATGATCACGCCATGGAGGTGCTGGCGCGAGTGGCAGAAATGATGAAGAAATCTGAGACACCCAGCGCGGCAGACACACGATCATCATATTCCCCTCCCGTTGGATATCAGCCGCGAGCCAAGCGCGTGGACGAGGAGTCCTCAAGGGACGCAAACACGGCAAATATGCCAAGGGCAGAGATGCCCTACGGCCCTGCTTCGAGACGAGTGCTCAATGAGCAGGCTGACATTCCGACGGTGGAGAGAATGAGGCCGGCAAGCAGCCCAGCACAAGCGAACTCATTGCCATCGAGCTGGTCGCCGCCATCGGGCTATGCACCTGCAAGACGCACGCCGCAGCCATCATCAATTCCTCATGCGCATGATGGCGGTTCTGGGCACACCACCTCGCAAATGGCACAGAGCAACTCTGCGCCTGCACAGTCGGACTCTGTGCCTATTCAATCGTGCTCGGAATCTGATGCGCCCATGTCCTCAGCACCTGCCAAGAAGTGGGAGCCTTATGGGGGAGGCTATGATCCCAAGGCGCGCAGAGCATCTGGTGTTGCTTCTGCGCCTGTGCAGGTAGTCTCAAGCATATTGCTCATGTTTATTATGGCACTTTATTGGATCAGTGATATTGATGGTGTTATCGTGCCTGTCTATTGTGGAGCGTGATACACACAAGTCATTATGCGTCTTCAGAGGGTTGTCTTGCACGCATCGCCTTTTTCCTTGCGGTGAGCCCTTTGCTGGGTGAACTTCTCTGGGATGCTTGCACGTCATGTCGTGGCGTGTTCAACCTGTCTCGTGTTTGTTAGTATCAAGTGGACGGGATGTGTGGTAGTGTGAAAATAATGGTTACAACAGGCTCAATCGGCAGATGCGCCGTCACCTTTGCCCGCACAGCCCGCGCCTAGGGCTCCCACAGCGTCCTCATGGTCTTCCCCTCAAGGCTACATGCCCAGCGCACGAGCTACCAGTGAGGCATCATCCAGCAGCAAGTCTTGGGCACCGCCTACTGGATATGCGCCGAGTAGGAGCCCCCCCGTTTCATTTGAAGAGGAAGGGAGGTGGGGCAATAGAGGCTACACAGAGGAGATAGCAAGCAAAACCCCCTTGGAATCGAAAGACACCGACAGCGATGCACTGTCGGCCAGGACGAGCTGGGTGCCACCTACTGGGTATGCGCCGAGTAGGAGTCCCATTTCGTCTGCAGAGGGGGGGAGGGGGGGCAAGAGAGAGGAAACAAAGGAGCCAACCAGCAAACCCCCGTTTGAACCCAAAGACACCGACAGCAAAGCACTGCCGGCTAGGACGAGCTGGGCGCCGCCTACTGGGTATGCGCCGAGTAGGAGTCCCCCCGTTTTGCTTGCGGAGGAGGGGGGAGAGCGCAAGAGAGAGGACACACAAAAGCCAACGAGCACAAACTCTTCTGAACAGAAGAACACCGAGAGCAATGCACTGCCGGCTAGGACGAGCTGGGCGCCGCCTACTGGGTATGCGCCGAGGATACACCGGCCGGTTCAATCTACAGAGGAGACGGGTGTTATTGAGCGCAAGACAAAAGAGGATCCAACCCTACAGATGCTGGGTGAAAAAAATGAAATGAGTATGGCGGACAAGGAGGAGGTGCTAGCTGCAGACTTAGACACGTCAACAATATCTGGCGGCAAGAGCAGCTCGGCGTCGTGCGGCTCCCTCGCATCCTCCTCTGCAAAAACGCTCTCTGCCGTCACACAGGTGCAGTGCGATGTGGATTTGCATGAGCAAAGCCAGCTGTCAGACAGCAGCGACACGTCAGACACGTCTCGAAACTGGGTTCCTTGGGGCGAGCCCCCTCTCAAGAAGTGGGTGCCGCCTACACCTGGTTACATGCCGAGCAGCAAGACAAATGTTGAAACTTTTGAATCTTCACGTAGCATGCCACTGGTCCAGCCATTTGAATCGACACGTGTTGACAGCAAGCACGTGCAACTTGTTGTCGATATCAAGGCCGAAATCGCAAATAAGGTCACCGCTATGAAAATTGCTAACGAGGATGTGAAAAGGAAAGGGGGCCAAGGAACAGTGGAGACCACAGCAGTTAAGAAGCAGGAAGCAGAAATGGTTGCTGCCAAGGCAACAGAAGATGCAGCAGTGGCTGCCTACAGAAAGGCTGACGAGGAAGACGCAGCGGACAGGAGAAAATCTTCCAATACAAAGTGGTCGCCTCCTGCCGGTTATGCTCCTCGCCCAAAACGTGTGCAAGGTGCGGAAGAGATGCAGGGTGCGCGACACAGCGCATGGCAAGCACGTGAGGAGAAAGCTATGTCCATTTTCAGCGAGATGGACGTTTTGCAAACTTCTGGTGCATACAGGGTTAAAGAATCGGGCGTCTCGCCCTCTCCCTCCACCACACTCACGCCTACTGCCCCGACACAAGTACAGCGCAAGGCAGATTTACAGGAGCAGTGCAAGACGCCAGCCAGCAGTCCCACACCAATTTCTAGAAAGTGGGTGCCGCCAGTAGGGTATGCCGTTGAGAGGAATGTGGTGCGAAATGTGCTGCCGCCAGTAGAGATTGGGAAGCCAGCAAGCAGCTCCAAGCAGGCCCAGGCAAAGGAACGGAATGAAATTCCGGAGGAGGAGGGCAAATCGGCTGCAAAGACAGTGTCACAGACCAAGTCGTTGTCGTTGTCAAATGCGGTATGTGAGCCTATATTACGACGAGTGCAGCTTCGAGAGATGGATGCTTCCAAGGATAGTACGATGATGATACCGGCTCATCAGAATGGCTCGGTCCTGCCTTCAGAATCTACCTCGTTGACAAGTCGCCTTGAGCCCAGCCAGGACATCAATGCTGAGAGGGACACGAGCGAGGTGGGTGGTACAGCACCCTTACAAATTGCAGTATTAGATAATACAAGCAGCGAGGCACAGAGAAGGCGGTGGTCACCGCCATCGGGCTACGAACCCGCCGCAAGACGCGTGCAACTTAACAAGGAAATTGAGCTTGAGCAGAACAAAGCCAAGGTGGCAAACAGCAGTGCGCGACAAAATACGAAGCCTGTTTTCGATATAGCAGCAGCAGCCAGCGCTGCAGCCAACAAAGTCAAGGAACTAGTAGCAGAGGCAACAAAGAAGGCTCAATACCAGGTTCAATACCAGCCACCTCCAGCCCAGCCATCCCAGCCTTTGGCTGCAACGATCAAAGCTGACAACGCTGTCAAAGCTGCAACTGCTGCCAACAACAAAGAGAAGCAGTTAGAAGCGAAAGAAGCGATCAAAGCTGGATACGAGGCTGCTGTTGCGGTGCAAACGTTGAGAGATGCTGAAGCTGCGGCAGAACAGGCGGATACACAGCGTAGAGAACACGAAGCTACAGCGGCCAGGGCAGCATCTGCTGCGGCAGCGTCTCTGGAACTACAAAAACATGCAGAAGCTGAGGCTGCAAATGCATTACGCAAAATAAAATCACAGGTATGTATGGCTCCTAATATGAAGGAATCGCTTCATATGGGGAAATACATACATACATACATACATGCATGCAGACAAATGTTTACATAAACATGCATTCATCGACATGACATGTGCATCGTGTATGTTTTGTTTGTGTGTGCATGTATATGTGGATATATGTGTCTGGATATGTATATATATACATGTATATACATATATATATACATATATATATATATTTATATATATATATACATATATATAAATATGTGCATATACATATATATATATTATATAAATACATATATATACATATATAATATATATATATAATATATGTATGTATGTATATGTATATATATGCACAAAAATATACATATATACAATATATGGCATGTTCTTTCTACTGCACTCTCTCTTTTCCTCACAACCTTCCCACTAATCTATTCTCCCGTACCCTCGCCCTGACCCTTACCCTCACCTGCTCTAACAGGAAGTTGAGGCAGCGAAGGCCACGCTAGCAGCCGCTCGTAGGAAGACGGATGAGGTGGCATCAGCTGCAGCAGTGCAAAAGTTCAGAGACACAGAGGCGGCGGCAGCGCAGGCGGAAATGCAATTGAAACTCAACCAAGAGATGCTGCGAGACGCAGAGGCTGGAGTAGCCGCGGCCAGAAAACAGCGTCAAGCTGACGAAGCTGCAGCATCGTCTGCATCGTCTGCTGCGGCAGCCTCGCTTGAGCAACAGAGACAAGCGGAAGCTGAGGTAGCCAAGGCTGTACAGAAAATAAAGGAGCACGAGGTGTTGGCAGCAAGGGCTGCACTGGCAGCTGCTCAGCGGGAGACGGATGAGTCGGTATCCGCAGCAGCGTTGCAACAGTTGAAGAAAGCGGTACAGAAATTGAAGGAAACTGAGGCTGCGGCAGCAGAGGCGGACGCGCAGCGAAGAGAACACGAGGCTGCTGCGGTCAGAGCAAGTGAGGCTGCGAATGCTGCACTTGAGCAACAAAAGCACGCGGAAGCTGAGGCTACAAATGCACTACGCAAGGCCAAAGAGCAGGTTTATCTTGTTTGATGTCCATCTCTTCCTTTGTCAACACATGTACACAAGCGTGCATATGCAAATACGAACAATCATACACACTTATACACACATATTCACTTACACACGTACACATATACATACATATGCACATGCATGTCCACCTCATATATATATGCACAAATTTTCACATACATACATACATGCATTCATTCGTACATATGTACCGAGCTTCTTGCATACACATGTCCACGACATACAAACATGCAAACATGTAAACACGTCCATACCAAAATGCCAAAATTCAAAGATGCAAACCTACCATTTTAAAAACATACATACAAACACATATATCATGATACATATAAGGGCATATGTATGCATATCTACAAACGCTGCAATCGCACCAGCTGACTCCTCTCCCGCACTCTGTCTCACACACTGCGGTATCCATGTATTCGCGGTGGTGTGCACCTCGCCCTTCATCTTCGTCACATGCAC